>Ga0153915_10002367_pt1 | contig 17246 bp, 13 predicted proteins | sample Opewatmetagenome_2_FD_107003 | JGI IMG/M metagenome (GOLD analysis project Ga0153915, IMG submission 107003) | Freshwater wetland microbial communities from Ohio, USA - Open water 3 Core 3 Depth 3 metaG | ecosystem: Environmental > Aquatic > Freshwater > Wetlands | place: USA: Ohio, Lake Erie...
AATGTATTTACCGCACAGAACACAAACTCTAATAGAGATGCAGTTACAGCCGATTTAACAAATCTTGCATCAATGGCGCAGCAGTTCTATAAGAAACCTGAAGCTCTTGGCGGCGGCGGAAACTCATTCACCGGCGGAGCAGGATTTACAATCCCGACCAATATGAAGAAAAATGCCAATGGTTCATATACAGCAACAGTAGCGGCGGCTCAGGTAACGCTTGTAGGCCGCGGAACAAGTACAGTAACTGCAGGCGGAACCGATACCGTGCAGGTTACAATGATTGTAGGCCCCGATAAAATTATCTCAACTACAATCGATAAATAGCCCTGAATTGGTTTAAATATTAAAACCGGCGGGGCTGAAATATGTTCTGCCGGTTTTTTTGTTATTGCCTAATCGCATAAATAACCATACGGCTATATCCTTTTTCATGCCCTTTATTTGTACAATTTACCGGTTACCTGTAATTATTTCCTATCCTTTTTATCTGAACAAAAAGAATTGATTTTAATGCGCCAAACAGAATTGGCACAATTCTTTCTTTACTTCATTCAACTTTATAAACATAATGGAGTAAAAAAATGGGACAACAACAATTATTGCTTATCGTTCTCGGCGTTATCATAGTCGGTATTGCCGTAGTAGTAGGTATTAACGTATTTACCGCACAGAATACAAATTCGAATAGAGATGCAGTCACAGCCGATTTGACAAATCTTGCATCAATGGCGCAGCAGTTCTATAAGAAACCCGAAGCTCTTGGCGGCGGCGGAAACTCATTCACAGGCGGAACAGGTTTTGCAATTCCCGAAAATATGAAGAAAAATGCCAATGGTTCATATACAGCAACAGTAGCGGCGGCTCAGGTAACAATTGTAGGCCGCGGAACAAGTACAGTAACTGCAGGCGGAACCGATACGGTGCAGGTTACTATGATTGTCGGTCCTGATAAGATTATCTCGACTACTATCGACAAGTAACCAAAATAAGTTTTTGATCAATAAACCGGCAGGGCTAAAAAAGCTTTGCCGGTTTTTCTGTTTTTATTTTATTGTTTGAATTGAATGCCCGATTTTAGAGGGCTCAATCGATTTAAACTTTGTGCTGTGCATAAATAATGACGGGAACCGTAGAGTTCTTTAAGCAGAAACCTCCTGATTGGACATCCGCCCGGCAGACTCCGGCGAGCCGATTACCCGCCGGTATGATTCAGGATACAAGCGGTTCCCGAAAGTAAAATATTTCATCAATTATTGATGAATAATATTTTCTTTTTTGTAAATTAAGGTTGATGAAATGGAATTTTATTTTCGTCAGCTTTTTTAATATTAAAAAGAGCTAATATGGTTGAACTTCGTTTTATTGCCGCAAAACCTTCAGGACAAGTAATCAGCGGAAACATAAATGCTGAATCTTATTCCGAAGGGAAGAAAAAAATCAATAAGCTTGCCCAGCAGCATCAGCTTCAAATCCAGAAGGTTGATAAAAAATCGACATATATATATAAAATACGAAAAGGGAAAGAAAGGCCGGTAACAGGTGAACAGCGCGCATTTTCTAAAACTGAAGTTGACGGCGCTCTTAGAAAACTCGGATTCGATGTAATATCGATAAATAGAAAATTAATTGAGATCAACTTCAAACCTCCCCAGCAGGAAATAGTCTCCTTCGTAAAAATAAGCGCCGAGCTGCTCGACCAGAAACTGAACTACGGCGAAATTTTAACTTTGCTTATAAACGATATCCAGAATAAGGCTCTTAAAGAAACTTTAAAACAGATAAACAACGAATTGAAAAAAGGAGCCGACAGCGAAGCGACCTTCTTGCGCTACCAATCTGTATTCGGAAAATTCACCGCTTATATGCTTGGGCTGGCTTCCAAAAGCGGTAATATGACAGAGATTTATAAAGCCACGGCAAAATTTCTGGAAAGAAGGCAGGAATTTAAGAAAAGTTTAAAAAGCGCTCTTATTACGCCGATGGTCACTCTGTTTGTTCTTTTCCTTGCGGTGCTTTTTTATGTCGCTTATATTTTCCCCGAAACAGCAAAGCTATTTGTTAAATTTGATATTGAACTTCCCCCCCTTACAAAAGGGACTTTAAACATAAGTGATTTCCTTACCGGGAATCTAATTCTTGTTTCAATTATAACAATTGTGCCTCCCATTCTTCTATGGCGTTTTGCATCAACTAAAAAAGGCAGACTGGTAGTTGACAGAATTATTTTAAAACTTCCCGTTGTCGGTTCTCTTATTCATAAAACGACAATTGAAGTATTCTGCCGCGTATTTTATACTCTTTACAGCGGTTCTGCAGAAAGCATAGAGCCTATCAGGATTGCCGCCGAGGCAAGCGATAACTCCTATTTTGAAAGCCAGATTAAGAATGTTTCTATACCGCTGATGATTAAACGAGGCATGGGGGTTACCGAGGCCTTTGAAGCTTCGGGGGTATTTACCGAAACGGCTATTTCCCGTTTTCACTCGGGGGAAGAAACTGGAACTATTAAGAATACCGCTCTTCAACTTGCTAATTATTACGAAAGCGAAACAGTATTCCGCCTTAAGAATATTATCGAACTTATACAAGTTATGATTGCCATGGTAATTATGGTTGTTATGATGGCGCTTACTTTTATATCCGCCGAAACAGCGACAATAAGCCCGAAACCTCCAACAATGTAGAAGGATCTTTATGCTTGAATCTCAGCTTGAAATGACCGATAAAGTAGGGTATCTGCTTCTTAAGAAGGGTATTATTGATACGAAAATTTTGGAGCAGGCGCTCAAAATAAAAGAAGCGGATCAGGCAAAGCTGAAACGCAATCTGGCTCAAATTCTTGTTGATGAATTTAAATTCGACCACGATATTATATTCCGCGAAGTTGCTGTTTTATACGCTTTCAAAGAGCTTAATGTAAGACCGGAAGAATTACCCGACGAAAGAATTGCCGAAATAAAGAATATGCTGAATAAGCAGGGGAATGAAGTTAAACAGCTTCTTCTCGATCACAGAGTAATACCTTATAAATATGACGATAGAATTAAAGATAAACTTATACTTGCGGCTGTCGACCCTACCGACCGCTCGCTTGCTAAAATTGCATTCAGCCTTAACGCTAAAAAATTTGAGATAAACTACCTTCGTAAAAAAGATTACGATAAGCTTATTACTCTTCTTGTCTCCACCGAAAACGAATACCTTAAAATGATGCAGGAAGCGGGGGAAATGATCGACATCCCCACTCAGGAGGATTCCTCGGTTAACGAAGACGAACTGGACGCGGAAATAAATAAAAGCGCGCTCGTAAATCTTATTGAAGCGGCATTAATTGAAGGCACAAGAAAAGGGGCAAGCGATATTCATATTCTTCCGAGAAGCGGAACCCGCACTGAAATTCATATGAGAATAGACGGTAAACTTCAGCTTTGGCATACTCAGGAAGGAACCCTCCCTGAAGCTGTTATGGCTGTTGTTAAAGACCGCTCGAAAGGCCTTGACCGTTTTGAAAGAGAAAAAGCGCAGGATGGTTTTATTCAGCGCGAAATTGACAATCATATAATCAGGTTCAGAGTTTCAGTGCTTCCTACTGTAGGCACCGAACTTAAGAATAAATTCGAAAGCATTGTAATAAGAATTCTTGACGATAGAAAAGTTATTAAAGATCTGACCAAACTCGGTTTAACCGGTTATGCAAATAAAGCGTTTACAAAAGCAATTAACCAGCCTCAGGGAATGATTATTCTTACCGGCCCTACAGGAAGCGGTAAAAGCACTACATTAATTGCCGCATTGTATCAGGTTATTAACCCCACAAAAAACGTTTTAACTGTTGAAGACCCGGTTGAATATGTTATTGAGGGCGCGCGGCAGTTGAAAATTGGGTACAAAATGAATTTTGAACAGGCAATAAGGGCTATTCTGCGTCACGATCCCGATATTGTTCTTGTTGGTGAGATGCGCGATAAAGAGACCGCCGAAACGGCCATTAAACTTGCAAATACAGGGCACTTGACATTTTCGACTCTCCACACAAACGACGCTTCAAGCGCGGTTGCCCGTCTTTATAAAATGGGGGTTGAGCCGTTTCTTATTGCTTACGCAATAAATATTATTGTGGCACAAAGATTGATACGTAAATTATGCGATAACTGTAAAAGAAAACTCGGGCAGAATAAAGAAATGGTTCTTAAAGCAGCCGGCGTAAATATTGAAGAATATATGAAATATGACCTGTATGAACCGGCCGGGTGTGAAAGGTGCAATAATTCCGGTTTCAAAGGAAGAATGGCTATTCACGAAGCTCTTTACTTTACTAAAGAAATCAGGGAGATTATCGTCCGTTCGGCTGAAGAAGTGGATGAAGAATCCATAAGGCAGCAGGCGAGAAAAGACGGCACTATGAGTTTAAGAGAATCAGGTTTCGATAAAGCTAAAATGGGGCTTACTTCTATTCAGGAAGTGATAGCCGCCACTATGGAAGAATAAACAATTTTGCGTATATTCCGATTATAATAGAAGCAATTAACTTAATTTTAGGGAAAAAATGATTGAAACCGCCAAAGCAGTCCTTTCCAATTTTGTAAAGCAGATACCCCCTACTATTTTCGGGGCGGAAAGGGTGGAACATATTGCCGGAAAAATTCATACTATTCCTGTTAATGATAAGCTTCATATAATTAAGTTAATGAACCATATCCTGAGTACAATGCTCGAAAGAAACGCTTCAGATGTTGAACTGGGAGGGCATGCAACCGGAAATTTCGTATGGTTCAGAGTTTACGGCGATAAAGTGCGCGTGCGCGATCTGCCCGAATTTACTAATGACGAATCCGCTCTTATGATTCTGAGTCTTCTCAATCAGAATCAGCTTAAGAGTATCCTTGAAAACAAAAATCTTGATTTCAGCTATACGTTTTTCTACGAAGGGTCTCAGAAAGATGTGCGTTTCAGAGCCGACACATATTTTGACCTTGATACTCTTGCTCTGAATATGCGCGCTATATCCGCTGTTCCGCGTCCGCTGGAATCGCTCGGATTCCATCCTAATGCAATTCAGCAGATGAGCCATAACTATATTAAATTCGGGCTTTCCCTTGTTACGGGTATTACAGGTTCCGGAAAATCGACTACGCTTGACGCTGTTATTGATTATCACAATAAATTTGATCCTGCGCATATCGTTATTATTGCATCTCCGGTTGAATATGTGCATACTTCAAATGTATCTATTATAAAACACCGTGAAGTGGGTAAAGACGTTCTCACCTTTAAAGAAGGAGTAATACAGTGTCTGCGCCAGGACCCGGATATAATAGTAATTGGAGAAATGAGGGACCCCGATACAATTATGGCGGCTTTGGAAGTAACCGATACGGGGCATAAAGTTTTTTCAACGCTTCATACTTCTTCGGCGGTTGAATCGATAGACAGAATTATTGCCGAAGTGAACCCTGTTGAACAGGAACGCGTTAGAAACAGGCTTGCCGATGTGCTGATTTCGGTGGTCTCGCAAAAATTGATTCCAAGTCTTGACGGAAAACGGGTTTTGGCAAAAGAAGTGCTTATGGTAACGCCGAGCGTTAAAGCCGCAATTAAAAATAACAACACGAGCGAAATATATATGATGATAAATCAGGGCGGTCCGCAAGGTATGATTACAATGGAACAGGATCTGCTCAGATTAATGAATGAAAGAAAGATTTCAAAGGATAATGCGCTTGCATATTCGAATAATAAAACAAGAATGCTGCAATTATTAAAAGCCATATAAATTGATGAAACAAATTGCATGTTTATATTGTGAAGGTTCGGAAGCTAAATTAGCTTTAATTGAGAAGAACGGAAACACCGTTAAAATAGAACGGGTGGTTTCGATTCCTCTTTCTCAGGCTCTTCATTCGGCGGCCTCGGTTGACCGCTCGCCGGTTTTTAACGGCGGAGACGAAATTTCAAGTGAAATTTCTTTTGATAAAGAGGAAGGCAACGGGTTTGATATTTACGATTCTTCCGATGTCGGAATGCTTGCCAACGCTCTTACGGGTATCAATCTTAAAAAGCTTGAATTTGTCCCTATTGTAACCGAACCGACGGTTAACTTTCATCCTTTTGAGAAAACGCAGGAAGTTAAAAAAGAAAAAATTATCGATCTGCTCCGCAAGGATATACAGAATACAAAAGGCCTGTCGATTAATCAGGATATGATAGATTATATTGAGTTAAAGGATAAATCGCTTCTCGGCGTTTTTCTCGAAGGCGATATTCCCTGCGTTCAGCTTATTAACCTTCTGGCGCAGCATATAAGAAAAAGATTTTTGAAAATTGCAGGCATAAAACCTGCCGAGTTATCTCTGGCATATTATGTATCGAAGACTACAAAATTTTTCCCCGAGGATTTCTCTCTTATTATTTATATAGGCAAAGAGTACAGCAAGCTTCTTTTCCTCGAAGGACAGCAGCTCAGGCACGTCGGGGCGACCCTCGATATAGGAACGCGCAATCTTCATACGTACGACGTTTATTTCTCCAAGATTCTTCTTGAAATGGAAAACGGCGGAATACCAAAGCTTGATAATATTATTTTATGCGGAGAAGACAGATCGGAAAATCTGATTCTTTCATTTTACGGAACATTCCCCGAAGCTAATGTAACCGAACTGAAGTTTGAGAATTTCGATACAACGTTTTTAAGCGAAGAAGTTATTGCAAACCTTTCGCTTTATTCGATACCTATTGCCGTGGGCGTTGAGTATTTCGATACGATTGAAAAAATGACAAGCGGGTTATCATATCTTCCCAAATTTATTATTGAAAACCAGAAGCCGTTCCAGTTCGGCTGGCACGGTTATGTTCTGCTCCCGTTCCTTTTCGGAGCTACATTCTTCTTTACATTTAAGGTGCTTTCTAATATCCAGCAGATGCATGAACTTGACGGTAAAATAATAGAGATGGAGGCGGTTAAGCAGAAAAATCAGGCGCTCCTTGATGAAATCACCCCGCTTGATTTAAGGATTAACAGCTTCGATAAAACACAGATTGTGCTTGATTCGGCGGCGCGGGGAACTGAAGTGTGGTCAAAACTGCTTACGAAGATAAGCGATTTTATGGAAACGCGCAGAAATTTCTGGATTACCAAACTGAGTTCCACCGGTAAAGAGATTACCATAGACGGATATTCTCTATCCCGTTCGGTTCTGACAGAATTTGCCGAACAGTTCAAAAACTCAACTTTGCAAAGCATTTCTTATGATCCTATAAGAAAAGAGAACGCTTTTTCTTTTAAATTGAAATTCAAAGTAGAAACCGAGACGCCAAAGACAAATGAACACTAAACTAAAAAATACTTTAATTATCCTGGTGATTCTGATTGTTATTACAGCGGGCGGAACTGTTTTTTCCTATGTTATTCAAATGGGAAAAATTAAAGACAGGGAAAAGAGGATAAAAGATTTAGCTATGTTTCAGCTCAACACTGAAACGCTCCAGGATAAACTTCTTGAAGCTAAAAAGAAGGTTGCCCAGCTCGATTCTATTCTTGCGACAAGGAAATATATTCTCGCGAGCAACGTATCGCAATCCACCTTCTTCGATTTTATTAATAAACTCAGTTTCTCCTTTTCCCCGCTTTCTTATGTTAACATAGAATATGTGGATGTTAAGGCTGTAAAGAATTACAATGAGTACGGATATGTTGTAAGCGGCGTTGCCGAATATGAAGACTTCAATAAGCTCCTTTACGGAATAGAAGAAAGCAAAGCGATTAAGAAAGTATCTTCAATTGAATTGAGCAATAATGTAAAGCTTGACGAAGAATCTATTCCGCATTACCTTGTAAATTATAAGCTTAAAGCAAGCGCGCTTTTCTGCGAAGACCCCAAGATAGGCACTGCGGAGTATAAAGAAAATTCTTTAACTCCCAATCCTTTGCACAACGCTTTTTATCCGTTAATCAGAAGCGAAATACCGCCTAACAAAGAGAGACTTCTTGACGTTCAGAATGCTAAATTACTCGCCCTTATTCCGGACGGCGCTTTCCTTTCCGATGCGCAGGGGAACACTTATCTTTTGTGGGAAGGGGAAAAAGTCTATCTCGGCTACATAACAAAAATCGATTATGAAAAAAATCAGGTGCAGTTCATTCTTAATAAAGGCGGCATAATCGAAAAAATAACTCTAGACCTTCAAAAAGAAATTAAGCAGAGCAAATAAAATGAAAAGGCTGACAATAATATTTTTGTTTATTTTAACCGCAGGCTTAAATGCGCAAATTGATCTTGAACAGCAATTAAGCGGTTATGTTAATCCTCAGGAACTTGTTACTATTTCGGAAGCGGTTCCATTCTCTCAGGCCATTGCCATTTTAAGCAAAGTAAGCGAAAAAATTTCCGGCAAGAAAATAGTATCAACCGTTGTTAACGATAATCCTATTGGCGTTCTTATTAATAAAATCGCTTATAAAAAAGCCCTTGTTATTATTGTGCAGTATCATAATCTTATGTTCGAAGAAGGGGAATCGGTTATTGTCGTTAAGAAGAAAAGCGAAGTTAAAGCGGATACTTCAAGCGCGCATGCCTCTATAAACGACCGCGAAGTTCTGATCAGCGCTCTTTTCTTTGAAGGAAATACTTATGCTATGAGAGAAAGAGGCATCAACTGGCAGTTCCTGTTCTCTCAGAACGGACTTTCCATTGGGCCGGGGCTTACAACAATTACGGAAACTGAAACCACTTCGACAACTACCACAACGCCCGATTTCAGCCTTGAAGCCTCATCAAGTTTTTCAATCGGCGGATTTGACGGCACCGCCTCCTCGATGTTCCGTTTCTTCGAAACCGAAAATCTGGGAGAATTGTTTTCGAGCCCTTCCGTCTCGGTTAAAAACGGCGTTGAGGGAAGAATTCAGGTAGGCACCGACTATTCGATTAAACAAAAAGATTTCAGCGGAAACCTTATTGATAAATTTGTCGCTACCGGCACTATTATAAGAGTAACGCCGAGAGTGTTCACCGAAGACGGAATTGATTTCATTATGCTTAAGCTTGATGTTGAAAAAAGCTCCGGCACGCCGGGAGAATTGAGCACGACAATAGATAAAACCACTGCATCTACAAGCGTTTTACTCCTTGACGGAGAAGAAACGACTATTGGAGGATTATACGTCAACGAAGAAACTTCTGTAAGGCGCGGCATACCGGTTTTAAAAGACCTTCCATGGTGGGTTTTCGGCATTAGATTCCTTACAGGCTACGATGAATCGGTAAAATCAAAGAAAGAAATTATTATTACAATCAAAGCAAATCTTCTGCCTACTTTAAAAGAAAGAATTGCCCGCAAAAAAGAAGAGAACCTGATTAAAAAACAAAGGCAGAAAAATCAGGAAATGATGGACAAGTTGAAAAAAGACTCTATTATTAAAAGCGAGAAAGAAGAATAGTTATGCATCTTGAATCAATTTTGATTGTAGATGACGATATAAATCTATGTAAAGTGTTATCGGAGGAGCTTTCCGAGGTAGGGTACAAAACGAGTTATGTAAACAACGCTGATTCGCTTTTTGAATATCTTGCCGACGGAAAAGACGCCGATCTTATTCTGCTCGATTTGAAAATGCCTATTAAAGACGGTTTTTATGTGCTTGCCCGTTTTCAGAAAGAAAAAATCAATAAAAAAGTAATTGTACTTACCGCATACAGCGATCTAAAGAGCGCTATGGAATCCGCAAAGCTGGGCGCTTCCGATTTTATAAGCAAACCGTATGATATTGATGAACTTATAATTACAATACGCAAAGTTTTGCAGCAAGAATAAAATGAAAATAAGCGTTAAATTGCTTGTTATTACATTCTCGGTAGTCGTTACTATTTCAGGCGTATCTGCTTTAATTTATTTTTCTCTTACCAAGTCTCTGCTCGAAACTCAATACTCAAAATCTATTCTCAATTCAACAGGCGATTTTTCAAGTTATATAAGTATTCTTGTAAATGAGGTTGATGGCGAGGGTTCGAGTTTGGCTGCCAACCCGGCTTATGCAGGAAAAAATCTTAAAGGGCTCGAAACCGACTTCTTTTTCCATCTCGAAAAGGATTCTTTAATCGATTATTCGTCGTTCAGAATAAAAGATTCGGTGTACCTGAACCGCAGTTCCCGCTCAATAAAAGCTTTTGTGCGGCAGAATAGAAATATAATTTTAAGAGTTTCGCAGGGAAAAGGAAATAATCTCTGTTTCTTTGGAAAGGTGATTACCGAAAAATTCCTGAACAAAGCTTCCGATAAAATAAGAGGCGAAATAGCTCTTATTATTGACGACAAACTGTTTGAAGTATCCCATTCATATAAGCATAGGAATTATTACGATATAATATGGAGCGCCGCAGTAAAATTAAAATATAAGAATAATTTCGACATTCAGAAAGAGTATCTTGAAGATTCCGATTTTATGGCGTCTATATTCAACTCGAAATCGACGAGCGTTGCCGAAGAAAGAACTACTTTTCTGGTCTTTAATAATAATGTCGAAAGTTTTCAGTTCCGCTCAACTATGAAATGGGTAATAGTCATAATTATCTGCTCCGGGGTTGCTCTGGCGCTTATTCTAATACTTCTTTTTACAACCAAAATAAGAAAGCAAATCTCCCTTTTGAACGAAGGAGCCGAAATTACGGCAAAAGGGGATTTAAAGCACCGTGTAAAAGTTATATCCAAAGATGAAATAGGCAATTACGGAAATACTTTTAATAAAATGCTGGACGAATTAAGCGTGATTAAGGAAAGTGAAAAAGAATATCTTGAATTTCTTACTCTTCTTAATCAGAATCCTTCCCTGAAAGAAATTGCCGAAGCTGTTTTGAAAAAAATAATAAAAGACACCGGTTTAACATTTGGAGTCGTTTATCTTGTGGAAGGGAAGTCGATGTCGGTTATTTCGGCGCATGGAATAGGGGAAGATTTCGTTCAACCTGTTCAGTCGGCCGGTTTTTACTCAAAAGCTATTGATGAGAAAGAGAAAATAGAATTTATTTTTTCGGAAAATTATCCTGAAATAAGAACAGGCCTGGCATACATTAAAATAAAATACCTCCTTATTTTCCCAATAGTTTATAATAAAGACGTTATTGCGATTATTGAAGCGGCAAGCGAGAACATTCCAAGAATTGAAATAAAGAAGTATCTCGATAATATACACGATCAGCTTGCGATAGGTTTAATTAATGCTAAATCTCTTGCTCAGCTCGAAAATTATATTGAAGAGCTTAAAACATTGAACGAGGAATACCAGAAGCAGAATATCCAGATCAAAGGCCAGAACGAGAAACTGCTCGAACTTCATAATCAGTTAAAAGAAAAAGCCGAAGAACTGGAAGAAAAAAGGAATCAGGCGGTTGAATTAACGAAAGTTAAATCGCAGTTCCTCGCTAATATGTCCCATGAGCTTAAGACGCCCCTTATTTCAATTATCGGGCTGACGGATCTTTCAATTAAAGAGCATCCGCTGGACGGAAGGATGAAAGAACGCTTGGGAGTTGTTTACCGCAACGGAAAAAAACTTCTCAATATGATTAATAACATTCTTGAATTTTCAAAGTTTGAAACAGGCAATGTGGAAGTTAAGAATGAAGTATTCCTGCTGAACGACCTGCTCTCCGATATAAAAGACAATATTCAGCCTATTGCAAAAGAAAAAGGGCTTAGTTTTAAACTTATCAATTTAAAAGGGGATGCGCTTTTATCAACGGATAAAACGCTTCTTGAAAGAATACTTCTTAACCTGCTTTTTAATGCAGTCAAATTTACAGAAAAAGGAATTGTTGAATTAGGAGTTTCATTAACAGGCAAAAGCGACGCCGAGTTTACTGTAAGCGATACCGGGATCGGCATCTCGGAAGAAAACCAGAAAATTATATTCGATGAATTCAAACAGGCTGATGAAGGCTCTACCAAAACTTATAGCGGAGCGGGACTGGGGCTTGCCATAAGTAAAAGATATGTCGAGATGCTTAACGGCAGGATATCTGTTAAAAGTAAAATAGGAGCGGGGACAAAGTTCAAAGCGATTTTTCCAAAAGCTGTTGTGGAAATTGTTGAGCCTGTTTACAGCGGAGGCATTGAAGAAGAGCAGGATGAAGCGCCGCCGAAAAACATTAATGCTCTTCTTATTTCTAAAAGCGACAACACTAAAAAATTAATACAGGATTATCTGCTTAATTACAATATTTTGCTTACTCATTTTCACAATGTAAATGAGGCGGGTTCTTCGGGATTCAGGAATTACAGCGCGGTTTTTGCCGACGCCGGGGATGGATCGGCCGATTTATGGAATGCAATACGTTCTATGAAGAAGGAGAATAAGAATCTGCCTGTTCTTGTAATGAAAATGGTTGAGGAAGAGAAAGTCGGTTACGGATTATTTACCGATGATTTTATTTTCGGGTACTCAGACGCCAGCGCTCTTGATTGTATTTTCAGCCTCTCAGGCAGAAAAAGGAAAATAAAAAACATCTGTATTGTACACGCCGGTGAAAAATGCCGAAGGGATATATCGGGAGCAAAAGGCAGTGTAGTTGCTTGCAAATATAAGGGCTGGGAGCAATTCAATGAACACCTTTTGAAAAACAAGACTGATGCGGTAATTATCGAAATGCTCGAACCCGAACAAAATTCCATTGAACTTATCTATTGTTTAAGGAAAATAAAAAGGATAAATAACCTTTATATAGCGCTGAATCTTCCTGAAAATACGAATAAAGAGGAGGCCTTGTTATTATATAATGAAATGTATGCGGTTACTCTCAAAGCGAAATATCATCCTATGGATGTGCTGAAAGTGGTAAGAGACAAACTGGGGCTTATTGAAGAGAGCGAGAAACAGGATTTTGAAGATGAAGAAGCCGCGCCTGTTCTGCAGGCTGTTCCGTTCGCTTTACCGGAACGCAGAATATTAATTGTCGATGATGATAACGATACTCTCTTTACAATCGGCGAGATTATAAACGGAATGGGATGCGGAGCTGAATTTGCGCATAACGGCGTTGAATGCCTTTCGGTAATTGCAAAGAAAAGACCCGATCTTATACTGCTCGATATCATGATGCCTCAGATGGACGGATTTGAAACTATTAAGCGGATTAGAAGCGATTCTTCCCTGAAAGACCTTCCGGTTGCGGCATTAACCGCATACGAAATGCTCGATAATAGAGAAGTAATTGAAAGAAACGGATTTAACGATCTTATTACAAAACCTATTGATTCAAAAGCGCTTGCTTTTAAAATTGAAAAACTTCTGGCGGTAAAAAATGAAAAAAATTCTGATAATTGACGATTATCCGGATAATGTCTTTCTTATTCAGGACAGGCTTGAAAAAGCAGGGTACGATGTTGTAACCGCTTACGACGGAACTACCGGAATTGAAAAAGCTTTCGATGAATCACCCGACCTGATTCTGCTGGATGTTATGATGCCCGATATATCGGGATTTGAAGTCTGCAAGCAGCTTACCGCCGATGACCGTACGAAACTTATACCTATTATACTGCTTACTGCGCTGATTGACACCGACAATGTAAAAGAAGGGCTCGAAGCTGGAGCTTTCGACTATATTAAAAAACCGTTTAACAAAATAGAACTTCTATCCCGCATCAAATCGGCTTTAAGATACAGCGAAGCAAATAAAATTTATCTTGAGCTGGAAAAAATTAAATTATTTGCCGCGACTGTTGTTACAGCCAACCACGAAATTAAACAGCCGCTTACCCTTATAAATATCTGCCTTTCTGCAATTAAACGGGAAATGAAAAAAGAATCTATTTCAAGGGAGAATATTGAAAGCAAGGTGGAATACATCGAAAAAGCTACAAATGATATTATTGTTATCCTCGACAGGCTGAGTTCTATAAAGAAACCTGTTGTAACCGAATATGTGAATGATCTTAAAATGATTGATATACACGGAGGGCAGGCAAATCAGGAAAGCAGTTCTTCAACCGCCGAAAAAAGCTGATTGAATTGATACGGTTTTTTAACAAAACAATCTATTCCCGACAGGCTCAATTCGTAATTATCACTATCCCCAGAACCGGATGCAAGTATAATTTTTATATCTTTGTTCGTTTTACGGATCCTTTTTATGCATTCAATACCGTTAATTCCGGGAAGTTTTTTATCGATTATAACAAGGTTTAAAGGCGTTATATCGAAATTTTCCATAAATGATTCGCCGGTAAGATAACTATCAACAATGTAATCGTCGTTGAACTGGCTTGTTAATACTTCGTTAAGGAGCTTTTCATCTTTAATAATTGCAATCCTTTTTCTGTCGTTAACAGAGGGGAACTTCAGAATAAATTTTGTTCCTTCGTTTGCCCGGCTTTTGATATCAATCGCTCCATTCATTTCATCAAGTATTTTCTTCACAATGCTAAGTCCGAGCCCGGAACCCCTTTGTTTGGTGGAATACTCTTTGTCGTAGATATTCTTTATTGTTTCTTCGGGTATTCCCTTCCCGTTATCCGCAACGCAGACGCATACGAAGTCCTTTCCGTTTTCTGCAAGATTAAAGGCGGTAACGCTTACGGTGCCGCTTGTTTCAATAGCTTCAACGGCATTTGTAAGAAGGTTTGTAAGCACGCGTATGAATTTCGATTTATTTATACGCACGGGGTGCAGATTGGCCGGTATGTTGGATTTGAATTCTGCTTTTCCCTTGTGGGATGCGCTGAAAGTATGGTAAATTAAATTAAGCGCGTCATAAATAAATAATTTTTCATTTTCTTCGGTTCCGCCTAATGTAAACCCGCTTAAAAAATCTTTGGTTATAGATATGCCTTCCGAGACAATATCGCTTTGATCCGAGAAGGAGATCAGATTCAGCACCAGAGTAAGAAGATTATTCAAATCGTGTCTGGCGGCATTCAGCTCATAAATGTTCTGTTCTTCATTTCCCGGAATAAAAATAACGGTATAGCCGAGAAATTCATTATTATAAATAATAGGGAGGAATTGAAGGAATCCTGAAACGCCCGATTTGTCGATTCTTATTATTTGGGCATCTTTTTTAGCTCCGGTTAACTGGCCCGGGGAGATAATGGTTTTTAACGGCGGAATGTTATTAAACGATTCATTCGACTGCAGAATGTCCAGCGAAGGGGATACAAAAGCGGCTCCTTTTGAAAACCTTGAGAATATTTCATCAAAAGTTTTATGCGAGCATAATTTAAGAAGAATGGAATTAATCTCTTCCATTTTATTGAATCAGATTATATTTCTTAATTTTTGTATAAAGGGTTTTCTGGCTTATACCCAAAGCGCGGGCGCTTTCTTCACGGTTCCAATTGTAAAAATCGAGAACCCGTTTTATGTGCACCTTCTCCAATTCATCTAAGGATTGAATTTCGCCTTCTTCAATTTTTTCGGCAATTGCCGTAAAATCTTCATGAGGGATGTTTAAATCCTTAATCTGAATTATTTCATCTTCGGAAAATATTAATGCCCTTTCAATTATATGGTCGAGCTCTCTTATATTGCCGGGGAATTTATAGTTAAGAAGAGTCTTTTCAGCCGGATGGGATAAATGCTTTACTGCGCGCACCGGGGATTTTTTCTGCAGAAAATAATTTGCAAGAAGCAGTATGTCGCTCCCTCTTTCGCGCAGGGGAGGAATGGTAAGCGTAATTACATTAAGCCTGAAGAGAAGGTCTTTCCTGAAGTTTTTCTTCTCCGATTCCTCCATTAAATTTCTATTGGTCGCCCCAATAATTCTTACATCCGATTTAATATTTGTAATTCCCCCTATTCTGCGGAATTCGCCGTTCTCAAGAAAGCGTAGAAGTTTAGGCTGAAGGGTAAAACTCAGTTCTCCTATTTCATCAAGAAACAGAGTTCCCCCGTTTGCAATTTCAACAAGTCCCTGTTTCGAAGTCTTTGCGTCGGTGAACGCTCCTTTTTCATATCCGAATAATTCGCTTTCAATAAGCTGATCGGGGAGGGAGGCGCAGTTAATTGCTACAAACGGTTTCTTGCTCCTCGATGAATTTTTATGTATGTATTCTGCAAATAATTCTTTTCCAGTTCCTGTCTCCCCCTGAAGAAGTATATTCGATTCAGAACGCGCGGCTCGTTCGGACAGCCTTAGCACTTCTTTTATCGATTCGCTTTCTCCAATTATCGATTTAGGCGAAGCCTGGTCTAGCTTTGTAGATAAGACTTTGTTGTTTACGATGAGTTCTTTATGCTCAAGCGCTCTTTCAATTGTCACAAGGAGCTGATTAAAATCATAAGGTTTGGGTATAAAATCGTAGGCGCCCTTTTTAATGCAATTAATAGCGGAGCGCATTTCTGTTTTCCCGGTTAAAACTATTACCTGAACTGAAGGGAAGTTCTCTTTTACAAATGCAAGCGTTTCTTCACCGGGCATAGGTTTCATTTCGAGGTCAAGAAGCAGAAGGTCGTAACTGTTTTTGCTTAAACTTTCAATTGCCGATTTACCGTTGTAAGTTATATCTATTTTAAATCCTTCTGTAAGAAGTTCTTCTTTCAAAAGGTAGCACAGGGTCTCGTCATCGTCGCATATTAAAATTCTGGAGTCTTTATTCATTATTTAACCGAAATAATTTGAATAAAAATATATAAAAATAGCCAATAAAATGACTTTTTTATTTGCATTATTTAAAGTTTTAGTGATTTTCGATAAATTTTCCCCTAAAAATGGGGGGTAAAAATTGACCTTTAAAGGTCTGCTTCATATATTTGTGTCCTACATTTTTTTTGATGGGTGCGTAGCTCAGTGGTAGAGCATCTGCCTTTTAAGCAGAGGGTCGGTGGTTCGAGACCACCCGCGCTCACAAACCAAATAAAACCTTGAAGCGATTCAGGGTTTTTTTTGTATGAACAGATACTTCGTTTACATATTACAATCCAACAAAAACCGTCATTATATCGGTTACACTTCAAATTTATCTCAAAGAATATCTCAGCACAATAGAAACCATAGAGGTTTTACTGGAACGGCGGAGATATGGAAGGTAATGTGTTTTGCAGAATTTGCTGATAAAGCAGAGGCTATGAGGAATGAGAAATATCTAAAATCGCTAAAAGACTATAAACTTGCAGAAGAATATATAAATAAATTATCAGTGGTAGAGCACTCCGGTTAACCGGAGGGGTCGGCAGGCTCCGCGCTCACAAACCAAATAAAACCTTGAAGCGATTCAGGGTTTTTTTTGTATGAACAGATACTTCGTTTACATATTAC
>Ga0153915_10002368_pt1 | contig 17245 bp, 15 predicted proteins | sample Opewatmetagenome_2_FD_107003 | JGI IMG/M metagenome (GOLD analysis project Ga0153915, IMG submission 107003) | Freshwater wetland microbial communities from Ohio, USA - Open water 3 Core 3 Depth 3 metaG | ecosystem: Environmental > Aquatic > Freshwater > Wetlands | place: USA: Ohio, Lake Erie...
GGCGGCCGGGCTCTACAACGTGGTGCGACAGGTGATGGGGAGCGTGGGGATCGCGGGCGCGGCGTCCCAGCTGGTGCGCAGCCAGTCGCGGTACCACGACGCGCTGGCCGAGCACGTGACCATCTACTCGGCGGCGACCCAGGAGTGGCTCAAGGCCGTGACGGCGGGGATGATGCGGGCCGGCTCGGACGCCTACACCGCGAGCCAGCGGGCGCTCCAGTTGCTCGACTTCGACGTGACGCGGCAGGCGACGGCGCTGGCCTACAACCACGTGCTGCTGCTGGTGGCCGCCCTGTTCGTCGTCTCGCTTCCCCTGGTGCTGCTGGTCAGGGGCCACCGCGACGCCGCGCGCGCCGAAGCGGCCGCCGAGTAGTTCTCAGGCGGTGTCGGGCGCCTCCACGATCGCCGACGCCACCCCGAAGCGCCGCCACACGAAGTACACCGGGATGCCGATCATCACGATGATGAGGCCGGGCCAGGTGTAGAGCGGCTTTTTCAGCAGGAGATCCACCATCAGCGCGCCCATGGCCACCAGATACAGCCCCGGCATCCAGGGGTAACCCACGACGCGATACGGGCGCTCCGCGTCGGGCTTGAGCCGCCGCAGCCGGAACAGCGCGAGCACGGTGAGGAAGTAGAAGAGGACCGCGGCGAAAATCACGTAGTCCAGCAGGTTGGAGTAGGTCCCCGACAGCGCCAGCAGGCACGTCCACAGCGCCTGCACCCACAGGGCGGTCTTCGGCGTGCGGTGCCGCGGATCCACGCCGCCCGCGCTGCGGAAGAACACGCCGTCGTGGCTCATCGCGTAGTAGACCCGCGCCCCCGCCAGCACCAGTCCGTTGGCGCAGCCGAAGGTGGAGATCATGATGGCGATCGCCATGATGGTCAGGCCGGCGTCGCCGAAGATCACCTGCGCGGCGGCGGTCCCCACGCGGTCCTGCGCGGCCGCCTGGATCTCGCCCAGCGGCAGGACGCTGATGTAGGCCACGTTGGCCAGCAGATACATCAGGCAGACCAGGCCCGTCCCGAGGCCGAGCGCCAGTGGAAGGTTGCGGCGGGGGTTCTTCACCTCGGTGGCCGCGAACGCGACGTTGTTCCAGGCGTCGGAGGAGAACAGCGAGCCGACCATCGCGGCGCCGACCACCGGCACGACCGCGAGCGACAGCAGCGGCAGGCCCCCGCCCCAGAGGCGGCCCTGGCCGAAATTGGCCGCGAGTGCCGCTGCGCTCCGGCCGATCGTGAGCCCGAGGACGATGAGGCCGGCCAGGGCGAGCGTCTTGGCGGCGGTGAAGACGGTCTGGATCCAGGCGCCGGTCCTGACGCCCTGCACGTTCACCCAGGTGAGCAGCAGCACGACGCCGATGCCGAGCAGGCGCTGCCACGAGACGCCGATCTCGATGGCCTCGGGGCGCGCCGAGGGATGACCCAGCAGCGCGAACAGCGCGTCGCCCGGGGCCGGGATGTGGCCCAGCGACAGCCACACGTCAGGCGAGAGGCCGGGCCACAGCACCCCCAGGAACTTGCCGAACGCGACTACCACCGCCGCGATCGTGCCCGTCTGGATAACCAGGAACAGCGTCCAGCCGTAGAGGAAGCCCCACAACGGCGAGAGCCCCTCCCGCAGGTACACGTACTGGCCGCCCGCGCGGGGATACATCGCGGCCAGCTCCCCCTGGGTCAGGGCGCCCATCACGGTGACGATCCCCGTGACGGCCCAGACGGCGAGCAGCAGGCCCGGGGAGCCGACCTGACGCGCGATGTCGGCCGGAACGATGAAGATGCCGGAGCCGATCATCGAGCCGACCACCATGGCGATGGCAGCGGTCGGGTTGATTGCGCGCATGAGGGTCGTGCTGCCGTTGGCCTCGTTCACGGCTCGCGTCCTTCGGGTGAGGGGTCGCGCAATGCTAGCGTTTCCGACGCCGGCCCGTCAACGCCGCCCGCGGCGCCACCACCCGCGGCTTGGTGGCCGCGGGCGCGCTCCGCGGCTTGGCCAGGAGCGCGAGGCGCAGCACCTCGTCCGCGGTCTCGACCAGGTGGATCTTGAGGGCGCGCTTGATGCTCTCGGGCACGTCCCTGAGGTCCGGCTCGTTCGACGCGGGAATCACCGCGGTCGTGATGCGCCCGCGGACCGCCGCGCCGAGCTTCTCCCGCAGCCCGCCGATCATCAGCACGCGACCCGTCAGGGTGATTTCCCCCGTCATGGCGAGGTCGGAGCGAATCGGCCGGCCGGTGAACAGGCTGGCGAGGACCACCGCGATGGTGACGCCGGCCGAGGGGCCGTCCTTGGGGATCGCTCCTTCCGGGAAATGCACGTGCACGTCCCGCTGGCCGAACACCCGCCGCGGGATGCCCAGGTCGTCCGCGCGGCTGCGGACCCACGAGAGCGCCGCCTGCACCGACTCGATCATCACCGAGCCGAGCTGGCCCGTCACCTGGAACTGGCCCGTGCCGGACATGGAGATGGCTTCGACCGGCAGGAGGTCGCCGCCGGTCGCGGTCCACGCCAGCCCGTTGGCGACGCCCACGGCGGGCACCAGCTGCGCCCGCTCGTCCACGTACCACGGCGGCCCGAGCACCTCGTCGATGAGCTTGGCGTCGAGCGTCCAGGGCCCCGCCGCGCCGCCGGCCTTGTGCACGGCCACGTGGCGCAGCAGCGCCGCGATGTCGCGCTTCAGGCCCCGCACGCCTGCTTCGCGCGCGTAACCCACCGCCAGCAGCGCGAGCGCCTCGTCGTCGATCGCGACCTCCCCGTCGCCGAGCCCGTGCTCCGGGAGGAGCTGCGACAGCAGGAACTTCCGCGCGATCGCCACCTTCTCCTCGGGCGTGTAGCCGGGGATCTCGATCACCTCCATCCGGTCGAGGAGCGGATCGGGGATCTGCGGCTCCGCGTTGGCGGTGGCGATGAACAGCACGCGCGACAGGTCGAACGGCACGTTCAGGTAGTGGTCCACGAAGGCGACGTTCTGCTCGGGATCGAGCACCTCGAGCAGCGCGGCGGACGGGCTGCCGTGGCCGGGGCGGTCGGCCCCGAGCTTGTCGATCTCGTCGATCATCAGCACCGGGTTCATGGCGCGGGCGCGTCCGATCTCCTGGATGATCTTCCCCGGCATGGCGCCCACGTAAGTGCGGCGATGGCCACGGATCACCGCCTCGTCGTCCACGCCGCCCAGGCTCATCCGGCCGAACGGCCGCCCCATCGCGTCGGCGATCGCGCGCCCCAGCGACGTCTTCCCCACGCCCGGCGGCCCCACGAAGCACAGGATCGGCGGCCGCGCCTGCGGCGCCAGGCGGCGCACCGCGAGGTACTCGACGATCCGCTGCTTCGCCTCCTCGAGCGCGAGGTGGCCGAGGTCGAGCACGGCGCGCACCGCCGCGGGATCCGGCCGGCGCTCCTCCACCTCGACGCCCCACGGCAGGGCCAGCATCCAGTCGAGGTAGGTGCGCGAGACCTGGTACTCGGCGGATGCCGGCGTCAACCGGCCCAGACGGTCCAGCTCGCGCAGCGCCTCCGCGCGCGCCGTCTCGGGCACGTGCAGCGCCTCCAGCCGTATCCTGAGCTCCCGCGCCTCGTGCAGCGCGTCGTCCTCGCCCAGCTCCGCCCGGATCGCCTCCAGCTGCTGCCGCAGCAGGTACTCCCGCCGCCCGCGCTCGACGTGCAGCGTGGTCAGACGGTCCACCTCGCGCTGCACCTCCGCCCGCTCCACCATGGACGCCAGGAAATCGGCCAGGATGTCGAGGCGGATCGCGGGCGCCGGCTCGGCGATGATGCGGTCGCGCTGCGCCGCCGAGAACGGAAGCTGCGCCGCTACCAGGTCCGCGAAGTGGCTCGCGTCCTCGACGTTCGCGCGCAGGTTGTCCACCAGGTCCGTGTGCACCGCGGGATCCAGCGACGCCAGCGTCTCGGCCAGCCGCAGCACCGCGCCGATCCGCCGGTCCAGCTCCGGGCGCGCCTCCTCCGGCTCGGCGACCGGGCTCACCTCCGCCACCGGCCACTCCCCGCCCGACCCCACCGCGACGATCCGCACGCGCCGCTTCCCCTGAAACGTGACCTGTACCGCCTCGTCGGCCAGGTTCATGCGCTCGAGCACCGACGCCGCCACGCCCACCCTCCCGACGAACGTCGCGGGCGGCGCGGCGGGGGTGTCGGCGCGCACGATCGCCACGATCTTCTGGGCGGCCGATAGCGATCGGATGGCGGCCACGTTCGTCCGGCTGGTGACCTGGACGGCGGCGACGCCGAGCGGAAAGACCTGGGTGGAGCGCAGGACCACCAGCGGCACGTGCCGCGGAACGTCCCAGGCCCGGAAATCGTCCCGGGTTGTGGTGAGGAGATCGCCGGTCAGGCTACCCTAGCCCTTCGGCGCCGCAAGCATCTCCCGCATCCGCCGCGCGAGTGTCTCGATCTCGCGCAGCCCCTCCACGGTCTCGGCGTCGAGCGACGCCTCATTCAGAAGCAACAGCTGCGTCTCAGCGAGGATCGCGGCGAGCAGGTTTGAGAGGTCGTGCCGCAGCTTCCGGGCCGCGTCGGTGTCAGGCTCGCTCATGCGGCCTGTCAGGTGCTGAGGGAGCGGAACAGATCGCGCAGATGGTGCTCCCGCAGGTCCCGCACCGCCTGCCACAAGTCCTGCTCCGTGGTCGCGCAGAAGATCTCGGCCGTGATCCGCTCGTCGGCTCCCTGCGGCTCGATGAAGTGCAGGCGGCCCCGCCAGATGCCGTCGTCGCTGCGTCGTACGGCCAGGCGCACCGCCAGCATGTTGCCTTCGTAGCGGATGGGAGCCAAGTCGTGCAGGACCGGCTCGGAGGGGTCGGGAACGCTGGATCGGGTCTGTGGAAGCGGCATCGGAAGCTCCGGCTGAAGGGGCATCCGAACCCGGACCACGACGGGTGAAGCGTCCGAGTTTGAAGCAATATAACGAGTTACGAGATCGACGCAATATTGGGGAATGGCGCTCGAGGGTCGGGACCCGCGGGTCCGGACCTCCTCGAGAACGCAGCCAACTCCTCGGCCGGCACGGGGCTCCCGTCGCCTCCGCCGCCACCCTCTTGACCCGGCCGATGGACGGCGCCTATTATGCAGCGCTCGTTGACCAACCTCATATCGCACCGCATCATGGGCCGGCGCTACAGCCGGGTTCGCACTTCCACACTGTGAGGGTTCATCGGGCCGGGGGCCAAAGCGCCCTCCGCCTCCCGCACCGCAATCGGAGTCTCCATCCGTGGACATCGCCGAACTGAAGAGGAAGTCCGTCGCTGAGTTGCACGCGATGGCGGAAGAACTCAACATCACGAACTACTCGGGGCTGAGGAAGCAGGACCTGATCTTCCGCATCGAGCAGAACCTGCTGGATTCGGACACGGTCCTCAGGGGCGAGGGCGTCCTCGAGATTCTGCCCGAGGGCTACGGCTTCCTCAGAAGCCAGGACTGGAACTACCTGTACGGTCCCGACGACATCTACGTCTCCCCGAGCCAGATCAAGCGCTTCGACCTCAGGACCGGGGACACCATCCTGGGGCAGGTGCGGCCCCCCAAGGAAGGGGAGCGCTACCTGGCGCTCCTCAAGGTGGAGACGGTCAACGGCGACGAGCCCGAGAAGGCCAAGCACCGGATCGCGTTCGACAACCTGCGGCCGCGCTACCCGGACGAGCGGCTGCGCCTGGAGCGCAAGGACAACGACCTCTCGATGCGGATCATCGACATGCTGGCGCCGATCGGCAAGGGACAGCGCGCGCTGATCTCCTCGCCGCCCAAGGCCGGCAAGACGATCCTCCTGCAGAAGCTGGCCAACTCTATCACCGAGAACCATCCCGAGTGCGTCCTGATCGTGCTGCTGATCGACGAGCGGCCCGAGGAAGTGACCGACATGGAGGAGAACGTGAAGGCCGAGGTGATCTCCTCGACCTTCGACGAGCCGGCCGACCGGCACGTGCAGGTCTCGGACATGGTGCTGGAGAAGGCCAAGCGGCTGGTGGAGTCGGGGAAGGACGTGGTGATCCTGCTCGACTCGATCACGCGGCTGGCGCGCGCCCACAACGTGGTGGTCCCGCACTCGGGCAAGATCCTCTCAGGCGGCGTGGATGCGAACGCGCTCCACAAGCCGAAGCGGTTCTTCGGCGCGGCCCGCAACATCGAAGGGGGCGGCTCGCTCACGATCGTCGGCACGGCGCTGATCGAGACCGGCAGCCGGATGGACGAGGTGATCTTCGAGGAGTTCAAGGGCACGGGCAACATGGAGCTGGTGCTGGACCGCAAGATCAGCGAGCGGCGGATCTGGCCGGCGATCGACGTGCAGAAGAGCGCCACCCGCAAAGAGGAGCTGCTGCTGCCCCCGGACGAGCTGAACCGCATGTACCTGCTGCGGAAGTTCCTGGCCGACATGCCCACGGTGGAGGCGATCGAGTTCCTTATCGAGCGGATGAAGCGCACCAAGAACAACAAGGAATTCTTCGCCACCATGGCGCAGGGGTAGCGGCGGACCCGCACGCCGCGGAGGACCGCTTCCGGGGAGCGGGGGGAGGATCGGGCCGGGTGCTGGCCGTGGACTGGGGCACCGTGCGCCTCGGCCTCGCGCTCTCGGACCCCACCCGGCTGATCGCCCAGCCGCTCGCCACCCTCAAACGCCGCGCCGGCCATCGCGTTCCCATCGCTGACATCCTGGACCTCATCGCCCGCCACGAGGTGGCGCTGGTGGTGGTGGGGCTCCCGCTGGAGCCGGACGGGGGCGAAGGGGCTGCGGCGGCCGAGGCCCGCGCGCTAGGCGAGGCGCTGGCGCGGCGCGCCAGCGTCCCGGTGACCTACTGGGACGAGCGGCTCTCGACGGCTGCGGCGCTGCGATCGGCGCGCACCGCGGGCGTCCGCGACCGCGACTCGCGCGAGAGGATCGACCAGATGGCCGCCGTCGCCATCCTGCAGCACTTCCTCGACGCGCGACGCGCCGCGGCCACGGGGGCGCCGCGACCCGGGGGCGTGGTGTGAGGCGGCTCCTCCCGCGCGGGCTCGCGCCGCTGTGCGCCTGTGCCCTGCTTCTCTCGTGCGGCAGCCCGACCGTGAGCGCGCTGCCCGAGCGCCTCGTCGTGCCGAAGCGTGCCTCCCTGAAGGCCGTGGCCGAGTCCCTGGCGGCGCACGGCGTGATCTCCTCGGCCAGCCGCTTCCGGCTGACGGCCCGCGTGCTGGGCTGGTTCACGCCGCGCTTCCGCGGGCTCGACCGGCACCTGCGGCCGGGGCGCTACGAGTTCGCCCGGGGGGAGCGGACCCAGAAGATCCTCGAGGACATGCTCGCGGGAAACACGGCCGACGACCTCTTCACGGTGCCCGAGGGCTTCACCATCGCGGAGATTGCGCAGGCCGCGTCCGAGAGGCTCGGCATGGACAGCGCGGCCTTCGTCGCCGCCGCGAGGGACACCGACCTCCTGGCCCGGCTGGGCATCCCGCCCAAGGTGCACGACCTCGAAGGGTATCTCTTCCCCGAGACGTACCGCGTGGTGTTCGGCGCCTCGCCCGAGCAGCTGGTCGACCAGATGGTACAGGGCTTCCTGGCCGTGTGGGACACGTCGTGGGGCGCTCGCGCGGCCGAGCTCGGCCTCTCGCGCCACGAGGTGGTGACGCTGGCCAGCATCGTGGAGGCGGAGGTCCGCCACAGCTCGGATCGGCGCCTCATCGCGGGTGTGTACATGAACCGCCTCAAGCGCCGTCACCCGATGAAGCTCGAGGCCGATCCCACCGTGATCTACGCGATGGGCAAGCATGTGAACCGGGTGTTGCGGAAGGATCTCGATATCCGCTCGCCCTACAACACCTACCTGCACCCGGGCTTGCCGCCCGGGCCGATCGGCTCGCCGGGCCGTGCCAGCCTGCTCGCCGCACTGTGGCCGGCCAACCACGACTACCTGTTCTTCGTCGCTCGCCCCGACGGCAGCAACATGTACTCCAGGACCGGCGCCGAGCATATGGATTCCGTGCGGGTCGCGCGCCGGCTGCGGGCGGAAGCGGAGGTCGCCAGGCGCGACAGCGTCGCCGCCGCGAGGCGAGACAGCGCTGCCGCCCTCGCGGGAGCGCGAGACAGCGCGGCCGCAACGCGCACGCGGGCGTCGCAGCGGCCGTGAGCGCGACGCCCCTGGCGGACGCGCTGCGGCTGGTCGTGATCCTCGACGCCGGCGTGGCCGGCGACCGGGACCTGGCGACGCTGGCCGGGCTCGCAGCACGGGGCGGCGCGACGATGCTGCAGGTGAGAGCCAAGGCTGCCGGTGCCGCCGACCTCGCCGCTGTCGTGCGGGAGGTGCTGGCTGCCGCCAACGGGCTGCCCGTGGTCGTGAACGATCGTCTCGACGTGGCGCTCGCCACCGGCGCCGCCGGCTGCCACCTCGGCCAGGACGACTTCCCGATTGAGGCCGCGCGCACGATGGCACCGCCCGGCTTCTGGCTCGGCGGCTCCGCCGGCGATGCCGAGGAGGCGCGCCGCGCCGCCCGCGCGGGGGCGCATTACCTCGGCATCGGCCCCATCGCCGCGACGGGGAGCAAGGCGGACGCCGGCTCGGCCATCGGCGTCGCCGGCTTCCGCGCCGCACACGCCGCCGCACCCGAGCTGCCGGCCGTCGCCATCGGCGGCGTCACCGCGGCCCTGGCGCCCGCGCTCGTCGGCGCGGGCGCGGCCGGCGTCGCGGTGATCCGCGCGGTGCTGGACGCCACCGATCCGCTCCGGGCCACCCGCGAGCTCTTCGAGGTGCTCGGAGGATGACCCTCCCCGCGGTGATCGTGTCGCCGCGGGGCGTCGGCCGCCTGCGCACCGGGCACCCGTGGGTCTTCCGCTCCGACGTCCGGGACGAGGTCGGCGCTCCCGCCGGCCTCGTGCGCCTGGTGGACGAGCGCGGCAGGGGACTCGGCACCGCCCTCCACTCTCCCGCGTCGGAGATCCGCAGCCGCTGGCTGGCGCCCGACGGCACGACGGTGGACCGCGAGTGGTGGGCGCGGATGGTGCGGGCGGCCCTGGAGCGCCGCCGGGGCATCAGCGATGGCGCGTACCGCGTGGTGCACGCTGAAGGCGACGGCCTCCCCTCCCTGATCGTGGATCGCTACGGCGCCTACGCCGTGGCGCAGCTCCTCTCGGCGGGCCTGGAGGCGGTCAGGGACGATGCGATCGCCGCCATCCGGGACGTGCTGGAGCCGCGCGGGCTGCTGCTCCGGAACGACGCCGCCGTGCGCGAGCGCGAGCGGCTGCCGCGCGAGACCACGCTCGCGTTCGGCGAGGTCCCGGAAGCGATCGAGCTGTGCGAAGGGCATGGCGTCCGCTACCAGGCGGTGCCGTGGACGGGACAGAAGACGGGCTCGTTCCTCGACCAGCGCGAGAACCGGACGCTGGTGGGAACGCTGGCGGGAGCCCGCTGCCTCGACGCGTTCGCCTATCACGGCGGCTTCGCGCTGCACCTCGCCGCCGGCGGCGCGCGGGAGGTGGTGGCGGTGGAGATCTCGCGCGACGCGCTGGGCCACCTCGAGCGCAACGCCGCGCTCAACGGGTTCGGAGCCATCCGCCCCGTGGAGACGAATGCGTTCGACTGGCTCAAGTCGGCGGCCGCGGCCGGCGAGCGTTTCGACACCGTAGTGCTGGACCCCCCGGCCTTCGCGCGCGACCGACACACTCTCGGCCGCGCCGTGGCGGGCTACAAGGAGATCAATCTCCGCGCGATGCGCCTGCTCGCGCCCGGCGGCCTCCTCTTCACCGCCTCCTGCTCGCACCACGTGCACCGCGGCGACTTCTTCGCGATGCTCTCCTCCGCCGCGTCCGACAGCGGCCGGCGGCTGCAGCTGCTCGAGATCCGCGGCGCCGCCGCGGACCATCCCGAGCTCGTGACCGTCCCCGAGACGGGCTACCTCAAGGCCGCGCTGCTCCGCGCGGTGGACTAGCGAGCGACTCGCTCGACAAACCGCACCACCAGCGGCACCAGCTCCGGCACCAGGGCCGCCGACGGGTCGGTGTAGCCGGGCGCCTGCGCGACGGGCTCGCGCGACGCGGCGCGCACGAACATGTGGCTGGTCTCCGGCAGGACGTGGACCTCGGCGTCCGGGCGGGCGGCCCGCAGCGCTTCGGCGTCGGCGACGCTGACCTGGATGTCGGTCGCGCCCTGGAGCACCAGCAGCGGCACCGGGAGGCGGCGCGCCTCTGCCGCGGGATCGAGCGCGCTCTCGGTCTGGAGGAATCGGCGCACCGTCGGGTTGAGCAGCATCCGTAGCGACGAGTCCACAGTTGGCATCGGGCCGTCGGCCAGGTAGGCGGCCATGGTGCGGTCGAAGGCGGCGAGCTGGGCGCTGTCGAGCTGGCGCGCCAGCTGCTCCCGCAGCACGGTCGTCAACGGCCGACCCGTCCCCGCCATCGTCACCACCCCCGTCACGGGCGCACCCTGGTTCGCGGCGCGCTCCGAGAGCAGCGCGCCTTCGCTATGCCCCACCAGAACCACTTTCGTGACGCGGCGGTCGGCCGCCAGCGCGCGCGCGCCGGCAACGGCGTCGTCCACGAAGTCGCCGAAGGTGACGGCCGCGATGTCGCCCGAGAACGACGACGCGCCGATGCCCCGCTTGTCGTACCTCGCGCTCGCGATCCCGCGCTGCGCCAGCGCCCAGGCGAGCTTGCGGTAGATGTCCGAATGGACGCCCAGCGGGTTGTTGCCGTCGCGGTCCGTGGGCCCCGAACCCGCGATGATCAGCACTACCGGCACCCTGCCGGCGGCATGCGCGGGCAGCGCCAGGGTGCCAGCGAGCCGCTGCGGCCCGTTCTGCCAGGAGATGGACTCCTCGACCACCCCGGCCGGCGGCAGGACCGGGGCCTGCGTCGCGAGTGGCCGCGACGCCGACACGCTCTCGGGCGGCACTCGGTCGATGCGCAGCCCCTGGCCGGGCACCTCGGCCGAATCGAGGTCGCCGTCAGCCGACGGGGCCAGGACGACCTCCGTGCCCGCCACCGCGGCCGTCACGCGCCCGCCGTGGGACGCCAGCGTCAGGTCGAGCGCCATCCCGTTGTCCACCAGGAAAGTGTGCAGGATCAGCGTGGTGTCGCGGTGCCGCGGGAGCCGCCGTGCCATCGCCGCCAGATGGCTCCACAGCAGGTTCTGCATCACCGCCCGTGGCGGCGGCAGCGCGCGCACGCCCCCGCCCGGCTGCCCATCAACCGTCCAGCGGACAGAATCGCCGAAGGTCACGTGCACCACCCGCTGTGCGGCGCCGGTGGCGAGGGCGTACACCTGCAGGTCGTAGGAGAGGGGCTCGTACACGGAATCGTACACCGTCCGCGACACGATGCGGTGCCCCGAGACCGGCACGTCCGCGGTCGCCTCCAGCGTACGCCCGGTCCAGTGGTAGACCTCGGCGGCGAGCTCCTGGCCATTCCGGGTCGTCCGGTAGCCGCCGGACTGCGCGCTGAGGTCGAAGGGCAGCATGCTCACCGCGAACGCGGCAGCCGTGAGACTCGACGCCATGCGCACGATGGAATCTCCGTCAGGATGGCGAGATGCCCAGCCTCTCCAGGAACGCGCCCACGTGGCGTTCGGTGACAAACCAGCTCCCCAGCGCGGGTCGCGGGCCGCCGTGCCAATCCGACCCTCCGGTCGCGAGCAGCCCGGCGGCTCGGGCCGCCTGCTCGAGCGCGGCCGAGTCCACGGGAGCCAGGGAGGGACGGAGCACCTCGACGCCGTCGAGCCCGCACTCCACCAGCGGGCCGAAATGCCGCGCGTCCTCGAGCGAGGGGTGCGCCCACACCGCCAATCCCCCTGCCATTCTGAGGGTGGCGATTGCTTCCGCGACCGCCGGCCCGCGGCTCGGCACGTACGCCGCGGCCCCGTCCCCGATGTAGCGCGCGAACGCTTCGGCCACTGTGCCCGCCGCGCCCCGCCGCACCAGCGCGCGCGCCAGATGCATCCGCCCGATGGACGCGCACTCCGGCTCGGCCACGATGTCGTCCACCGCGACCTGCACACCGAGCGACCGCAGCCGGGCGACCATCGCGGCCATCCGGTCGCGGCGCGCCTCGCCGGCGCGCGCGGTGAGGGCCGCGATCCCCGCGTCCCCGGCGTCGAACCCGTAGCCCAGGAGGTGCAGTTCCGCGCCGTCCCTGAAGCAGGTGATCTCGATGGCCCCCAGAACCTCGATCCCGCTCCGGGCCGCGGCGGCCGCGCGCGCGGCCGCGGTGCCCGCGACCGTGTCGTGGTCGGCGAGCGCGATCATGTCGAGGCCGGCACGCTGGGCGGCAGCCACCAGGTCCGCCGGTGTCAGGGCGCCGTCCGAGCAGGTCGAGTGCAGGTGCAGGTCGAGGTGCATGGCCCTCCCGGCAGGTCGACCGCCAAGCTACGTGGCCGGCGAACCGCGAACAAGGGAGTTGACAGCGGGAATCGCGTTCCTCAGCTTGACCCCATGGCTGTGGCCCGCGCCGTCGGGCGCGACCGCACGGCGTCCATCCAGCGCGTGTTCCTCGCCCTCCTCGTCGCCAACCTCGCCGTGGTCGGCGCCAAGCTCGCCATCGGGATCAGCGCCGGCTCCCTCTCGGTGATCGGCGACGCCGTCCACTCCTCGGTGGACGCCTTCAACAACATCGTCTTCGCCGTGCTCATGCGCTATGCGGGCGCGGCGGCGGACGAGAACCACCCCTACGGACACGGGAAGTTCGAGGTGCTCGGCGCGCTGGGGATCGTCATCTTCCTGGCGGTCGCATCGGTTGAGCTCCTGAAGAGCGCCGTCGCACGCCTGCTGGTTAACGCTCCACCTCCCGACCTCACACTCCTCGACCTCGGGCTGCTCGGCAGCACGCTCGCCATCAACGCCTGGGTCGCCTGGTTCGAAGCCCGCAAGGGCCGGGAATTCGCCAGCGACCTCCTGCTGGCGGACGCTGCGCACACCCGCGTGGACGTCCTCATCACCATCGGCGTGATCGCCGGCGGCATGCTGTCGCGCGCCCGCGTCCCGCACGTCGACCCGCTGATCACCTGCGCGATCGTCGTCCTGATCGCGCGCGTGTCCTGGCAGATCCTGCGCCGCGGCGTGCCGGTCCTGGTGGACCAGGCTGCCCACGAGCCCGATGTGGTCCGCCGCGCAGCCGAGGGGATCGACGGCGTCCGCGCCGCGTACGATATCCGCTCCCGCCTCGCCGCCGGCATCGCGTTCGCGGAGCTCACCATCGGGGTGTCGGGCCAGCTGGCCGTGGACGAGGCCCACGAGATCTCGGATGCGGTCGAGCGGCGCCTCAAGGAGGACCTCAGGCTCGACCGCGTCGTGGTGCACATCGAGCCGTGCTGAGCGCCCGGGGACGTCTCTCGAAGCCGCCGCGGAGCCTGCGGGCGGAGTACGAGGAGTTCATCGAGCAGCGCATCGAGGAGTTCAAGGACGGCCTGCCGCGGTCGGCGATCCTCGGCATCGGGGACGAGGCCGTCCAGGAGCTCGCGCGCGCCGAGCAGTACACGCTCACCGAGATCCTCTTGCAGGAACAGGTGGATTCCATTATCCGGCGCCGCCTGCGGCTCCCGTCCTATCGGCGCTGGCGGGAGCGCCACCTCACGCTGCGCGCGGCGCAGGCGCAACCGACCCACTGGGGGCTGGCACCCCACGACCCGGTCGTGGCCCTCGCCGACACGATCCGCGACCAGGACCTGTGCGCCGTGGTCGGAGCCGCCGACGGCGCGTGCGCCCTGTTCCTGGCGGCGCGCGGGGCCAGCGTGCTGGTCGGCGACCCGGATCTCGCCGCGATCGAGGGACTCGAGAACCGCGCCATCGCCGAGCAGCTCGCCAGCCGCTTGGAGTGCCTCGTCGTCCCGCTCGAGTCGTGGACGCCGGCGCAGATCATCGACGGCTGCGTGATCGAGTTGTCCGCGCTTGCCCCGCTCTCCGCGGGCGAGCGCGCCGAGCTGGTACGCCGCCTCAAGGCCGTGACCACGCCGGGTGGCCACCACGCGGTCATGCCCGCCTCGGGAGCCGGCACGGGCGGAGCGAGCGGGAAATCCGGCACCGTCTCCAGCGACGCTCTGCGCTCGCTCTACGCCGACTGGACCGTTTCGCGCCCGCAGCCCTCCAGCCCCAACGTGCGCCGCGGCCGCAACCTCGGCTTCGTCGCCGCCTTCCATGAGCCGCGTCAGAGTGAAACAGACGAGACCGTGTCAAACTGACACGGAATCTGAAAACGCAAAGTCCAGTTAGTATCCAACCTATTGCTGCAAAACATGTTGTGATATTCCATGCTGCGGCACGCCACATGCCTTTGAGGATGGACGCAAGCCGGGGTGTGCCCGGCAGCGTTCTTCTCGCAGCGGGATGGTCGCATGGCAACAGCGGTGGTATCGGCGACGGTGGAGCCGTTGGGGATCGTCATTCAGGACGGAGGCGTCGCCCCGCGGCCGCCGCGGATTCTGATGTGGTTCTGGGCGAGCGAGGAGGAGGCGCACGACGAGGAGGAGTGGCGGGAGCGGTAGCACGCCGTTGCTGCGGATCGTCGCGCGCGGGGGCCCGGAGCAATCCGGGCCCTTTTTGCTGCGTCCTTGTCATCTGCGACGTCCGGCGGATCAGAGCCCGAGCTCGGTCCTCGCTTCTCGTGGCAGCCACGGGCGCGCCCGCGCGATCGGGATCGCGAAGCCCAGGAGGGTGGCACCCTGCCCGGGCTCGGGTGGCGCGTAGGCGCCGTAGTGCATCGCGATGACCTCGCCCGCGGCATTGAACAGCGGGCTTCCCGACGAGCCAGCGTCCGTGCTGCCGGCGAACTGGATCCAATCGCCGGTGGCCTTGGCGATGATGCCGGCGAACATGGTGGTGCGGACGAATCCCGCGGCATCGAGGGCGAGCAGGGTGCCCCGGGGAAATCCGATCAGTGCCGCCGGCTCTCCCTGCCGCACGTTGCGCCCCTGCCAGTCGATGGCGCGCACCGCCGTGCCCTGGTAGCCACGGATCTTGAGGATCGCCACGTCCTGATCCGGGATGTCACTCACGGCGACCACGTCAGCGGCGAGCGCGGTCCGCGTGTCAGCCATCACCACGTCGATGCCGCGCGGCGGCCCGCGGTTCGGATCGTCCACGACGTGTCCGTTGGTGAGCAGGTACCCTGATCGCGTGATCACGAACCCGCTCCCCATGACCGAGTCGCTCTGGTAGCGGGCGACCACGAGGCCGACGGCGCCCTGGTTGTCCGCGGCCACCCGCGAGAAGTCGGCGGAGCTCCCGGCGGCGCGCCGCTCGGCCTGCCGCAACAGGGTCTGGAGGCTGTCCATGACGGAGCGGGAGACGGCGGCGCGTTCGGCCGCGGCGAGGTCGCGGCGCAGGCGGGCGATGTCGGAGTCTGCGCGGCGCTGGCCCTCGCTTGCAGATCTGAGCTGGGCGGTGAACGCCCGCTCGGCCGACGCCAGACGCGCGCGGGCCGCCGCGCTCTCGCGCGACCCGGCGCGGTAGGCCAGCACGATCCCCACGCAGAGCGCCGCAATGAGGGCGACCGCGCCGATGCGAAAGGCCGCGGACGACTCGCGCGCCATCTGGCGCAGCAGTGAGCGGAGGAACCGGCCGGGTCCCGCCTCCTCCCTCGCCACCTGCACCATCCCGGTCAGGGTCTTCGCGGGCTGCAGCTCCGGGCGGTACTCGGCTCCCTGGCCTTCCGGAACGCTCGCCGCGCCCAGCGCCCGCACTTCGAACAGGGGTCCGTGCCAGCCCAGCATGACGCGGTCGCCCGCCTTCAGAGAGGCGGGGCCGCGGACCGCCTGGCCGTTCACGAACGTGCCGTTCTTGCTGTCGAGGTCGGCGATGGTCGCGGCGCCCCCGGCGTCGAACGCGACGACGGCGTGGCGTTTCGACACGAGGGTGTCGGCCACCGTGCGCAGCGCGATGGTGCAGGTGGAGGCGCGACCGATCAGGATCTGGCGGCCGACGCCCGTCAGGTCGTCTCCGCCCTGCACGCGCCGCAGCCGGAGCTGGGGCTGGGAGGCGTCGATGGCCGGCTCGGGTTTGGTGGGCGGGGGCTCGCCCGGAATGCTGACCCGGAATGCCGGGCCCCGCTGGCCCAGCGTGAAGCGGTCGCCGGTCTGGAGGCGCTCCGCGGCGCTGATGCGGCGCCCCCGGAGCCAGGTGCCGTTGGTGCTGCCCAGATCCTCAAGCCACCACGAGCCGTCGGCCCCGCACCACACGCGCGCGTGTGTGGCGCTGACGACGTCGGCGGCAGGATCGGTGGAGATCTCGAGGGCGGGATCGCGGCCCAACCGCGCGGAGGCGCCGGCCACCGTGCGGTCGAGGTGGTGCTGCTCGTCGTGCAGGATCACGCGGCGAATATAGGGAAATGCGCGGGGCCGGCAAAATCGCCGGCCCCTGTGCATCTCATCCTGCTACTTCTTCTTCTTCCCACCCTTCTTCTTCGCCGTCTTCTTGGCGGCCTTCTTCTTCTTCATCGCCATACAGCCTCCTCGAGGTGGTGAAACATTCCGACGGCCCGAAGTGGCCGACGGTCAAACACTCTGGTGTCGCTGGTGACGAATGAGGATTGCGGAGAGGACGAGGCTCCAGCCGCAGACGGGCACCGAACCGGTGCCGCGGGCGCGACCGACGTTTTGACGAGAGACTTTCGGGATAGATCCAACCAGGCGTCTCCGCGCAGTGCGCAAAGTCTTGAACGCCAATATATAAGAGTCGCAACAGCGCGCAATACCTCGGCGCGGGTTTTTTGCGCGTCGGGCACCGCCGGTGTAGTATGAGCGCTACCCTGCGCACACGCCGATGATCACACTGACGGTCGATGGCCGCCCGATCCACGTGGACGACGGAACCACGATCCTCGAAGCCGCTCGCACCGCCGGCATCGAGGTGCCAACGCTGTGCTGGTATCCTCGGCTGCCGGTCGTCGGATCGTGCCGGATCTGCCTGGTGAGCGTCGAGGGCTCGCCGAAGCTGGTGGCCGCGTGCGCCACGGCGGCGCAGCACGACATGGTGGTCACCACGGAGTCGCCCGCCGCCCTCGCCAACCGCCGCAGCGTGCTCGGGCTCCTGCTGGAGCGCTACCCCACCAACCGGCTGTTGCTCGGCGGCAACCACCTTAACGAGTTCGAGCAGCTGGTGCGCCGCTACGACGTGCCCCTCAAACCGCAGCGCGACCACGAGCTGCCGCTCCGGCTCGGCGACGAGCGCGACGGCGACCCGATGATTCGGCACGACATGAGCACCTGCATCCTGTGCACCCGCTGCGTCCGCGCGTGCGCCGACCTGCAGGTGGTGGGCGTGCTGGACGTGGCGCAGCGGGGCGAGCACGCC
>Ga0153915_10002369_pt1 | contig 17244 bp, 16 predicted proteins | sample Opewatmetagenome_2_FD_107003 | JGI IMG/M metagenome (GOLD analysis project Ga0153915, IMG submission 107003) | Freshwater wetland microbial communities from Ohio, USA - Open water 3 Core 3 Depth 3 metaG | ecosystem: Environmental > Aquatic > Freshwater > Wetlands | place: USA: Ohio, Lake Erie...
GCGCCGCTCAGCACGAGCGTACTCCTGCCGCGCATGAGAGCGGCGAGGGCCTCGATCGAATGGTCGAGTGCGGGATGTTCCATCTGGCCTCATTCAAGGTGCCAAGACGGAAGGAACGGGTCAATGATGGAGCGAGTGTACTACCTGCCTACCGCAGGTTGCACCGGTTGGTGATGCTGAAGATGGCGATTGGCGAAATGCGGGCCGCGTGTTGGGGCCGTTTCTCTCCGTGTGGCCGATCAACTGGCGCTGTCCCTGGATGCCTCCCCCGGAGTCTACCGCCAGCGAGGAGTCAGCTCACTACAGAGGCTGTTCCGCGCCCACTTCCCGGATCTGCTCTCGTGCTACGACGATGAGTCAGCCGCCCGGCTGGGCAAGGTCCGCCTGCCGCGGATCACCAAGGCCGTCGAGCGCTTCCTAGACTGCGGCGATTACCCAAAGGGCATCGCCCGAATCAAGTGCACGAACCCGGTCGGGGAAGGACCTCGCCGACATTTCGCCCCTCGCGCCTCGATTTGATCGGCCCACCAAAACGATCCCGTCGATGCTTCCAGGACAACCGCGTCCGCTGCCCCAAGCTCACCGACGTACTTGCCGAACTCTCGGCAGGCGCCCTCGAATCGCATCTCCTCCCCCTGACGATCTAGAACGCTGATCGTCGAGAAGCTCTACGGAGAGCGAAGGGGATAGGATACCTCGGTGGTTGTGCGTTGACTCCATTCCACTATTCGTGGTCCACGAGGAATGCTCCCACGTGGCACACATCCTGTCGGTACAAACGCGGGAGGTGACCTGACCAAACCGAATTTCTGGAACCGGCAGCTAGGAGGCCATGGGCCTGACGAATACTTTCAGGCCCGTTTTCTTCTCCGCCGATTCCAGGGCGGCCAGGTACTCGTTCAGCGGGAATTGGCGGCTGATGTACTGCCGTCCGTGAATCCTTCCGTCGGCGATCATTTGCAGCGCGATCGCACAGTGTCGGTTCGAGCCGCCGTGGGTGCCCACCACGGAAAACTCCCTGTAGTGGACGAGGTTGGAATCGAACCGGACGTGGGAGCTGGACTTGGGAAGGCCACCGAAAAGGTTTACGTTGCCCCGCTTGGCCACCATCTGCAGGGCCTGTTCCTGGGCTTCAGCCGAGCCGCAGGCCACGATCACCACCTCTGCGCCCCGATTGTTGGTCGCCTTGCGGACCGCCGCCAGTGGATCCTCTCGGGAGGAGTCCACGAAGATGCTTGCATCCGTAAAGCTCGCCAACTCAAGCCGTGATCGGGAGCGCTGGATCAGGATCGTCTTGCTTGCTCCGAAAGCCTTCGCAGCCTCGACGGCAAGACAGCCTGCCGGCCCCGCCCCCAGGACCACCACGGTGTCCCCAGGTTTCACGCGGGAGAGCTCGCAGGCATTGACCACGCAGGATGCAGGGTCCAGGAGCGCCGCTTCTTCACTCGTCACGCCTTCAGGAATGGGAAACACGCACCCAGTTTCCACGGCATGTGCCGGCAGGACCAGATACTCGGCGAATCCCCCGTCGCGGTGCACCCCGATCGTCTCCAGAGAATCGCAGGCAGTCTGCAGACCGTCCCGGCAGAAGGAGCACACTCCACAGGGGATATTCGGACCCACCGTCACGCGCATTCCAACGTGCAGCCGGGGGAAATCCCCTTCCATCTGTGTGATCCTGCCCGCCAGCTCGTGCCCCGGGATCAGGGGAAGTCTGGCTCCCGCGTAGCCGTGATGATACATCTTCACGTCCGTCCCGCAGATTGCGCAGGTATCCACCTGGATGAGGAGCCCCTCGCCCGGCACCTTGGGAACCGCAACGTCAGTGACTTCGACATCCTGGATTCCCTTGAAGTGCACGGCACGCATGGGTCACCTCCTCATGGGGTGAAGATGATCTTGTTGTAGGTAAGCTCCTTGCTGAACATCTTGCGGAAGGTCTCTCCGACCAGGCTCATGGGCAGTCGATGGGAAACCAAGGGTTCAGTCTGCAATGCTCCAGAGGCCATGAAAGCGACCGTGGTCTTCCACTCGTGGTCGTTCGGGGAGAAGTTGGTGTTGACTGCTCCGTAGATCACCAGCTCCCTTCGGAAGATCTTCGTGAACACCTCGTCGGAGAGGAGTATGTCCGCGTAGGCCCTCCCGACGTGCACAATCCTGCCGCGTTTGCGGGCCGCGAGCAAGGCCTGTCGGTGCGTTTCCACGGAGCCGGCTGTCTCGACGAGCAGGTCCGCCCCTTTTCCGCCTGTCTCTTCGAGAATACGTGCCACCACATCCTCGTGCGCAGCGTTCACTCGAATCGCAGCTCCGAGCCTGCCGGCCACATCCAGCTTTTCGTCGATGATGTCAGTCGCGATCACGGTTCCCGCACCCATGATGCGAGCCCATTGGCAAGCGAAGATTCCGATCGGCCCGGCGCCGAGAACCGCCACTACCTGCCCTGGTTCCACGCCCCCAGCCCGCCGAAGGGCATGGAGGGCAACGCTGGCGGGGTCTGTCATCGCTGCCGCCTCGTCACAGACCGTTTCGGGAAGTCGCACCAGATTGAACGCCGGGATCTTCACGAATTGCGCGAAGGCCCCATGAGAACGCGAGCCGACGTAGTCGTAGTCCTCGCACATGTTGTACTGACCCTGCAGGCACCATTCACAGCGAAGACAGGGAATCATCGGCGCCGCCGTGACGCGCTCTCCCAGGGAGAAGTCATGGACGTCCTTCCCGGTCTCAACGATGACCCCCGAGAACTCGTGCCCGGGGATGCAGGGAAGCATCCATGTGCCATCAACCATGATCCTCTTCAGATCCGACCCGCAGTTGCCAGCCGCGGTGACTCGCAGCAGCACGTCCCGCGACCCGATGGCCGGTACGGGCACCTCCTCGAACCGTACGTCTCCGGGAGCGTGCAGGACCGCGCCCATCATCGTACCTTTCATGGGCGCATCGCCCCGGCGGTCACGCAGGCCTTGAGCGCTGCCAGTTTCCTTCGCGCCGCCTCCGTGCCGCCGTAGATGTCAATGTGCTCGAGATACAGTGTGTCGTCCCCATAAAAGCCGTAATAATCTTCCATGTTCTCCGTGCTGATCCCCGAAACAACAGGCCACGTCTCGCCAATCCTGGGACCCTCAAAACCGCCTCTCAGCACCTCCAGGTAGCGGGCCACCTTCGTCCGAGCATCCTCCGCTCCGCCCCAGATGCCTCCCACGTGAGAGAAGTCCGCCCCCAGCAACCGAAACAACTTGCTGAACAGCTGGTAGCTCACGCTGTACGAGGAGCCCAGACAGGAGAGGCCGTAGCCCACTCTGTGGCAATAGATCGGCAGACTGAATGTGCGCCGCAAGTAGTCGATGGAAGAGATGCCCGTACAGAATGGGTCCAGCATGAACCCTCCGGCGCCTGCGTCGCTGGCGATGACTGCCGCATCCTTCAGGGAAGCGAAGTCCGACGTTACGTTGGCCATGTACAGCACCCTTCTGCCGGCTCCGCCCGCAGTGCCGAGCGCCTCCACCACACGCGACACGCGCTCGCGTAGTGGGCACAAGGAGGGATTCACCGCGATCTCATCGTCCTTGATGAAGTCGAAGCCAGCCTCCGCGAGGCTCGCCGCCACGGAGGCGGCCTGTCGGGGGTTCAGCCCAAGATTCGGCTTGATGATGGCGCCGAACAGCGGCCCCGAGGCCACACCCACCTTCTGGCGGATGCCTGCAATCCCGAAACCCGGGCCTCGGTAGTGGCTCGCGAAAACGGGAGGGAGACGAACGTCCAGCAATCGCGCGCGCTTGATGAAGTAGAAGTTGAACACCTCGCCCGCTATGATCGGCCAGAGATTCGTGATCCCGCCCACGTCGGAATCCAGGTTGGAGGCGGGAAACGCCAGGGAAACCCTGTAAGATCCCCCCGCCCCGTGCGTTACGGAAACTACCTCTCCACACACCGAGGGATCGACAAACGGCACGTGGTCTCTGACCCTGTCCATGACCGCGCCGTCTCGAGCGGAGTAGTACTGGATCCCGCTCGTCATCTCGTGGAGCAGGAGATCGACCGCCCGGTCGATCGACTCCACCTGGGGTTCCAGATCATAGGTCACGAGAAAACTGTCCATACGATGCTCCATCTCCCTCGACTTCTGCTTCGGGAATCCACCCCGAGCGGGCTCGGCCTTCACTCTCGCTCCCCCGTCCTTCGTGCCGCCCCGGCCTTCTTCAGAACGGCTTCTCTGTGAAGTGTCGTGCACAGCACTCCGCGGTCGCCTCGAATGAGAGTCCTGAAATACTCCACACGGAGGTCCTGCGCCGAGAACGCGTTGCCCTCAAGCTGGATCAGGGGTTCGCCCAGCGGAACCCGCAGCAGGCGACCCTCGGCTTCCATCGCTTTCACGGCCCGCGCGGTTCGCTCTGTCTTGATCACGGGGATGTCGTAGGTCTCTCCGAGGACATCATAGAGGGAACGCCGCTCGAGATCCTGCTCCTGCAGATCCGGGAAGAGCTCCTGAGGAAGGTAGGATTCAGAGACGATGAACGGTTCATCTTCGACGTAACGAAGGCGTTTCAGGTAGTAGACGCGGGCGTCTGCGCGCAGGTTCAACTTCTCCCCGACGGTTTCTCCCGCCCGCTGTCGTCGGAGCTCGAGGACGATGGTTTGGAACCTGATATTCTCCCTGCTCAGCGACTCGTGAAGACTTACCAGCTCTTGCATGAGGGTCAAGCGCACTTCCCCGGAACGAACGAACGTCCCCCTCCCTCTCTCGCGAGAAAGCAGGGACTTCCTGATCAGGATGGCAATTGCCTTGTTGATCGTTGGCCGGCTGACTCCAAACCGAGCTGCCAACGTTTCTTCCGACAGCATGGGCTCGTTGGCAAGGATCTGGCCGGTCTTGATCATCTCCTCGATGTGCTTGCTGACCTGGTAGTACAGGGGTACCGCTTGGTTCCGATCGATGCCGACAAGTTGTTCTCTGCTACGCATAGCCTCACCCCTAGTATTGAATTCCTGCTTCCTTCAAAGCCGGATAGAGTTTGAGATAGTTCCCGTACTTCTCCAGATATCGCTCGTGCATGTGCGCGTCCGGCATGACGACGCTGCCGATCTTGACCCACGCGTCTGCTCCTGCGATCGCTGTGGGAAAGTATCCGGCGCCGACGGCGCCGAGGATTGCCGCCCCAAGGGAGGCTGCCTCGGGAATCGCAGGAACGCATACCCGTTTTCCCAGGACATCAGCCCTGAGCTTCAGCCACGTCGACGACTTGGCCCCTCCTCCAATGACTCGTAGTTCGTCCAGCGGGACGCCAACCTGCTCCAACCTGTCCGCGTTCAGCTTGAGGTCGTAGTTGTTACTGTCCAGGACCGCGCGCGAGAGCTCTCCCTTGGTTGTACGCAAGGTCAAGCCGACGATCGCTCCGCGGGAGGCGGCGTCAAGTGTGGGTGTGCCGCTTCCCACGAGGTGCGGCAGGATGAAGACGTTCGCGGGATCCTTGCTTGCCCCTGCAATGATGACATCGTAGGGATCGGAGGAGGTCCGTGCAGCTTCCTCCATCTCCTCGTGACACAAGGTGTCCCGGTACCAGCGAAGGAGCAGCCCGCCGGTGAGGTTGAACGTAATGGTAATATAGGCATCCCTCACCACATGGGGGTAGCAGCAGTAGTTGTTGTCCAGCATGGCGGCGTCCAGCTTGGCGCTCCGCAGGAAAGGACACAGCACATCGGACGTTCCAATGGCGTTCATGGTCAAGCCTGGTCGAACTACTCCGGCGCCCAACGCGCCGCAGGGTTGATCGTGGCCACCGGTGGCGATGACAACATTCGGGGGAAGGCCGAGCTCCTTCGCGCTTGCCGCCAGGATTGTTCCCACGGCGAAGCCGGAGGGTCTCGGCTCGGCAAGCATGTCCTCGCTGAGGCCCGCAAGCCGAAGCATTTCGGCTGCCCAGGTCTTGCGGGTAACGTCAAAGCACATGGTCCTGGCCGCCAGCGAATAGTCGATCACGGCAGAACCAGCCAATCTCAGAATCACGAAGTCCTCGATGCACAGGAACTTCCATGCCTTGGCATAGACCGTGGGGCAGTGCTGCTTCAGCCACAGGAGTTTGTTGACGCTGTACATGGGATGCAGAGGCATGCCCGTGATGGCGAAGATGTCCTCCCGAGATCGTTGGGTCTCCCACCACCTGCATTCTGCTTCTGCGCGATTGTCGAAGGTCACGATGAAATTGCCCAGGGGTCGGCCGTCCTTCCCGATCGGGGCGATCGCCTCTCCCTGGCATGAGACACCCACGGCCCGCACCGGATCGCTGCCCGTCTCCCGAGAAACCCGGGAAATGACCTCCTGAATGCTCCTCCACAGGGTCTCAGAGTCCAGCTCATTCCATCCGGGGTTCGGGCAGACCAGGGGGTAGTCGCGATACGCGGTAGCGAACAGCCTTCCGGTTTCATCCACCACGATGGCCTTGCACCCTGTCGTCCCCACGTCAAGACCCAAGAAGCTCATCCACGTCTCCGCGCAACCCGTTCCATGTTCATCCGTGCAACCTGGCATAGCCCAGGCGGTCAAGGTAGAAGCGCATCTTCTCCTTCACCGCGTCGGCCCACACCGCGGTGCGGGTAGTCTCGATCAACGAGTTCACCTTCGGCATGAGCGTTCCGCCGCAGTTCTCCGCGATGTAGCGGTTCTCCCAGTACCGTTCGCCCAGGAACCCCTCCCTCTGCAGCACTCGGAGCTGGGCCTCATCCAGGATGTTGCCCAATTCTCTGAGGACGTAGTGCACTTCCGCCTGGCATCCGGCTTTCTCGAGCGCCGTCCATATGTTGGTACGAATCACGCCGTCCCGTGCAAGTCCGCCCAGGTCCTCCTCCTTCACCCCCGACGTGCCATGGAGCACGATTCGCTTGCCGACCTTCCGACTGATTTCCCTGGCCCGCTGCGAGCTGTATTCCGCCTTGGCCTGCGTGGATTGCTGTTCGGTTCCCAGGTTGGGAACGATCAGGAAGACGCCAGTGTCTCGCAAGAACCGCTCCGCCATCTCAACGGTTGTCAGCTTGGAACACGCGGTCTTGCCGGTGACCGATAGTTCTTCTACCGCGCCCTCTACGCGCACCACTCCCTTGTTCTTCTCCACGAATTGGGCTGTCCGTCTCACGTTCTCCTCAAAGGGCAGAGCAGAGCCATCGAACATCACCGTCGCGAAGTCCGCAAGGTTCTCCAGGAGCGGCCCGTCCGAATCCGGCTGTCCGTGATCGAGGTGAATCATCAGACGCACGTCCCGGTAGGGACTGTCTTCGCTCATCAAGAGCCTGATGTCCTGGAGGATGGCCTGCGCGCCCAGCAGGTGGTTTCGCACCAGCGTGTAGTTGACCGCTTGCGGACGATAGGGATAGGTTCCGGTAAATGCAATGATGGCCGGCGGGGACGTGATGCCGTATTCCACGCCCAACTCCCACATGGACCGGATAATCGCCTCCGTGGTTTGGGAGTTTTCCGTACAGAATGCCGGCAGACACACTTCCCTCTCGCCTAGATGCTCGTAGATTTCCTCGACTTCGATCGGATCCCTTACCAGCGGCACGCCCCGTCTCCCTTCGTATCCTCGGTGTGTTCTGCTGTGGGTGACCCGGTCCGCTCCTCAATCCCTACCACCTGCACGCTCCTTCTCGCTCGGCATGCTCATCAGAAACAGATCTTCAGGGGAACAATGGACCGTTCGATGATGTCATTGATCTCAATGATGTCGGCGTTCTGCAGCATGAGAAAATCCGCCCGCTCCGAAAGTGCCAGCGGCGCCCAATGCCATACGCCTTTCGGAATGAAGACCCCGCAGCTTCCGTCAAGCAGAAACGCGTGGATCTCCTCTTCATTGATCAGGCCCATCCGGGACTGGAGCGGAGCGACGACAAGAACACTCGTCCCAGAGAGCGGAATGAAGCCTTCCGCGCATTTCGCATGATATTCCAGGGTGCCGACAGAAGCATCCTCCTGTCGGTAGACCTCAAGAAAGCCGATGCTCCCCTTGCTGTGAAGATCCAGAAGGCTTGAAATATTCAGCCAGGCGCTCAGGTCTTCTCTTCTGGCAGTCGGTTCCTGGTCGGTGGACTTGCCGAGGAATACCCCGAATGGGCTGAAGGCTTCCTTTGTAAGCTTCTCGATACGAACCTCTCTCATGTCCATGCACATCCCTCCTTACCAAGGCACAGCGTTGCCCTCACCGGGCTGTCCGCCCCGATCTGCCAGCATCCGCCAGAAAGGCATCCACGTCTGCTCCACCTTCGCCCGCCGTCGCAATCACCGCCACCATCTCGCCCACGCCAACGGTTTCTCCGGCCTGCCGAGTGATTCTCGCCAGGACTCCGGAGGCGGGAGCCTCAAGCTCGACGGTCGCCTTTTCCGTGATGATCTCGAGAATGGGCTGTTTTTCTTCGATCGCATCGCCTTCGGTCTTCAGCCACCTCACCAGCTCAGCGTCTTCGGCCCTCATGCTCAATTTCGGGATAACAACTTTGACGAGCATGAGCGTTAGCCTGCCAGTTCCACGATTGCCTTCTCGATATCCTGCTCCTGAGGCAGGATGAAATCCTCCAGGCATCGCGCGAAGGGGATCGGGAAGTCCTTGGCGCCGAGCCTCTTGACCGGTGCCTTGAGGAAGCGGAACCCTTCATCGGCAATCCGAGCAGCGATCTCACCGCCGAAGCCTCCCGTTTTCCATGCCTCGTGCACGATCAACACGCGTCGTGTCTTTTGGACGGAGGCCAGGATCGTGTCCATATCAAGAGGATTCAAGCTCCTTGGGTCAACGATCTCAACGGAGACCTTGCCGGCAAGCCTTTCCGCCACCTTCAGGGCCTGTTGGAGCGCGAAGGAATACGCGACCACCGTCACATCCTTGCCCTCCCTCTTGACGTCGGCTTTCCCCAGCGGAAGGAGGTACTCCTCTTGCGGCACTTCTCCCTTCATGCTGTACAGCTTCTTGTGTTCGAAGCAGATCACCGGGTTGTCGTTTCGGATCGCCGTCTTGAGCATTCCCTTGACATCGTAGGGTGTCGAAGGGCAGATCGAGATGAGGCCGGGAACGTGCGCGAACCATGCCTCCAGACACTGCGAGTGCTGCGGGCCGGCCGTGATATAGCCGCCGATGGCAGTCCTGATCACCATGGGAACCTTGACGGCGCTTCCGAACATGTAGCGGAACTTCGCGGCCTGGTTGTACACCTGGTCCATCCCGATGATCAGAAACTCGTTGAAGGGCACATCGGCGATGGCCCGGCAGCCGGTGCACGAAGCTCCGAGGGCCGTCCCGATGATGGCATCTTCAGATATCGGCGTATCCCGCACCCGGTCACGCCCAAAGGCTTCTGCAAGCCCGACAAGGATTCCATGCTCGCCGCCATATCCCAGGTCGAGACCGAGCGTAAATACCCGCTCATCGCGAGTCATTTCCTCGGAAATAGCCTCCTTCACCGCTTGACCATATGTAATTGTTCTCATTGTCTTACCCCCCGTTTTCACCCCTCGTTGACCAGGCCTAGGCAAACAGTCCCTCTCCAGCGGTCTGTGGATCCGGCTTTTCGCTTTCCTGTGCAAAGACGATCGCCTCTTCCACTCTTTTCTTGATCTCTGATTCGATCGCGGAGAGCTCCTCCGAGCTGAGCTTCTCTACCGTGAGGAGGTATTTCCTGGCATGGTCAAGTGGATCGTGGCACCTCGCTTCTTCCACTTCGTTCACCGGACGATACGCGGGGAACGATTCCGCCTCACCCTGAAAGTGCGGCAGGAATCGTGCGGTATCGAAGACCAGAAGCGAGGGTCCCCCTCCTTCCCTTGCCCTTCCGACTGCCTCGCTGGCTGCCTGATAGATCCTCATGACGTCATCCGACTCCAGCCTCCGGCCGGGCATGTTGTACGCCTCCGCGCGCACGGAGAGATCCTCCGCGATATTGGTGACCCGAGCAATCGGAGTGGAGACCCCATAGCGGTTGTTCTCGCAGACAAACACCACGGGGAGCTTCCACGCGGAGGCCAGGTTGAGCGAGGAGTGGAAGGCTCCTTCGTTGATGGCGCCGTCCCCAAAGAAACACGCGGTGACTTGCCCTGTCTTGCGCAACATCGAGGACAGGGCGGCTCCCGCCGCGATCGGTATGCCCCCCGCAACCATCCCATTCGCGCCGAGAATCCCCAGCTCGAAGGCGGCGATATGCATGGAACCGCCCTTGCCCTGGCAGTATCCAGTCTTCCTGCCGAAGAGCTCGGCCATGATCTTCTTGAGATCTCCGCCCTTCGCGATGATGTGCCCGTGCCCTCGATGCGTACTGGTGATGAAGTCATCCTTGTTCAGGGCGGCACAGACACCCGTAGCGATCGCTTCCTCTCCGATATAGAGATGCACGAATCCATCCTGCAGCCCCTGGTAGTACAGTTGGGATTCTCTTTCCTCGAACGTTCGAATGGTGTACATGGTCTTGTACATCTCGATCGCCTTGTTCTTATCCGGCCTCATGGTTCTCCTCTCCTCCCTCGCAGGTCCGCGCGGTGTGATCATTCCTCACTCAGAGGTCTCCTACCTCCGTCAGGCGTCTGGAGACGATCGACTGATCGATCGCCTCCAGGATGGCTTGCACCTTCAAGCCGTCGAGAAAACTGGGTTCGGCGGGTCGATCCTCGGCGATGGCAAGCAGGAAGTCGTAGATCTCGTTCACAAACGTATCCCCAAAGCCAATCAGATGCCCCACCGGCCACCAGTTCTTCGTATAGGGATGGCAGGAATCCGTCACCTGAATCCTTCGAAAGCCTTGTATATTCCTCTGGTCCTCAACGGAAAAGAACTCCAGCTCATTCATCTTCTCCATATTGAAGATGAAACTCCCTTTCGAGCCGTTGACCTCGATGCGGTTCTCGTTTCTGTGCCCGGTTCCGAGTCTAGTCGTCTGCAGGAGGCCCAGGGCGCCACTCTTGAACCTGGCCAGGACGGAGGTCGTATCATCCACGTCCACGACTCCCCTCTGCTTCCCCGCCACCGCGGACAGCCCATCCTCCGTGACTGCAATGGGCCGGTCCTGGATGAACGTGTTCTGCATGCCAACGACCTCGGCGAGGTCACCGACAAGATAGCGCGCAAGGTCAATGACGTGGGCGCCCATATCCCAGGACGCCCCTCCGCCGGCGTCCTTCTTCCTCAGACGCCAGGCCAGCGGAAAGCTCGGGTCGACGAGCCAATCCTGAGAATAGATGCCCCGGAAATGAAAGAGGCTTCCGAGGGCCCCTTCTTCGATGAGCTGTCTTGCCAATCCGATGGCGGGAACCTTCCTGTAGTTGAAACCCACCGTGTGCTTGACACCCGCTTGTTGTACCGCGGAATACATCTCTCGCGCATCGGCCAGGCTCAGCGCCAGCGGCTTTTCACACAACACGTGCTTGGATGCCTTGGCGGCTGCCAGCGTGATTTCTTTATGCAGGGTACTGGGTGCGGCGATATCGATCACGTCGATATCCTTTCGCTGAACCACATCCTCCCAGGAGGGACAGGATTCGTTCCACCCCCATCGGGCGGCGGTATCCTTGAGATCATCCCCTTTTCCGCACAACACCTTCTTCACTACCTTGAAGGGAGTATCAAAGTAATGAGAGACATTGCTGTAGGCATGATTGTGTGCCTTCCCCATGAACTTGTGGCCAATCAGGCAAACAGATATTTCCTTCTCCATCTGTCCCTCCGCCAGGGGAGCCCCGTAGAGCCAAGGCGACTGCCTCTGCTCCACCGAGCCGCGCGGCCCTCTGCTATGTCACAGGCTCGCCGGCCTGCTTCCAGAGCACATCGTTCGTGGCAATCCCTGTCCAGACTGCCGTGCCCCTCCACGTCACCAATCGATGCGGGGACGCCTGTCCCCGCATCGAAATGCATGAATGGTTCCAGCGCCACGATGCCGCTGTCTGCCCCCCTCATGGCAGAGGCATGGGAATCCCGGTCTCGAACGTCGAGTGGCCTTTCTGGAAAAAGAGCATCATGTTCAGGTCCGTGTACAGGACGCCGTCCGACGTCATGTATATCTCCCTCTTGCCGACGTTGGGGATATCGACGCTAGCCCCGTCCCGCACCTTGAGCTGACCCCTTTGGATCCTAATGGCAAGGTACGCGGACATGTATCCGTGCCAGAACGGAGACCACAGCGAGAACTGCTTGTTCGTGCCGTCCTCAAGGAACGTTACCATGGTCGACGGAAGGGCCGACCCCGTGGCGTAGACCTTCCCGGATCGTCCCGTGTCCTGGATGGCCTTGTTTGACGCCGGGTTCGACATCCCCGAACTGGAGATGAAGCCGGCCAGGTCCGGATGCGCTTCCATGGCGGAGGTGGTGACGGAGTAGGCCTTGTCGGGATCATCGGCCATGTACAGCGTGTCGATGACCTGGAACACCTTGTGGCGGGGCTCGGTGGCAATCAGGTGGTCGAGGGCCTCCTTGACCTTGTTAAACATGGTGATGTTCGGGGAGGGTGCCAGCCAGATGACCTTCCCGCCCTTGGGGTTGTTCATCAGAGCGTCTTCCAGGATCGCCCTGGCCTGCATCTCATAGGAGGCCTGGTTCACGTACAGGTCCTGCGCACCCTTGCCCACCGGCGAATCGAAGGTCACGATCGTCGCGCCGTTTGCCTTCATTCTCTTCAGGACCGGCACCGGTGCGTTGGCATCCGACGAAGTCGTGACAATGATCTGGGGTCTCTGCGGCACCAGGTTCTGCAGGATGTTGACATAAGCTTCCACGTCATTCTGGGGCGGTCCAAGGGTCACCATGTCCAGTCCCGCCTCTTCCGCGGCCTTCTTGGCGCCCTGGCCAAAGATCTCGAAGAAGATGAAGTTTGTGAACTTTGGAACGTAGTAGAGCTTGTCCTTAGCCACGACCAGCGGCGGCCCAACGACCGCTGCCAGCAGGAGAACCGCTAACAAGACCCGTGCCTTCTTCATGACTCTGCTCCTTCCTCCCTGTCCTGCAGGGAGTTGCTTATTTGGAACCTGCAGACGCGCTGTTCTGCAAGGTTCTCTCTTCCCGAGACCGTACTCTCCCGACCGCGCGTATCCCGAGAGGTACGATCATAGATGCCAGAAGGATCAGCCCGATGACGAGCACTTGAACGGGCCCGTTGATGTTGGCCAATCCCATGCCATTTTGAATGGTGCCGAGGAGGAGGATCGACATGATCAGTCCAAAGAGCGTTCCCTTGCCTCCGGCCAGGTTGACCCCCCCGAGTGCGATGCAGGCCACCACGAAGAGCAGGATGTTGGCCTCATTGTCTGAACGGGCGGATTGGTATTGGCCGATGTAGACCAGCGCCCCGATACCCGCCATGAGACCGCCAATCCCATAGGTGCTGGCGATGATCGCTTTCACGTTGTGTCCGGAAAGAAACGTGGCCCGGCGGTTGTTTCCCGTGGCGTACAGCAGCCTTCCGTACACAGATCGATGGACCAGCAGGTAGGCGATGACGAACAGAGCCACCAGCAGCAGAAGGGAGACGGGGACGACCCCTGCGATCGCCTTTTCCCCAACGAAAATGTAGGCGGGCCCGAAGGCGTCCGCCCCGAACCCCTCGTACCCTCCGATCCAGAGGGCGACGGCACGATACACGCCCATCATGCCGAGGGTGACCGCCATGGAAGGCAGCGAAAAGCTTACGACGAGAATCCCATTCGCCAATCCCAAGGCCGTCGCCAGGGCGAGGAGAATGAGGGCTGACCACCCGAAGGGCATGCCGAGGACCGACAACCGCGCGAAGCTGACCGTGCAGATGGCCAGGATCGCCGGGAGCGACAGGTCGATCTCGCCCACCAGGACAACGACCATGAACCCAATGGCCAGGATGCCGGCAATCCCCATCGTCTGCTGAAGGGAGTAGAGGATTTGAAAGGCATTCAGGTACAGGGGAGAGAGAAGACTGGCGGCGACCACGGAACACAGGACAAAGACCACCAGGATGCTTTCCCAGCTGTACCGCCCTATGGTTTCTCGAAATCCGCTTCGAGCGCTCACCGCCTCGTCCCCCGCCGTCGCCGTGATTTCAGAAGGCCACTCACCTGCTGCAGCACAATCGCATCGAAGGTGCACGCTCCGACGATCGCCGCTCCGTAGAGCAGCTGGCGTATGACCTCGCTCGTGCCCACAAGGATCAAGCCGTTGTCCATCGTCGTCAGCACCATGGCGCCCAGAGCAGCTCCCACGACGTTGCCGGATCCTCCCAGGACGCTGATCCCTCCCACCACGACGGAACCGATGACCTGCAGTTCAAGCCCCTGGGCGAACCAGGGGACGACGTAGGAGGAACGCGCGGCAAAGAGGAACCCGCTCAGGCCCGTCAAGGCTCCGCACAGCGCGTACGCACCCAGGACCACTCGTGACACCTTGAGCCCGTAGAAGGTGGACGCCGATGGATTGGAGCCGATCGCGTAGATCTGCCTGCCGATGCGGGTGTACCGAAGCAGCACCGAAACGACCACGATGACAGCCAGGGTGATGAGCGCCAGGTTGGAGATCCCCGGCAGGACGCTCCCCGTGACCGTGTTCCGCACCCAGTCCCCGATGTCCTTGGGTTCGATCTGGTGTCCCTGGGCGTACACCGTCACAATGCCGCGATAGACGGACAGCGTTGCCAGCGTGACGAAAATGGACGATACCTTGCCGTAGCCCACGATCGCCCCGTTGATCAGGCCGCACACCAATCCGATGAGGATGGGAACCAGGACCAGGACGGGTCCGACCTCGGGGTACTTCTTGATCAGGTCGAAGCCCACGAACGCCGCCAGGGCCAGCGTCGAGGCGACAGAAACGTCGTAGTTGCGGGTGATGATCACCACGCCTTCCGCGCAGGCCAGAATGGAAAGAATGCAGGCATTGAGGAAGATCGTGTTGAGGTTCGAAATCGTCAGGAACTGCTTCGAAGAGAAGACGAACACAACCGCGATGATCACCTCGAAGATGAGCACCCCGATGACCCGGTTCCTCAGGATGATGACGCTCCAGTGACGCCCGGGAGCTTCCACGGTCATGCGCGAATCTGGAAGCGCGGCGCCGCTCATCGCTCGCGCCCGTTCCTGCTGTGCACGGCGGCCGCCATGATGGCCTCCTGGGTCGCATCGTGCCGGGAGAACTCCGCGACCAGGGCGCCATCCGACACCACGAGGATCCGGTCGCTCATCTTCAGGACCTCCGGCAGGTCGGAAGAGATCATCAGGACGCCCAGGCCCTGATTCGCGAGCTCACGGATGACCATGTGCACCTGTGCTTTGGAGCCGACGTCGATCCCATGGGTCGGTTCGTCGAACAGGAACACCTTGGGGTGCGTTGCCATCCACTTTGAGAGAACCACCTTCTGCCGATTTCCACCCGAGAGTCCGGAGACCTTCATCCGCGGCCCGGTGGACTTGATCTGGAACTGGCCGGAGTACCGGGAGTAGATCACCCCTTCCGCCCTGGCATTGACGAACCCCATGACGGCGATCCGCACCACTGAGGGCAGCACCATGTTGTCCCGGACCGAAAGGTCCGCAATCAAGCCTTCGATCTCCCGGTCTTCTGGAACGTAGACGACCCCCTCGCCGATCATCTGTGCCGGCTGCTTGACGTTGACCTCCTTGCCGTCAATCCATACCCTGCCGCCGGTACGGGGAAGGGCCGCAAAGATCGACTTTGCGATCTCCGTGCGACCCGCCCCGACCAGACCCGCCATCCCGACGATTTCACCCGGAAAGACTTCAAAGGTGACATCGGCGAACTCGCCCTTGCAGCTCAGGTGTTCGACTCGCAAGACCGGCTTTCTTCCATCCTCTGCGAGACCCTTCCTGGCTGCTCCTGCCGCGGTGCCCCCGTCAGAGTCGGAGATCGAGCGCCCCACCATCAACCGTACGATCTCGTCCTGGGTGAGGTCGGTCATGTTCCGTGTCGTGACGAGGGCTCCGTCGCGCAGGATCGTGATCCGGTCTGCGAATTCCTCCAGCTCCTCGATGCGGTGGGAGATGAAGAGGATCGAAACCCCGCGATCCTTCAGCCGGCGGACAATGCCGAACAACTGGTCGGTCTCTTTCGGAGAGAGAGAAGCCGTGGGCTCGTCCAGCAGCAGCAGCCTCTCGTTCGAAGCGAACAGGGCTCTCGCGAACTCGACATACTGCATCTGGCCGGTCGAAAGTGACACCACCAGCGCTTTGGGGTCGAGGTCCGCTCCCAGCCATTCGAGGACTTCCCGGGTTCTTCGGTACATCAGCTTCCGGTCGATGAAGCCGATCCGCGTCTTCGGGTGGATCCCCATGAAGACGTTCTCGGCGATGTCGAGGCTCGGGAACAGCTTCGGATCCTGATACACGGCCAGGACCCCGTTGGTCCGAGCCTCCATGGGGGTTTCGAACCTGATCCGGGCGCCGTCGAGCAGGAGTGAGCCTCGATCCGGCGCCTCAAGTCCGGTGATGATCTTGACGAGAGTCGATTTTCCGGCACCGTTCTCCCCGACGAGAGCGTGGATCTCCCCTGCCCGGATCTCGAGGCTGATGTCCTTCAGTGCCTCGATTCCGCCGAAGCTCTTGCTGATGTGCTGGACCTGAAGACGGTGTTCGGCTTCCGACATTTCCCGCTGCCCTTACTCGAAGCTCGTGGAAAGGATCTCTCGCACCTCGGCCTTGCTCAGATTCTTCGCCTCCGGATTCCTGAGAACCACTGCAGCGATCCCTGGCAACTCCTCCCCGCGGATCCCCAGCGCTCCCGCTGATGATCGAATGCCTGAGAAGTCCCTTGCTCGGCGCACCGGCGCTCCTTCGTCCTCGAAATTACACCAGATAGTAATTATGTAATCTTGTAATTACAGAGATTTTCTCACGTTTGGCGTAGCTTGTCAAGTGCGATTTTTGATTTCTTGTGAATTGGTCCTGCCCAACGCAGATTCCAATCCTGCCAAAGAAGGGCTTCCACGGTTCGCAAGGGCATGGGCAGGGACATCTCTGCGGATCAATCGAGGAGCGGCCGGGTAGAGGGCCATCGCTGCAAAAAAGCCGGCGGCACCTGTCGATTTCGACTTCCCCGTTCGACTACCGACGCGCCTGATCCCCCGGTCTCCATCCTCTGCTACACTGCCAACGAGATCCTGGCCGAGAAGACGCGGGCGCTCTACAGAGACAGGGAAGGGCCAGGGACCTATACGACGTCGTGCGGAGCCCCTGAAATTCAGGCCACCGTTCTGTGTGGCCGAAAAGATGAAATCCAGATCCTGCAGCGAATTGTAGAAGCCGGCGTCCCA
>Ga0153915_10002370_pt1 | contig 17242 bp, 16 predicted proteins | sample Opewatmetagenome_2_FD_107003 | JGI IMG/M metagenome (GOLD analysis project Ga0153915, IMG submission 107003) | Freshwater wetland microbial communities from Ohio, USA - Open water 3 Core 3 Depth 3 metaG | ecosystem: Environmental > Aquatic > Freshwater > Wetlands | place: USA: Ohio, Lake Erie...
AGGGGGACAAAAAGATTAAGCGGCTCCTGTTGATTCACTTCAAGGCTGAACCGCCCGAAGTGCCTATCGTCTGCCACCCCTGAAACCTTCAGACGCACCGCGATGGTATTATCGGTAACAGGCGTCAGTATCAGGTTGCGTGATAAGGCAGCAGGATTGTCCACGCGCACAACAACCTCTGTCTCCTGACCTTTTCCCAGTTTCAGGGCCTTTGCCAGTGCCTCATTTATCAAGGTGCTCCCGTTTGCCAGACCCCCGGGTGTCTTTCCGGCAAGGGACATACTGAAGAAACGGTCGTCAACACCCAAGATGCGGACCTGGTTGATCCGGACACTACCGTCACCCTTTGCAACGATCCCGCGCAGTTGAAGTACCGGCGCCGTCTCCCCAACGGCCTCATTCAATCTCGTGCCCAATCCTTCGCTGAAAAATCGTTCCCTGGCAGACACAGCCCAGTTCGCGGTTCCGAGCCTGGCATCAAGAATATATCCGAGGGTCGCCTTAACCGAGTCTCCCACCGCCAGGGCCCCGGTCATGGCAGCTGTAGCCGTTGCCGCTGCCAGGGCAACCGCCAGATGCATATGCCGGTAATGAACGAGACTGCGAATGACCCACTTGGAAAATGTCAAGGGTGCTCCTCCGGTTTTTTGTGAAAATTCAATAAAAACAAGGTACAAGGTATAAGGTTTAAGGCCCACGGAAAAAACTTTAAGGCCAAGAGGTCCGCCCGGCGGTCGGCCCCTACAAAATTTATTCTTTTCATTCGACGTTCGATGTTGAATGTTCAACATTCAACGTTCATTCTGTTTCTTCCCGTACTAAACGTCCGTACCTTAGGGTGCGCACATCCTCAAACTCCCGGGCCAGATCACGCGAATGGGTCACGACAACAAGGGCCAGATCCTCGGTACGGTTCAGGTTATGCAACAGATTCATAACACTTATCGCCGTATCATGGTCCAGGGAACCGGTGGGTTCATCCGCCAGGAGAAGGGCCGGCCTGTTAATCAAGGCCCGGGCTACTGCTGCCCGCTGACGTTGGCCGCCGGAAAGCTCCCCCGGGCGACGATGAATGCAATCCGTAATGTCCATCTTTTCGATCAACTCCTCAGCACGCCGTTGGTTATACTCACGTTTTCCGACATCAGGAAATGCCAGGGTCGGCACGAGGACATTTTCCAGCACCGTACATTGCGGCAGCAGATGATGCATTTGAAACACAAATCCGATCTGCCGGTTGCGGATACGTGCAAGCCTCATCTCATCCAGGGTGGTAAGTTCCTGTCCCATAAACCGGATCTGTCCGTGAGTGGGCTTATCAAGCGCCCCGATTAGATTTAGCAGTGTGCTCTTCCCGCATCCCGATGGTCCAACGATAGCAATGGACCGACCCTCCGTCAATTTCAGCGACAGCGAATTAAGAACCGGCACATACCCAGGCATTCCAGGGATGCCGTAGTCCTTTGTGACATTAATTAATTCCAACATGATTTTTCCGGGTACTTGATTGTTTAAATCCATTAAGCCGCCCCAATGACCTTCCTGAGCAGGGCTATCAGATCCGCCCCGGTCTTTTCCACGTCAAAATGCGCCTCCATCCCCTTGCGTCCCTGCATCCCGAGTTTGCGGGCAGCGCCCTGATCAAGGAGCAAGGGTCTGAGGGCTTCCGCAAAGGATTGGGGTGAATTATCTTTTACGATAACCCCTCCGCCCGTCAGGGCGATCAGCTCGGGAAAGACACCGATCGCAGGTTCCACAACCGGAACGCCCGTCGCCAGTGCCTCCATGGCAAAAAGGCCATAGGCAACCTCTTCCTGTTCCGGCACGCACATGACGGTCAATCCCCTAAGCCATTGCCTGCGTCGTTCGCCCAAGAACTCCGGCATAAAGATTACATCATCGGCAACCCCGGCATGCATCAGACGGCGACGGAGGCCCATAAGAAAGGGTTCATCAGCCCGGGACCTGCCGCCGGCTATCTGCAACCGGCAGGATTTCATTCCCTGGCTCTGCTTCAACAGGATAAAGGCCTCCGCCAGTTTATCCAGACCCCTCTGAGGGCACATACGTGAGAGAAAGCCGATAGCGGATCGATCCGGAGGGGAATCGGCAGGTTGATAGGCATTCATATCGATACCCATATACAGGGTGTGAACCAGGTCTTTATCCATTCCCAGCTTTGCGGCGATGCGTCTTCCATAGGCCCTGCTGACTGCAACAAACCCATCAATTTCCCGGCAGTTTCTCCGTAATAGTTCCCATGCAGCTTCAGAATAGTCTTCGCCCAGGCCGTCCACGAATCCTTCTTCATCCTGAAGCAGACAAACCACCGGGACCTTTAGACGATGTCGCAAAGCAGCAGCCAGGCCGCTAAGCAGGACATTGGATAGAATGATTACATCCGGCACCGGCTTATCGACGGCGAGCCACTCAACAAGGCGATCAAGTTCCTTGACCTGACGGCCATGTTCCCCTTTGAGCATGGACAGGGTGGCCTCCCCCAAATCCATAGCACTGGTCATGCCCGCCCTTCGCGAGACCCAGGACAGAAATGAGAGATTGTCAAAAAGCCTGTCCAGCCAGCGCGGCGTCCTGCGAAAGAATCCCAGTTTCTGCTGCAGATAGACATTAACGCCTCCGAAAAAAATCGGGGCATCCTTGAATGTCTCAGGCGATTCATTCTGCAACGGCAGGTATAAGGGCGCCATTACCACATCATGACCCAGTGAGCGCAAGGTCTTTACCAATGCCTGATCGCGCAGGCAGTTCTCGCAATAGAAATTATCACCGGATCCGGGGGTTATCTGAACAATCTTCATCTGAAGCAGTACACCGTCCCTTCATCGCACCCGGCCACGACCATGCCGTTGGCCACAGCAGGGGAAGATGTTATTGAGCTGCCGATCTCATAGGACCATATTAGTCTGCCGTCTGCAAGATTCAACAGGTACAGGCGGCCGTCGTCGCTTCCGGCAAGAACCTTGTCTCCTGCTATCAAAGGGGAGCTGTCGACCGCTCCCAGGGTTGCATAGGTCCAACGGGCCTTGCCGGTCAGATTGTCCACACAATGCACGCACATGTCCCCTCCCCCAATTACCGCCACCTCGTCGGTAACGGCCGGAGATGAGAGAAATGGATTATTATTAATTGAGTAAATCCAGACAATCTCACCTGTGGTCAGTGAGACCTTCAATAATTCACCGTTATAGTTGCCGACATAGACATGGTCTCCCCGGATAGAAGCGGACCCCGCTATATATGCCCCGGAATTGATCTCCAGCGCACCGGCTCCGTCAGCTATTGACAGGGCGTGTATCACGGCATCGCATCCGCCGAATACGCAATATTTCCCATCCACGGCAGGGGAACCGTTTATATAGCTTCCGGTCCTGTATCTCCACATAGATTTTCCAGTCCGGCCGTCTATGCAATATAGAGAGGCATCATAACTCCCCGCAATGATGCAGAGCCGGTTCCCTGAATCCCTAAACCAGTTCACCCCGCCAGCCAGTTTGGCGCCCGTCCTGAATGTCCAGCGCCGGGACCCGGACCCTGTATCCAATGCGTAAAGGGTGCCTGAAAGGGTGCCTATATATACCGTATTGTCGGCCAGGGCCGGCGACGCCTCGACAGCGCCGTCCAGGAGGACCGACCAGACCTCTTTGCCAGTCTTAAGATCAAGGGCATAAAGATGCCCATCAGAAGAGCCGATGTAGACCCGGCCGTCCGCAATTGCCGGAGACGACTTGACTTCACCCTTTGACTTGAATCGCCAGACAAGGGACAACTGCCCGGGCAGACTGCCTGATACAAAACCGCTCTGGGCCTGATTGCCGTGAAACTGCGGCCAGTTGCCTCCCGCGTTGGCAGCTACCTGCTCCCCCGCCCGCTTCGGATCGATATTAGGTTTATTCTGTTGCCCCCTAAACTGATGTATGCCCCAGGCCAGAAGGAAGCACATCACAACAACCGCCATCATCCATAGGGCTGTCCGGAATATAACACTCATAAATAACATCTCCTAAGCCGATGCAGCCTCGCTAATAAAAGGCGACCCAATAAAATTCCGTATCCTGATAGCTTCATCAGCAGGAGTGTGTCCGAAATAGCGTTTAAACTCCCTGCTGAATTGGGACGCACTTTCGTAGCCTACCTTAACGGCTGCGTCGATGGCATTGAGACCATCCTGAACCATAAATATCCTTGCCTTCTGAAGGCGAATCTCTTTTATGTATTGTATCGGCGATGTATTGGTAACGGTCTTAAAATTGCTATGTAAGGATGAAACGCTCATATTCGCTTCCTCAGCCAGGGTTTCTATATCAAGTTTAGTATTAAAACTCGTATGTATCCGGTTCAGAACCTTGGCCATCTGACTGAAGCGGCCGTGACGTATTGCAAGCAATCGCAGAACTTCGCCCTGTTCGCCGCACAGGACCCTATAGATAATCTCCCTTACAATCTGCGGCCCTAAAACTCGCCCGTCAACAGGGTCACTCAAACACTCCAGTAACCGTATAACGGCATCAAGTATCACCTTTGTAACCCTTGATGAATATACCCCTCTTGGCATTGACCCTGAAATGGGACTTACAGGATCCATTTCTATTAAGAGTTCGCTTATCATAACAGGGTCGATCTTGATCCCTATTTCAAGCAGGGGCTCCTCCGGGCTGGCGATAGTCTCGAGTTCCATAAAAAGCGGCATTGTTCTTACCAGGTAATTATCGGCATCATATTTATAGATCTCATTTCCAAGATAAACGATTTTTTCTCCCTGGGCTATAATCAAGATGCCCGGTTCATAGACTAGAGGATGCCTTGGGAAGTGTCTGCTTGAGCGGATAAACCTCACATTATTCAATATGGAGTCTGTAAGCCATTCTTTTGTCGCCAGTGGTTCCAGTAACTCGACCAGGCGTTTTTTTTCTATATCCAATGTCATCTGCAAACCTCACTTGGGAGAAAAGGGTCCAGGCTTTGAGGGTTCAATGATTCGGAAGAAAAGGTTTTTAGGCTGAAAGCTGATTGCAGACAGCTTCCATCCTAAAACAAGAGTTTCATATGGACACTAACCTTAGCATTGGCCCTGTGATTCCTTTTATCATCAATCAACCTGGTTAGAGATGATCACAAAAAATACAAATTGCAATAAAAATATTCAATATAATTTTTGCCTGTTGTAGGATTATGCAATGATTTAATAGAAATGTGTATTTATAAATCTAAAAAGATGCAATAAATTACACTTTCATAATATCCCGGACAGGAGTAATATCCAAATTATTTTTCTGTATATTGATTCTTAGAAAGGAGAAAAAATATGAAAATTGTTCGGGCAATTGCAATAATATTAGTTTTACTGGCAACCAATTCAGTTTTTGCCTCTGATTGGCCTCAGTACCTCGGGCCTGATCGAAATGCAGTTTCCAGTGAGAAGGGGCTTTTGAGGTCATGGCCTGCGGATGGTCCGAAGATCCTTTGGACAGTCTCTCTGGGCGAGGGATTCGGCGGCCCCGCAGTCAGTGAAGGCAAGGTTTATGTCTATGACAGAGTCGACAGCAAAACCAATATACTCCGCTGTATAGACCTTGCAACCGGCAAGGAAGAGTGGACCTTCAGCAATGAAGCGGCCGGATCGGTCGATCGTAACGGCAGCAGGACTGTGCCGACAATCGACGGCAACAGGATCTATATTTGCGATTTCTTCGGCAACTTTCACTGTCTTGATAAGAATACCCATAAGGTTCTCTGGAAAAAAAATATCTGGACCGATTTCAACGGCGGTGAAATCCCGAGATGGGCTGTTACCCAAAATCCTTTAATATATCGGAATATGGTTATAGTTGCCCCCCAGACCGATAAGGCAGGCCTTGTAGCCTATGACAAACAGACCGGGAATATGATCTGGAAGACCGCCAAGCTGTCCGGATCTGCCGGATATGTATCGCCGACCATTGTCAAAATAAGCGGAGAAGACCATCTGGTCATGGTATCCGCCGCAGGGATGTCAATGGGCGGCGGAAGACCCCAGTCCGGGCAAGGTGCGTCGGGCGGGCAGGCAGGTTCCGCCCCGCCTGCGGGACAGGGAGGCCCATCAGGGGCGTCCGGCAGCGCCCAGGCCAATAGCGGGACATCCGGAGGCGTGAGCGGATACGACCCCAAAACTGGGACACTTCTCTGGTCCTATACCGGCTTTCAGTGTGCTATCCCGATCCCGAATGTCACAGAACTCGGCAATAACCGGATCTTTATTACCGGGGGATACAACGCTGGGAGCGCCATTTTTCAGATAGAAAAGTCCAAAAATTCATATGCCGTGAAAGAGATCATGAAGTCATCGGAGTTCGGCACCCATGTCCATCCGGCAATCCTGTACAAGGATTATCTATACGGTCATTGCAGCAATAATGAGAAACAGGATGGCTTTGTCTGCATGGACCTGAATGGTGTGATTAAATGGAAAACCAAAAAAGATCCGCTTTTTGACAAGGGCGGATTTATACTTGTTGATGATATGATTATAAGCAATGACGGCGAGGGGACGCTCTATCTGATCGAACCGAGCCCTTCAGGATTCAAGGTGCTGTCAAAGGCCAAGCTTTTAGATACGAAGATGGCCTGGGCGCCCCTGGCGTTAAGCGACGGGAACCTGCTTATAAGAGATCAGAAGCAGATGAAGTGCGTTCAGGTGAAATAAGTTTCATAATGATGGTCGTAAAAACAGCTTCTTGGGCAGGATAATTTGATGTTGCAGTGACCAGGTCATGCTGTAGGACATTATTGGACCGGAACACGACAAAATTATAAGAGATAAAATCTATGTACAAACGAGAGTTCACCGGCGAAACGTTAGGAACCTTTCTGCTAGTGTTATTCGGGTGCGGATCGGTTGCTGTTACCGTGCTGTTCGGTTCCCATCAGGGTCTTATGCAAATCGCATTTGCATGGGGCATCGGCGTGACGCTTTCAATCTATCTCACACGTCACCTTTCGTGTGCACATCTGAACCCGGCAGTCAGTCTGGCCATGGTTTGCAGCAGACGGATGCAGTTGCGCAAGTTGCCTGTCTATCTTTGCGCCCAGTTTATCGGGGCCATTCTTGCAGGACTGATGCTGTATACACTCTTTAGCCCTTCCATCGCAGCATACGAGACGGCACATAATATAGCGAGGGGAACATATGAATCCATCCGGACGGCCAGGATGTTCGGGGAATACTACCCGGGACCAGGCAGTACAGCGATAGTCTCTCTTCCTCTTGCAATGGGTGCGGAGGCACTGGGCACATTTCTTATGGTGCTCATTATCTTCGCCCTTACCGAGGGATGCAATGTCGGTCGGCCTGATGACGCCTTAGTCCCGGTATTTATCGGATTGACCGTGACCTCGATCATCTGCCTTCTTGCACCGCTTACCCAGGCAGGCCTGAATCCTGCGCGGGATCTGGGGCCGCGGATAGTCGCATGGATTATGGGATGGGGAGATGCAGCGTTTCCTGATCGTGTCGGCGGTTTTTTCTTTGTGTACGTATTAGCCCCGGTTATAGGCGGCGTCCTCGCCTCGCTGTTTTTTGTCCGAATAATTGAGCCGGCTATGGCTGTTCCGACCGATCCGTGTAATTGTGAAACACGAAAGCTCCGTCAAATAGGGAGGATATAAACTATGAAAGTAAAAATGATCATAGTTGGCGGTTTTCTCGGATCGGGTAAGACAACGCTGCTGTGGAACATTGCCAGTCGCTTGACCGGACAGGGCAAGGCTGTGGGACTGATCACAAATGATCAGTCTCCTGACCTTGTTGATACCGCTTTGTTGTCGCATAGTGGAGCGGACGTAACAGAGGTGACGGGCAGTTGCTTCTGCTGCAACTTTGAAGGTCTTATCAATGCAGTTAAATCCATGATAGAAAAGAAAGCTGATGTCATAATCGCTGAACCGGTCGGCAGCTGCACCGATCTCTCGGCCACGATCATGCAGCCATTGAAAGACAAATATCCTGAGATCGATCTCGCGCCTTTTACTGTTCTTGCTGACCCAGGCCGTGTTCTGGAGGCACTGGATAAAAAAAGCTCTTTGATGCACCCCAGTGCGCGTTACATTATGCGAAAGCAGATGGAAGAGTCTGACATCATCCTTTTAAACAAGATCGACACACTGAGCCCCGATGATCGTCGTTTGTTGGTCGGTTTGCTATGTGAAACATTTCCCGGATCGGATGTAGGGGAGATTTCCGCTTTCAACGGTGACGGCATCGACGGCTGGCTCGCCTCAGTGCTGGCCGCTGACAAGGCGGGAAGTCGCCTTGTCGATATTGACTATGACACATATGCTGAAGGCGAGGCGGTTCTGGGATGGCTCAATGCTATTGTCGGCCTCGAATCCGGCAGCACAGATATCGATTGGGAGAAGTATGCCAAGGATACCATGGAACGTCTGGCCGAAGAATGCAGACAGCACAATGCCGAGGTAGGGCATGTCAAGCTGGTGATTGAGTCCGATGGAAAGAGATGCATGGCAAATCTCACGCAACTGTGTGGAGAGATCGTATTGCACGGAAATGAATCTTTAACGGGTGCCCAAGCCAATCTGATCCTGAATGCTAGGGTGCAAATGCCGCCAGAAAAACTGGAGGAAATAGTAAGGCTAGGGTTTAACGCATCCGGCAAAAACAGCATATCGGCTACGATTCGCACATTCAGTAGCATTATGCCTGGAAGACCTAATCCGACATACCGGTATTCGCATACGGTGTGAACAGTGAATCGGTGCCCTCACTATAGTGGACAACATGAGACGCCCCGCCTCTTGAAAATGCGGAGCCTTTCGGTACTGCAAGGGTTCATTGATGTGACGGGCTTGAAGTGCCATAATATAATCAAAATACAGGTTTAGCACATAAGGATATGAAACCTGTGAACTATGGAATTCGTGAGGTGATTGGTTATGTCCAAACCAAGTTTGGTGATATATTGTGCGTGCATTCATAGGGATTTCGTCTCACAGGAATCCCGTGAGGCCATGTTACAGGGGCTTTTCCACAGCGGAAATAAGATCGCTGTTGTCGACGACCTCTGCGGTTTGGCAGCCAGGCCCGATCCGGTGCTGTCTGCCTGGGCGCGATGCCGGAACCTTACTGTTATTGCCTGCTACCCCAGGGCCGTATCCTGGCTGTTTGCCATGGCTGATGCACCGTTACCCTGTAATGACGGCCTGCGCATACTGAACCAGCGGGTGTTGTCCTCTCTGGAGATCCTCGATGCCGTCGGTGCCAACCCGATTGGAGAGGACTTCATGTCTCCGGCTAAATTCGAATGGAACGGTAACCGGGAGCCATGGTTCCCGGTTATAGATCGCGACCGTTGCCGCAACTGCAAACTGTGCTTCAATTTCTGCCTCTTCGGCGTCTACAGCATTGATGATCAGGACAAGGTCCGGGTATCCGGACCGGACAACTGCAAAAACAACTGTCCTGCCTGTGCCCGCGTGTGCCCGGCCCGGGCCATCATCTTTCCCAAGTTTGACCAGCCTCCCATCAACGGGGAAGAGGTCGATGAATCCACAATCCCCCCGGCGACAGTCAGGCCGGATCCTTTCCATGATATCAACGTCTATGACCTGTTGCGTGAACGCGGACGTCAAACGCAACGATTTTCCCGGGAACCTCGCAGGACCGGGTTGATGCTGGAGATGCTGCACCGGCAGCTCGATATCCCGATGGATGTGCTGCAGGCCCTGTCGCCTGCGGACCTGTCGCGCCTTCAAAAGAAGGCCTCTTCGGCAAAGGAGCCCCATGAGTCCTAGGCCCCTTCAACCCAGTGTCATTCTTGTGGCGGACCGAACCCTGAGCGCACGCTACCGCGTCCTCTTCGAGGGTATCTTTGCCACCATGCAGACCACCCAGGTGCCGGAGGGCCTGATGCGTCATTTGCTGTCCCCCAGTGCGGCAACCGATCCCCATGGGCGGGCGCATATCGCGGCCCTGGGACTGCGACGCATCGAGTCGTCCCTGCGCGCCGATGCAGGGCTTAAAGCTGATGATGTCGTCTGCACTACGCCTGAACGTATCTCCGGGCTCCTCGGCCCCTGGGTCAAAGCGGTCCTCTTCAGCTCAAGCGATCCCCTGGGACGGGGCATGAGCAATACTACCACCAGCAACTTCTGGAAAGGTGAACTCTATACCAGGCGCTGGACCCGCGAAATCCTCCTGCAACTCAAGGCGGCCAGACAGCGTCACCCCTTCAAGGTCGTGCTCGGCGGGGCAGGGGCATGGCAGTGTGCTGCCTATCCGGATCAGGCCAGCGACCTGGGCATTGATATAATTTATGAAGGTTATTTTGAAGATGCAGGGCCGGAATTCATCGTCGACCTGCTCAATGACAGGTATACAGGCACCCGCATCTCAGCGACCGGGACAGCTATCGAACGTGTGCGCCCTATCTGCGGCGGATCCATGATGGGGATCATCGAACTGTCACGGGGTTGCGGGCGCGGCTGCCGGTTTTGCAGTATGGCCAATAAAGCCATGAGACACCTGACAGAGGACCTGATCCTGTCCGACCTCCAGACCAACCTGGCCGCCGGGGTGCGGTCCGTGGTCAGCGGCAGCGAGGATTTTTTCCGTTACGGCGCTGCCGGTCTTAAACCCGATTTTGAGGCATTGATCAGACTCCTTACCGGGATGCGGCGCCTCAAAGGCCTTTCCTTCATGCAGATCGACCACGCCAATGTCACAAGCGTCCTGCAACTGACCGACGACCAGCTTATGGAGATCAGACGTCTCTTAACCTGGGAACGGCCCTCCCGCTACCTATGGGTCAACATGGGCGTCGAGAGCGCCAACGGCCTGTTGGTGGCAGCTAACAGCCCTGGAAAGATCGCACCCTTTCGTCCCGATGACTGGGCTGACATGGTGCGGGAGGCGGTAACCAGGCTGAACCACACCGGCTTTTTTCCTGTAATAAGTCTTATACTCGGCCTTCCTGGCGAACAGCCTTCGGACGTGGCGCTCACGTTAAAGCTGGTAAGGGAACTGTCCCGCCTGGAGGTAGTGGTATTCCCAATATTTTACGAGCCGGTCCTGGAAGAGGAGATCCGGGCCAACCGGCGGTTCTCCCTCATGGAGATGCGACCGGATCACCTGGACCTGTATCGAACATGTTATGAAATAAATTTCAAACAGGTCCCCAAGCTCTTCCTGGACAATCAGAGGGCCGGAGGGGTACCATGGCTTAAAAGCGCGGTGATGCAGGTCCTGGGCCGGGCCGAGATACTCAACTGGCGCATGACCTTTCGGGGCCTGGCCCGAAAACTGCAATCATCGTCTGCGACCGCGGCAGGAAAGGTTATGAAGGAAACGGCATGAGCAACTCCATCCCCTCAACAATATACTCCCCAGGCAGGCCGCAGCCTAATATCCCTGCCACCCTGAAAGACCGCGAAAACCTGCGTCGGGATATTGTCTTTTATGTGAAAGATCGAGGGCTCTGTGCCCCGCTCGCGATTAACGAACTCAAACAACATTCCGCAGCCGTATTGGAGAAATGTCACTGGTCGTCGCAATACATCGAGTTTGCCGCGGTCCTGATCAACAATGAGGTATGGCGCGAAACCATGGCTGCCATTCCCTTCAATAAACGCCTGCTGCTCATGCCCATGTGCCTGCGCGCCGCGGAGACCTGTCCGGCCCCGTGCGACGAGATCGGCCTTATATGTCAGCACTGCGGATCATGCATCATCCATGACTTCAAGCGTCAGGCCGAGGACCTGGGCTATGCTGTACTCATTGCCGAGGGCTCGCCCGTCGTTATGCGCCTGATCGAGACGGGACAGATTGAGGCCGTAGTCGGCGTCAGTTGCCTGTCGACTCTGGAGCGGGTCTTCCCCTATATGGAGATAGGTGCAGTACCGGGGATTGCCGTACCCCTGCTTTACGACGGATGCCGCAATACGGCTGTAGATACCGACTGGCTCTGGGAGGCCGTCTATGAGTTCTCTGCTGATCCGTCGATCCCGCGTCTGGACCTGGAGCATCAAAGGCAAAGGGTGGATTCATGGTTCACAACAGATGCCCTGCAATCCCTGCTGCATACTAAAAACGTAATCACCGACTCCCTGGCCCTGGACTGGATGGCCGGACCGGGAAAACGCTGGCGTCCGTTCCTGACTACCTGCACCCTGGCCGCCCTTGCGCCCGTCCATAACATCAGTGAGCGAGACATCCGGCGGGCAGCTGCGGCGGTAGAGTGTTTTCACAAGGCATCCCTCATCCATGACGACATTGAGGACAATGACCAGAAACGTTATGGTCGACAGACACTGCATGCGGCCCACGGCATCCCGATGGCCCTCAATGTGGGCGACCTTCTTATAGGCTGCGGATATCAACTGCTGGCCGAACTCGAGGTCCCGGACGAGACAAAGGCCCGTTTGATCGCCTGCGCGGCCAAAGGCCATCGCGTGATGTGTCAAGGACAGGGAGAGGAACTCGCCTGGTCCCGTCATCCTCATGTCCTCAGCTCCGCACAGGTCCTTGAGATCTTCCGCCATAAGACCGCCCCTGCCTTTGAGGTGGCCCTGACCCTGGGGGCCTTGCTGGCCGGTGCGAATGACGCCATTCTTGACAGCCTGCATCAATACAGCGAGGCCCTGGGCCTGGCCTATCAGATCCGCGACGATCTGGATGACTATCAAGCGCCCCCTGAGGACCAGCTGCGGCTGCTGGATCGTCCTTCCATAATAACGGCCCTGGCCACCGAACAGGCGCACGGCCCGGAACGCCTCCTGCTGATACGGGCCTGGCAGGAACCTGGGGTGCGCGAAACAGAATCTGCCCGGATACTTTCGATCTTTAAAGACCTGGGGATTGATGACCCGGTCAGGGACATGATGGAACGCACCAAGAGCCAGGCCATCGACACACTGATGCACATCAAGAATCCTGCGCTCAAGGGACTTCTGCGCAGGGTGATAAGCAAGATATTTGGTGACCTTGATTTGATGGGATGCTGCAATGACCATGCGACGCGAAATGATACAAACCATGGTTAAGGCCCGGCGTCTGCTGGATGACTCCGCCGATTCGGTACGCTGTTTTGTCCTCAACCAGCAGGACGCTGACGGAGGCTTTTGCGGGCGCAGCAGAAACAGCGACCTCTATTACACCGTCTTTGCCATGGAAATCCTGATTGCCCTGGAATGCCCTGCGCCCATCGAAAGGGTTCATGCATTTCTCAGGACCTTTGACCACGGCCAGGCCCTTGACCTGGTGCACCTGGCGAGTCTGGCCCGTTGCTGGGCTGACCTGGCTGATTGCACGGGCCGTTCCGTTGATACCCACGTACAGGAGGGTATGATACAACGGATGCAGGGCTTGCGATGCAGCGACGGAGGTTTCAGCACCAATGCCTCCGACATCCATGGAAATGCCTATGGCTGCTTCCTGGCCCTGACCATGTGCCAGGACCTGGGCATCGACCTGCCTGAGCCGGAGCTAATCCTTAAATGTCTGAAGTCGCTGGCTACGGATGATGGTGGCTTTGCCAACATGCCTAACAGCATGCTTGCTACTACGCCATCCACTGCCGCGGCCCTGTGCGTGCATCATATCCTGGGCCATGCCCTGCCGGAAGACCCGGCTGTCTGGCTCATGCATCGTATCCATTCCCAGGGCGGCTTCTGCGCCATAGCCGGTGAAGGACGCCTTAACCTCCCGGACCTGCTCAGCACAGCTACGGCCCTGCAGGCCCTGTCTTACAGTCGCCTGCCCTTGCAGCAGCCGAGCGCACGTCACCTCGATTTTCTGGACAGTCTGTGGGACCCCAGGGGCGGCTTCGGCGCCAATTGGGCCGATCCGGCCATAGACTGCGAATACACATACTACGGCATCCTGTCCCTGGGCCATCTGGCGCATATATCATGAATAACCTGGACGCCATCATTGCCCGTTTACAGAGGATGCTGCTTTCCGGGCATAATAAAGAGGGATACTGGCCCGGACATCTCAGCAGCAGCGCCCTTTCCACAGCCACGGCCGTATTTGCCCTGGCATCGGTGGATCATGAGTCCCATGCCGCGGTCATCGACCAGGGCATCGACTGGCTTGTCCGGCATCAAAACCCTGACGGCGGCTGGGGTGACACCTCTCTCAACAAAAGCAACCTCAGCACTACGCTCCTGGCATATAGCGCCCTTACCGCGGTGTCACCGGCCCCCGATGCCGTTCATGCCTGTGAAAGATATCTTATTCATATCTCAGGCTCCCTTAATCCAGGGGATCTGGTCGGGGCGGTCATGCACGCCTATGGCGCTGACCGTACCTTCTCGATTCCCATACTGACCATGTGCAGCCTGGCCGGACGTCTGGGACAAGCCGGATGGTCTCACGTTCCTGGTCTCCCCTTTGAATTGGCGGTGTTGCCCCCGACGTTATTCAGGTGGCTGCAGATGCCGGTAGTCAGCTATGCCCTCCCGGCCCTTATCGCAATAGGCCAGGCAGGTTTTCACCACCGTCGCCCTGCCTGCATCATCCAAAGGACACTGCGGGGCCTGGCCAGATCCAGGACCCTTAAGGTTCTGGCCCGTCTGCAACCGGAAAACGGCGGGTTCCTGGAGGCCGTCCCCTTGACCGCTTTTGTCGTCATGAGCCTGGCACATTGCGGTCAGGGCGATCATCCGGTGACACGCAGGGGTGCAAGTTTCCTATTGAACAGCCGGCGGTCTGACGGCAGTTGGCCCATCGATACAAACCTTGCCACCTGGGTCTCTACCCTGGCCATCCGGGCCATGGGTCCTGAAGGGCTCAGCAACAGTCATCGCCAATCGCTGCTGACATGGCTGCTGAAACAACAGCACCGCAGGGTCCATCCCTATACCCAGGCCGATCCCGGCGGCTGGGCATGGACTGACCTGCCCGGCGGCGTGCCTGATGCCGATGACACACCCGGCGCCCTGCTTGCCCTCAAGGTCCTCGATCCTGAGGCCTCTAAATGTCGCGACGCTGTCGAGTCAGGCCTGACCTGGCTCCTTGACCTGCAAAACAGGGACGGTGGAATGCCGACCTTCTGTCGGGGATGGGGCAGGCTGCCCTTTGACCGCAGTTGCGCCGACCTGACTGCCCACAGCCTGGCCGCCTGGTCCGCATGGAGGACGATGATGCCATCCCCGCTTCAGGTACGTATCGGAAAGGCTATGAAGAGTGCCCTTGAATTTCTGCGTAAAAACCAGCGTCCGGACGGGGCATGGACGCCTTTGTGGTTCGGCAATGAACACGTAAAAGAGATGATCAATCCGGTCTATGGCACGGCCAGAACACTAACGCACCTGGCCCGGCTCAATCCAGTGGAATTGTCAGGAATGAAAGACCGTTGCCAAAGGGCAATGCAATGGCTGCTATCAGCCCAGAAGCCCGACGGCGCCTGGGGCGGAGATGCACAGGCCCCGGCTACGATCGAAGAAACGGCCCTGGCCGTTGATGCGCTGGCCGATTGCCTCTCAACAGGTCATTTCAACCAATCAATCGACCTCATTCAAAAGGCAACCATCAAGGGGGCCAATGCCTTGATTGATATGACAGCCCCGTATAACACCCTTCCATCAAGCCCCATCGGCCTGTATTTTGCCCGGCTTTGGTATCATGAGAAACTCTACCCCCTGATCTTCTCCCTGGCCGCCTTGCGAAAGGTCCGGAAGGCTTATCAGGATTCCTTGTTGCTGATCCGTTGATTACTGTTTTCTAAGATTGTGTGATTCGGTTCAATTGATATTTTGATATACGTTATTTCTTTAAGTATAATCTGAAAATATCTTGGTAATTTTTTTATTTATAATGTTATTCGTTATTCTTTCCGGCATACCATCTTTGCCGACAAAACCTAGGGCAACTTCATCCGCCAGATTAATCATAAATCTGTTTCTTGTCTCGGCGGTTTCGGCGGTGACGCGCATGATGTGATTTTCAAACGGGGTGACAATCAATAATCTGCCTTTATCAATTTCCTTTTTTAATTGAGTCTCAATTCTTGTCTTCATTCCTCGGGCTAATGCCATTATAACCGGCTGTGTGCCTGCCAGGAGTTAATGAAAGACATCCTTTTCTATCCTGGAATGAAACCCGCTTATGACACAGACGCCTTTATCGCGTTGCGCTATTGCCCAGTCATAGCATTTCAGCACAATCGAGGCAGGGATATCCCGGCTGCACAGGAATGCTACTTTATGCAGCTTCAATATTTCTGTATTGCCGATAGATGAAACAATCATACTTTATCCCTGATTGTATTTATATTACACGGAGACGTTCTACTGGGTCGCCGACTGGGTCGTTTTCTGCGCATTTTTCTGGCTATATTCTTCAAAACTCGCGCCGTCAACCATAGCAGCCTTAAACGTAACAATGATAAAATCCTGCCGTTCCTCAAAGATCGGAGGTTGCACACCATGTCTCCGGCACATTGTGATTACTCGATTTGTTCCCCTGCCCCATATCTTTCTATTCTTATCCATTAGTGTCATTAATCACCTCCCAACGACCTGCCTTGGTGGGGCCTGTATGGTGAACCATGCCAGCCTCTTCGCTGTACACACTCATATCACATTCAAGCGCCAATTCTCTGATGCTTATTGAAGGCTGTTTAATTAAGACAGCGATGATTATTTCTTTAGGGGTTATTTGGGGGTTATTGTCTCTTCACCCACGGTTTCCTTAAATGAGGGGCGGTCAAACCTTGTGACAAACAGTTCGGCAACCTCCTTGAATTCAACCCCCGGCTCTTTTCCCAGGATAAGAGGCACACCTCTTCCCCATGCCTCCACAATGTGGATACGACGCAATAGTCTTTTAATATTTCTGATGGCAATTTTTGCATGCCTACAAGAAGTCTGCAATAACGATGCTGTTGATCTTCCTTTTCAAAAACCATCATCCCATCTAATGCATCTATTTTATCTGCAATCTCATGCCAGCCCCGCAGATTGAAATAACCCACGCAAAAATCACAACGTATTGAAAGATTTAATGTATCTTTAAGGCCATATGAAAGCTGGTTTTCAATATTGTCATAGATCTTGGGCATTACTTCCTCTCTTTGTTGCTAATAATGCCCCCAAATTTTAAAACAACTCAGTAATGTCCGGTTAGAATCTTGCATTGCAGCCAAAACTATATCACACGGCACCGGAGGGTCTCTTTTTTTTAAAGTGAAATAATTCCTCGGCAATATTGTCGCATAAGGCGGCTTAAAGC
>Ga0153915_10002371_pt1 | contig 17241 bp, 17 predicted proteins | sample Opewatmetagenome_2_FD_107003 | JGI IMG/M metagenome (GOLD analysis project Ga0153915, IMG submission 107003) | Freshwater wetland microbial communities from Ohio, USA - Open water 3 Core 3 Depth 3 metaG | ecosystem: Environmental > Aquatic > Freshwater > Wetlands | place: USA: Ohio, Lake Erie...
ATAAATTTCAAGGTATGGGATATAACTTACGCCGGAGAATTTCCCGTCGGTAAAATAAAGCAGTATTGTATCATAATAAGCGCCGGCATCATCTTTTGAAAGAGGGTATGTAAGTTCCTCGCTGCTGATTCCGACATTTTTTGTCTGTGTAGGCTCTCCGAACAGTGAAAGGACCTCATCCTTTGTCTGATCAAGGGAAAGAACAAATTGTTTAGTCTTAAATTCTCCGCCGAGGTCAACGCGGGTAAAGAGGTACTTTTTATCGTAAGTCCGTTTATAGTAGTGGAAGATTATGGTTTTATAAGTAAATGTAAAAGTGCTGTCGTAAGTTTCTTTATCTAAATCCGCCAGAGTTGAATCGATTTCTGTTTTTACCGGTTCGCCGAATAATTTTTTTAAATCTTTAAAATCAACTTCATACCGTTTAATCATTACGTTATAAATTTCCAGAAGATTCTCTCTGTAAACCGGATTGGTTGTGTCATCGATTGTAACAATCTTTTTGCCTCCGCAGGAAATTAACAGAAGAGAAAGGAAAAAAAGAGTCTTAAAAGTGAGTAGCTTTTTCATAACCGCCTCGCAAAAAAAAATAATGAATATCAAACAGCGCATAAAAGAGAACAACAAAGTTCTCTGCTAATGGGACAAATCTAATGTTCCTTCAGTTTAAAAAAAAGCTAAAAAAAGCGTATTTCGGGGTTTTTTAGGGGGGTAGATTAGTTTTAAATCTCATTTTCTTGACATTTATCAAATGTGGGGATATATTTGAAGCCTTTATTATAAGAAAAAGTGTGTTTTTGGAGGCATAAAGTGAAGCAAGAAAGAATAACCAGGTTTATTAAAACCGAAGATGCAGATAAGAAGTGGTACGTAGTAGATGCCAAAGACCAGGTGCTTGGTAGATTAGCCGCTCAGATTGCAAAAGTTATAAGAGGAAAAAATAAACCTACATTTACACCCAACATGGATACAGGCGATTTTGTTATAGTTATTAACGCCGAAAAAATTAAACTTACCGGAAAAAGGGAAACGCAGAAAACCTATTTCTCGCATTCAATGTACCCGGGCGGAGGTAAATTCAAATCTTTCCAGGAAGTTATCCAGAAGAACCCGTCATTTGTTATTGAAACAGCCGTAAAAGGCATGCTTCCTAAGACAAAGCTCGGAAAACACATTATAAAGAAATTAAAAGTATATGCAGGTGAAACACACCCGCATTCAGCACAGAAACCTGAAGTTTTAAGTTTTTAAGAGGTAGTTAATGATAGATAAGTTATTCGTCGGAAGAAGAAAAAACGCTGTTGCAAGAATTTATTTAAGAAACGGTTCCGGTAAAGTTACTGTTAACGAACGCGGATTTGAACAGTATTTCCCGCAGAAAATTCACCGCGATGATATTCTTGCCCCTTTCAAAGTTACCGATACTCTCGGAAAGTTTGATCTTTTTGTTAATGTCCTCGGCGGCGGAATTTCGGGTCAGGCTGAAGCTATTCGACTCGGCATTGCAAGAGCCCTTGAAACTCTTAATCCTGAATTAAGGCCAAGCTTAAAAGCCGAAGGATTCTTGAGAAGAGACCCGAGAATGGTTGAACGTAAAAAATACGGACAGGCAAAAGCTAGAAAAAGATTTCAGTTCTCTAAAAGATAATTTAATAAACATTATTCATATTCTCGGATTTTGCCCCCTGTGTCCCTCACCCGAAATGGGATGAAAGGCAAGTTTGAAGAGAATAGAAGAAAAACAGGAGTTAAAATGAGTAAAGTAGAACTTACTGCTCTTATCGAATCTGGAGCGCACTTCGGTCACTTGACCCGCAGATGGAATCCCAAAATGAAACCTTATATCTTTATGGAAAAGAATGGGATTCATATAATTGATTTAAAGAAAACCCAGTCTGCTATTGAATATGCTGCAAATGCGATGACTAATATTGTTTCGCAGAACAAACGCATTTTATTTGTAGGCACAAAAAAACAAGCTAAATACGCTATTGTGAATGAAGCAAAAAGATGCGATGCCAACTGGGTAAGCGAAAGATGGCTCGGCGGTATGCTTACTAATTTTGCTACTATACGCAAAAGCATTAAACATCTTCAGAATATCGAGAAGATGGAAACCGACGGCACATTCGAAAAAATTACAAAGAAAGAAAGACTCTTTTTAACAAGAGAAAAAGATAAACTAAGAAAAGTTTTAGACGGAGTTGAAACCCTTGCAAAAATGCCGGGAGCTCTTTTCATTGTTGATATTAAGAAAGAAGCTATTGCAATCCGCGAAGCTATGCGCCTTAACATTCCTATTTTTGCAATTGTTGATACAAACTGCGATCCTGACAATATCGATTTTGTTATTCCTGCCAATGACGACGCTTCAAGAGCAATTGAAATTATTCTTAGAGTGATGGCCGATGCTGTTTTAGAAGGGCAGGCAAAAGCTAAAGAATTAAAAGCTCATGAAACTGCTGAAAAAGAAAAAGAAAAGAAAATTTCGGAAGAAAACGAAGAAGGCGAAAAGAAAGAAGAAAGAAAAGACAACAGGCCTAAAGTACGCCGCGTAAAGATCGATGAAAGAAGAGGCGATAGACAAGATAAAAAACCGAGAGAGCCTAAACCTGAATCTTCTGAAAAAAAACCAGAATAATTTGAAATTGAAAAAAAAGGATAGATAAAAATGGAAATATCAGCAGGAAAAGTTAAAGAACTCCGCGAAAAAACCGGCGCCGGAATGATGGACTGCAAAAAAGCCTTGGCTGAATCGGAAGGCGATTTTGAAAAAGCTATTGAAATCCTCCGTAAAAAAGGCGCCGCTGTTGCCGCTAAAAGAGCTGAAAAAAGCGCTAATGAAGGGATTATCTTAACAAAGGTATTCAACGACGGCAAATCGGCATTAATTCTTGAAGTAAACTGCGAAACAGACTTTGTAGCTAAGAGCGATGACTTTCTTGGATTTGCCAATCTTGTATTAAATGCAATTCTTACATCTAAACCTGCATCCGTTGAAGAAGTGTTGACCCTTTCTTACGACGGCAAAAACGTTGCAGACGAATTGAACGCAGTCATTGGAAAAATAGGCGAAAAAATTGAAATTAAACGGTTTGTTATTGAAAACGCCGTTAACGGTTTGGTTGTTGATTATCTGCATCACGGTTCAAAACTCGGCGTTCTTGTAAGAGTTGATGAACTTGATTCCGATAAAGCGGCTGAATTGGCGCCGATAGTAAAAGACATTGCGATGCAGGTTGCAGCTATGAAGCCGGCATACACATACCGCGAAGAAGTTCCGAAAGACCTTCTTGAGAAAGAAATTGAAATTTATAAAGAAGTTGCGCGCAAAGAAGGAAAACCTGAACAAGTGCTTGAAAAAATAGCAACCGGAAAACTTGGTAAGTATTATGAAGAAAACTGCCTCTTTGAACAGTTCTTTGTTAAAGATAATACAAAACGCGTTAGCGATCTTATTAATGATTTTAACAAGAAAAACGGTACAAAAGCAAAATTAGTATTGTTCCGCAGGTTCCACTTAAGCGATGAAAAGAAATAATTGAAACTTGAAAAGGTCTTATTTTTTAATAAGGCCTTTTTTTTTATATTATAAAACTATGAAGACAAAATTAAAGTACAAACGGATTTTACTTAAGCTCAGCGGCGAATCTCTTATGGGAGAACAGGGGCATGGAATTGATCCCCTTGTTCTTGATTTCTTTGCCCGCGAAGTTAAAAAAGTGCACGAGCTTGGAGTTCAGGTGGGCATTGTAATCGGCGGAGGCAATATTTACAGAGGCCTTAGCGCAGATAAACAGGGAATTGACCGGGTTACAGGAGACCAGATGGGTATGCTTGCAACTATGATAAATTCTCTGGCTCTGCAGAATACATTCGAAAACCACGGCCTTTATACAAGGCTTATGAGCGCAATTCATATGGATGAAATTGCCGAACCTTACATCCGCCGTAGAGCAATAAGACACCTTGAAAAAGGAAGAATAATAATACTCGGCGCAGGCACCGGGCATCCTTATTTCAGCACCGATACTGCCGCTTCACTGAGAGCTGTTGAAATTGAGGCCGATGCTATTTTCAAAGGAACAAGAGTTGACGGAATTTATGATTCCGACCCGGAAAAAAATCCGAAAGCTAATTTCTTTGAGGAAATTTCTTATTTTGATGTTTTACAAAAGAATTTAAGAGTTATGGATTTAACTGCAATTAGTTTATGCAAAGAGAATAATCTTCCTATAATTGTTTTTAATATGGATAAAAAGGATAATTTGTTAAAAATTGTTACCGGCAGAAATGTTGGAACTTCTGTAGGGAATTTTGATTTGAAAATTACAAAAAAGATTATTAAATAAATGAGGTTCTTATGCAAGCATTAGTGGCAGATGCCGATCATCGGATGGATAAAACAGTTGAAGCCTTCAGGCTTGAAATTTCTAAAATAAGAACGGGTAAAGCGACTACGGCAATTCTGGATGGAGTAAGAGTGGATTATTACGGAGCTCCTTCCCCTTTAAATCAGGTGGCAAACGTTTCTGTTCTGGATTCTCATACTTTATCGGTTACCCCGTGGGATAAATCGATGGTACAGGCTATTGATAAAGCAATTTTGGCATCGGACCTTGGGCTTAACCCTATCAGCGATGGCACAAATCTCAAAATACCCATCCCCCCCCTTACCGAGGAAAGAAGAAAAGAATTTGTTAAAATTGTTAAAAAATTCGGCGAGGATTCCAAAGTCGCCCTTCGAAATGTAAGAAGGGATGCAAACGAACACCTCAAAAAAGAAGAAAAAGATAAGAAAATGACTGAAGATGAAAGGAAAAAAGCAGAAGAAGAGGTTCAGAAGGTTACCGATAAGCATATAGCCAAAATAGATGAGATTATTAAGCACAAAGAGAAAGAGATAATGGAAGTTTAAAATAAAAGGGTTCTTTAATTTGAAAGCCGTCAATTTGAACGACGGCTTTTTTGTTTTAAAAAATATTTCTATTTTAATTTGAGTCAATGAGTTATATTATTTTTAACAATCTAACCTTGAGAGGTAAAAAGATATGAGTATAAGCAAAGAAGAAGCGCTTAAGTATCATAGTGAAGGGCGTAAAGGTAAAATTGAAGTAATCTCTACAAAACCTTGCTATACGGCAAGAGAACTTTCAATGGCATATACCCCTGGTGTTGCGGAACCTTGCAGAGAAATAGAAAAAAATGAAGAAGATGTTTACAAATATACGGCAAAAGGAAATCTTGTTGCCGTTGTTTCCAACGGAACTGCCGTTCTCGGTTTGGGCGATATTGGCGCAGCGGCAGGTAAGCCTGTTATGGAAGGCAAGGGAGTGCTTTTTAAAAGATTTGCTGATGTGGATGTATTCGATATAGAATTAAATACACATGATCAGAATGAAGTTATAAGAACAGTCCAGCTTTTAGAACCTACTTTCGGCGGAATTAATCTTGAGGATATAAAAGCGCCGGAATGTTTCGAAATTGAGGAAGAATTAAAAAGGACAATGAATATTCCTGTGTTTCATGATGACCAGCATGGCACCGCTATTATTTCATGCGCGGCGCTTATTAATGCTGCGGAAATAATAGGAAAAAAACTCGGCGATATGAAAGTAGTAATTTCAGGGGCAGGCGCATCGGCCATCGCTTGCTGTAAAATGTACATTGCAGCCGGAGTGAAAGTTGAAAATATTGCTATGTTCGATACTAAAGGGCATATAAATAAAAAAAGAACTGATCTTAACAAATATAAAGCTCAGTTTGCGCAGGATGTATATTATAAAGATCTTGCAGACGGCATGAAAGGGGCTGATGTATTCCTCGGGCTTTCAAAAGGCAATATTGTATCGAAAGAAATGATTAAGGGCATGGGTCCATGGCCTATTGTCTTTGCCATGGCTAATCCCGATCCTGAAATTACGTACAATGACGCAATTGATGCAAGAAAAGATATAATTATGGCAACCGGAAGAAGCGATTATCCTAATCAGGTTAACAACGTACTCGGATTCCCGTTTATTTTCAGGGGAGCTTTGGATGTAAGGGCAAAAAATATAAATGAAGAAATGAAAATGGCGGCTTCGCTTGCATTGGCCAAATTGGCAAAAGAAAAAGTGCCCGAAGTTGTATTTAAAGCCTACGGCGGAAAGGAATTTTCATTCGGCCCTGAATATATAATTCCGAAACCATTCGATCCCCGCGTTCTATGGAGCGTTGCCCCTGCAGTAGCGCGCGCCGCTATGGAAACCGGCGTTGCAAAAAATCCTATTACGGATTGGGCGGCTTACGAAGAAGAATTAAAAGAAAGACTCGGCTTCTCGCAGGAAGTTATAAGAGTAATGATACATAAAGCGCAGAAAAGCATTAAAAAAATTGTTTATCCCGATGGCGATGAAGAAAAAATAATACGCGCTGCAAATGAAGTTTTTAACGAAGAAATCGGAAAACCTATTTTGCTTGGCGATGTTCCGGCAATTAAGGATAAGATCAAAGAACTCGGTTATGATACAGTCAACTTTGAAGTTATAGACCCTCTCAATTGTCCGCAGACGGAAAAATATGCTCAGGATTTTTATCATGCCCGCTTCAGAAAAGGTGTAACTATAAAAGATGCGCGCGAAATGATTAAACAACCCAATTATTTCGGCTCAATGATGGTTAAAATGGGGGATGCCGATGCTTTAATTGGAGGATTAAACTCCCATTATCCGCAGACAATCCGCCCGGCCCTTCAATGTGTAGGAGTAAAAAAGGAATTTAACATCTGTGCAGGTTTGTACATCGTAATCATCAAAAAGAAAACATTCTTCTTTGCAGATACAACGGTTAATATTGATCCGACGCCGGAACAGCTTGCCGAAATTGCAATAATGACCGCAGAAACGGTTAAAGAATTTGATATTCAGCCGAGAGTTGCAATGCTTTCATTCAGCAATTTCGGAAGCGCAAAATATCCGCAATCGGAAAAAGTGAGCAAAGCAGTCAAACTGATTCATCAAATGAGGCCGGAACTGATTGCCGACGGCGAAATGCAGGCCGATACAGCCGTTTTGACTGAAAGAATTGAAAAAGAATTTCCGTTTTCGCTCCTTAAAGGAAATGCTAATGTGCTTATATTCCCTAATCTTGATGCAGGAAATATTGCATATAAGCTTTTCGAAAGATTGACCGGCGCTACGGTAATAGGGCCTATTCTTATGGGTATGAACAAACCGATTCACGTCCTCCAGAGAGGCGCTACGGTAAGCGATATTGTAAATATGTCCGCAATTGCCGCTGTTGAAGCCGCGCAGGCCAAATAATTGAAAAGGCGGGTTTTCCCGCCTTTTTTATTAAACTATAACCTTTTATCCACTACTTTTTTATATTTGCACATAGGGCATTTAGATAATATAATAATAGAAGGATCCTATTGTTAAGAAATATTCTATATATTACCGGAAGCATTGTGATATTTTTTTTCGGGATGATATTGTACGGTATTATTCTTAATCTACGGGAGAAAACATTAAGCGAAGCAATGAAGGAGAAAAAGATATCCTCTTTTACCCGCCCTGTTATTATCATCAATAAAAATAATTATCATCTGTACCTTTACGAGGATACAATCCTCGTAAAAACATACAAAGCAGTTTTCGGCAAAAGCAGTAGAATGATAAAAGAATCATTTATAGATAAAGTCACCCCTTCGGGGGATTATTATATCTGCTATAAAGATTCTCTCTCAAGATATCGCCGTTTTCTTCTGCTCAACTATCCAAATCCCTGGGATGTGATTGAAGCGTATAAAAGACAATGGATTACAAAAGAAGAATATTCCATTATTAACGCAAATGTCAACAATAACAAACATCCTTTTGATAATATGGAAGATTTTTTTAAAATCGGAATCCACGGAATGGGGACTTACGACTTTATCTTCAAAAATCTCCCGTTTGCATTTAACTGGACTAACGGTTCTATTGCAGTAAGCAATGAAGATATTGAAGAATTATACGGAGTGGTTAAATACGGCACTCCTGTTTCCATAAAAGAATAATATGATGTTACGGACAAAAATAAATTTTAAAATAATTATACTTATTTTAATCTGCGCATCGGGCATGTATGCGCAGCAGGCGCGTTATGAGCTTAAAAAAGTAAATTTCAAAGGCAACTCTCATTTTACGTCGCTTACTCTTGCCGATTCGTGCATATCGAAAGAATCCCCGGGCTGGTTTTCTAAATTTATATATTCATTCCTTTCGCTGGGCGGGCCTGCAACTTATTTCGACTCTATGACTGTCTCCCTCGATGTTAAGCTTATAAAGAATCTTTATATATCGGCGGGATATTTTAAAGCTAATGTCGTTCCCCAGTACACGCTGAATAACGAAAACGGGACCGCCGAACTTCAGTATAATATAACCGAGGGGAAACCGTTTTATTTCCGCTCTTTCGATATGACCGGGCTCGAAAGGCTTCCGATCGATGTTCAGCAGTATCTTCAAAAAGAAATCATAGTCGATACGACAGAGATATATACAGAAAAATTTGTTCTGAATAAAAAGAATTTCGTCAAGACATATCTGAATAACAGCGGATATATGGATGCTTCGGATCCGTTGCCGGAAATATATGTTGATACTCTCCGCAATAAAGTTGATGTTAAGATTAATTTTGAAACCGGCGGGCGGTTTAAAATAAGCGAAATTAAAGTTGAAAGAACCGGACCCGGCAAGGATTTAATTGATGAAGGGCTTATCAGGGATATATTCGGAATAAAGCCGAACACATATTATAATTTATATGAGAATAAAAAAGCTCAACTGAAACTTTGGGATACAAAATTATTCGATTCGCTTGCTATTAACAGGGGGGCGGTCGATTATACCAACAACTATGTGCCGTTGGAGATTATTGGTAAAATTACTTCTCTTCACGAACTTGACCCTGAAATAATAGGGAATAATGAAGAAGATGAAATTAATCTCGGTCTGGCTTTATCTTATATTAAAAAGAATTTTCTCGGCGATGCAAGAAAAATGACAATTACCGCAACCGCCGCTACAAAAAACTTTTCGCAGGTAGCTTATACCGACTTGCGCGCAACCATCGAACAGCCTTATTTATTCGGAAGCCGGATTACCCCGAAGCTCGAAACATATTTTACAAACCAGCTTAGAAGGAATCAGTATTCCGCTCTTCTGTACGGCGCTAAGATAAACCTGAATTTTGAATCAGAGCTTACGCAGTACACTTTCCTTAATTCATTTTCGGCTTATATAAATTGGGAATATTCAAAATATAATTATCAAACCCAGTATCTGCTCGATAGAATTAATGCTCTCGATGAGACTACCATTCAGGATGTTAAGGCGAAACTAGGCGACCAGACAATTTTTTCGGGGGATAATGCAATAATCGGGTTGCTGTTAGGACGCGATAAAACAAACAGCATATTTTTCCCAACCGAAGGTATGAATGCTACATTACTTATGGAAGACGGCAACTCAATCCTTTTTTTATTAAATGGATTATTCAATAAACAATTCAGCAGACCTTTGTACTTCAAGTCGGTTTTAAGCATTGCCGACTTTTTCCCGCTTTGGGAGCCGAAGACCACAGCCTTCGCTTTCAAAATTAAAGCAGGTTCAATAATTACATACCGGGGGGATAAAATTGATATACCGGTCAATCAAAGATTTTACGGAGGGGGAAGCAACTCGGTCAGAGGCTGGAAAAGCCGCGATCTGGTGCCAAGCACTCCAAACTTTGTAATAGGACCAAATTCTTCAAAAGAAGAGCTTGATGCGGTTCTAAAACAAGCTTCTCCCGGTGGTTATCTTCTTTTTGAAGGTTCCTTGGAATTCAGAACTAAATTAGACGATACTTTCGCCTCGGCTCTGTTTCTTGATTACGGCAATACATGGAACGAACTAAAGGATATTTCGATTAAAACGATTGCTGTCTCAACAGGGTTCGGTTTTAGGGTTTATACCTCCATTTTCCCCCCTATTAGGCTGGATTTCGGTTTTACCCTTTATGATCCATTTAAGCAGAGATTAGACCTGAATAAGAACATCGGGGACATATTTAAGGAAAATTTTGAACTTCAGTTCGGGATTGGAGAGGCATTTTAAGCAAATAAACGGACATGCCGTCCTACAATATCCCATTCTTTCTATTTATTCTTTGATACATTAAGCAAATTTCGTTATTTTTTAAATCCTTTTTTTTGAGGAACTTATGATATTATCTATGACCGGATACGGCAAGAGCGTTGTCGAGTCGGGTAACTTCTCCATTGAAGCAGAAATAAAAAGTTTAAATAGCCGTTATTTTGAACTCTCTATACGTTTACCTAGAAGCATTGCATACAGGGAATTTGAAATCAGGGAGAAAATTAAAAAAAGAATCAGCAGAGGAAAAGTTTTTTTCTCAATCAATATGAATTCCGATTCCTCTCAGCTTTCTAAAATACAACTAAACAAAGATGGGCTTAAAGACGCTCTTACGGTTCTTAAGGAGATTAAGAAACAAACCAAGAGCAGGGAAAAAATATCGCTTGAAAGAATTTTATCCCTTAAAGAGTTATTCCTGAAAAACGAAGAGAACGGCGTTGAGGATAATTTTGAGGATATTGAAAAAGCGTTGAACCTTGCCATTGATGAGTTTGAAAAAATGAAAAGGCAGGAAGGGAAAGAGCTTGAAAAAGACCTTCGCAAGCGTCTGGCTTTAATTAAAGATGCGGTTACTGAAATTGAGAATAAAAACCCTCAATCGATTAATGCCTATTTCGAGAAGCTTAAACTGAAAGCGGGCGAATTAACAGCCGACTTGTTGGATAACCCCGACAGGCTTAATATGGAACTCGCCCTTCTATCGGAAAAATATGATGTTACCGAGGAATGCGTAAGGCTTAGAAGCCATTTAAAGTTGTTTGAAGATGCAATAGATAATTCCGATGAACCGGGAAGAAAACTGAATTTCATAAGCCAGGAAATTAATAGGGAAGCGAACACAATTAACAGCAAGTCGGTTGCTTCCGAAATTTCGCATCTTGGAATTCATATAAAAGAAGAATTAGAGAAAATAAGAGAACAAATTCAAAATATTGAGTAGAGTTTGGAAAAGAGAAAAGGGAAATTATTCGTATTTGCAGCCCCGAGCGGTTCAGGTAAAACGACTATTGTAAAAAGCGTTCTTTGTAAATTTCAAAATTTTATTTTTTCTATTTCCGCAACTACGCGGAAAAAAAGAGACTGTGAAATTGACGGCAAAGATTATTATTTCCTTTCGGAAGGTGAATTTAAAAAGAAAATTGATAATGATGAATTTGTTGAATGGGAAAGATTTTACGACTATTATTACGGAACCCCGAAATCGTTTGTCGATAATAATCTTGAAAAAGGGATTTCCGTATTGTTCGACGTGGATGTTAAAGGCGCGCTTTCGATAAAAAAGAAATATCCCGATGCTCTCCTTTTCTTTGTGATGCCTCCCGGTTTTGAAGAGCTGAAAAAAAGGCTTATTAACAGGAATACGGAAAGCGAAGAGGATTTGAAGAAAAGAATTGAAAGAGCGGAAATGGAAATGAGCTATGCCGATAAAAAAGAATTTGATTTTAAGGTTGTTAACGACGATCTTGAAAAAGCAAAATTAACTATCATTGAAATAATAGAAAAAGAAATAAATAAGGAGTAATAAAATGCCTATCAAACCGGTTGATCTTAAAAAGATTGAACAAAGCGCAAGCAACATTTACGAAGGAGTAATAGTTTCTTCGAAAAGAGCCCGTTCGATTAATGATGAAACTAAAATAGAATTTAATTCGCTTGTAAGCACGGTTGCCCCGGCTACCGACGATGATTTTGAAGACCGCATTAATCCCGAACAGCTTAAAATATCGCTTGAATTTGAAAAAAGGCAGAAACCTCATCTTAAATCTCTCGATGAACTGCTTGAAAATAAAATTGAATACCGTTTTAAAGATGAAGATCCTTTATAATGGATGCATTTAAAGGAAAGAAGATTATTGTAGGCGTTACCGGCGGTATAGCTGCATATAAATCATGTTTCCTTATCCGCAATCTTGTTTCGCGCGGCGCCGAAGTTAAAGTTGTTATGACCCCTTCGGCCGCTGAATTTGTTACTCCTTTAACTTTGTCGGCATTATCGCAGAACAAGGTTATTGTAAATGTTTTTCCTGAAGACCAGAAAAACGGCGCAGATATGAACCCCTGGCATATCGAATATGCGCTTTGGGCCGATTTAATGATTCTTGCCCCCGCAACGGTTAACACGATTGCAAAAATAGTTAACGGCTTTGCCGATAATGCGCTTACCACGTTAATTTGCGCCCTGCGTTCCCCCATGGTGGCCGCCCCTGCCGCCGATGTGGATATGTATAATAATCCCCTTACAAAAGGGAATATTGAAAGGCTTAAAAGCACAGGGGCTTTTGTTGTTGAAGCTGAAGAAGGATTTCTTGCAAGCGGGCTTACCGGCAAAGGCAGAATGGCCGATATTGATAAAATTCTTGAAGCCGCCGAACTGGTGCTTTCAGGTTTTAAAAGAGACTTTGAAGGGAAAAATATTCTTATAACGGCGGGGCCTACTTATGAGGATATTGACCCGGTGCGTTTTATCGGGAACCGTTCAAGCGGTAAAATGGGAATTGAAATTGCAAAAGCCGCCTTTCTTAGAGGAGCTGATGTTACTTTAATTTGCGGGCCTAATAAAGAAAGGATATACAAGGAAATTAATACTATGAATATCCGTTCTGCCGAAGAAATGAAGAATGCTGTTAATTCGGGTCTGAACGATTGCGATGCTCTTATTATGGCCGCCGCAGTAGCCGATTTCAAACCGGTAAAAGAATCAAAAACAAAGATTAAAAAAGGGGCGGCTTTAAACAGTATAGAACTTACAAAAACTCCCGATATTCTTGCTGAAATTACAAAAGGGAATAGAATTGTCGCCGGATTTGCTTTAGAAACCGATAATGAACTTGAAAATGCAATGGAAAAACTAAATAAGAAGAATCTGGATATGATAGTCCTTAATTCATTGAAGGAAGAAGGAGCGGGATTTGAGTACGATACTAATAAGGTTACTATAATAACTAAAAGCGGGCATAAAAATGAATTGCCCTTATTGAGTAAATTCCAGACTGCAAATTACATCCTTTCCGAAATTAAGAATCTCTTTTAAAAATTGAGCGGCGTAAATAAACTTTTAATAGAAGCATTAAAAGACCAGCGCGAAATTTTCGGCGATGATCTTTTTGAACAGATTATAACTCATAAACCGGCTGCTGCAAAACAGCTTGAGGAAACGGTAAATAGCGTGCCTAAGAAAAAAGAAACAGTAAAAACAGAATTATCCGCCGGAGATAATATTTTTAAAGAAGATTTTGAAAAAGCCGGCTCTATTGATGAGCTGAACGGCATGATAAATAAGTGCATGAAATGTTCCCTCGGAAAGACCCGCAATAAATTTGTTTTCGGAGTAGGGAACCCTAATACAGGCGCTATGCTTATCGGCGAAGCGCCCGGCGCCGATGAAGATATGCAGGGGGAGCCTTTTGTAGGCCGCGCCGGAAAACTTTTAAATGATATTCTTATTGCGATTAATTTCAAAAGGGAAGATGTTTATATAGCCAATATTCTTAAATGCCGTCCCCCCGGCAACAGAGACCCGCTTCCTTCGGAAATGGAAACCTGCATGCCTTATCTGATGAAGCAGATTGAACTTATTAAACCGAAAGTTATTCTCTGCCTCGGAAGAGTTGCCGGAAACGGATTATTAAATAAAAAAATGACTTTGACGGCTTTAAGAGAAAGCGTATACGATTTTAACGGCGTTCAGGTTGTAGTTACTTATCATCCTGCGGCATTGCTCCGCAACCCTAATTGGAAAAGAGGATGCTGGGAGGATGTAAAGAAATTCAGAAAAATATACGATGAATTAACCGGTGCATAATAAAATGGCTAAACGAAATAATGTTACTGAAGATATTGATCTGTTAAAGTCCGCTTCAATACAGCCTCCGAGCGCTGTGGATGTTGAGGTCTCTATTCTCGGAGCTATGCTGCTCGATGAAAAAGCAGTGCCGAAAGCTATTGAAGTGCTTAGATCCGAATGTTTCTTCGATAAGAGAAACAGAATTATATTTGACGCGATGACCTCTCTTTATGAAGCCAATGAACCGATTGATAATATCTCTTTATATGAAGAATTAAAAAAAGAAGGAAAGACCGAAGAAGTAGGCGGGGCTGTTTATCTTAGCAAACTTACCCAGGATATATCCTCTGCCGCCAATATCGATTACCATGCAAGGGTAATTCTTGAAAAGTGGATTCTTAGGCAGCTTATTTCAACTTCGATGGAAATTGCAGGTTCGGCATACAAGGGGAATGAAGATGTTTTCGACCTTCTTGACGCCGCGGAAGCTAAATTATTCCAGATATCGGAACAGGGAATTAAAGAGTCTTTCAAATCGATGGATAAAGCTGTTAAAGAGGCGCTTGAACTGATTGAAGCAATTCATTCGAAGAATATTTCCTCTTTCTCGGTTCCTTCGGGATTTTTTGCGCTCGATGATATGCTCGGCGGTTTTCAGAAATCAGATTTAATTATTGTTGCCGCCCGCCCTTCAATGGGTAAAACAGCATTTGCTATGTCCGCCGTCAGAAACACTGCTATAGATCATGGAATCCCGGTTGCAGTATTCAGCCTCGAAATGTCCACTATTCAGCTTGCCACAAGATTAATTTCCGCCGAAGCAAGAATAAACGCGCATAGCGTCCGCACGGGAAAATTCAAAGCTGAAGACGGCGCAAGAATAAGCCGCACTGTTCATAAATTAAGCAAAGCGCCTATTTATATTGACGATACCCCCGCGATATCCGTTCTTGAAGTCAGGGCAAAGGCAAGGCGGCTTAAAAATGAAAAAAATATTGGCTTAGTAGTAATAGATTACCTTCAGCTTCTCAGTTCATCAGTTCATATGGAAAGCAGGGAAAGGGAAATATCTACAATTTCAAGGTCGCTTAAAGCGCTTGCAAAAGAGCTTAATATTCCGGTTATTGCCCTTTCGCAGCTTAACCGCGCCGTTGAAGCAAGGCACGATAAAAAACCGATGCTTTCGGATCTTCGCGAATCGGGTTCTATTGAGCAGGATGCCGACGTTGTGCTCTTCCTGTACCGCCCCGAAGTTTACGGCATTACTCAATTCGCAAATAACGGCGATTCAACGGAAGGAATGGCCGAAGTTATTGTGGGCAAACAGCGTAATGGCCCCACCGGAGATGTCCGTTTAAAATTTATGAAAGATTATGCCCGTTTCGAAAATGTGGAAGTATTCCACCAGCAGCTCCCGACAGGGGATACTGCCGGAATGATTGAAGAGGAATATCCTATATGAGTTCTTTGCGGGCGTTCATTCTTCTCCTGTTTTTTTCAGGCTTCCTTTCCGCTCAAGCGGTATTTACCGATAACGATATTAAAATCTGCAATTCGAAATTTCAGATAGCTGTTGATAAAAAACTGAAAGATAAGCCGATTAATGAAATAGTTGCAGAGATAGGAAAAAGTTTTATCGGACTTGATTATGAAAGCGGGGCCCTGGATAAACTCTCCGATGAGAAACTGACCATAAATTTACAGGGATTAGATTGTTATACCTTTATTGAAAATTCGCTTGCGCTGGCAAGGTGCATTAAAAACGGAAAAACGGAATTTGAAGATTATCTGAAAGAAATTCGGAATATAAGATACCGAAACGGAAAAATTGAAGATTATGCCTCGCGCCTGCATTATTTTACCGATTGGATATTCGACTGTTCCGAAAGAGGGATTGTAAAAGATGTTACAAAAGAGTTGAGCGGCATTCCGTACAGAAAAATAATTAACTTTATGAGCGCGCATACTGCAGCTTATAAACAATTAAAAGACAATATGGAACTTACTGCTAAAATTGCGCTTCTTGAAAAGGAGATTTCGGCAAGGAAGTATTATTACATTCCGAAAGAGAGCATTACTGATGTTGAAGCGCAAATTCAGAACGGCGATTTAATTGCAATTACAACCTCTATTGAGGGGCTTGATGTTTCGCACCTCGGTATAGCCGTAAAGAAAAACGATGGAAAAATTTATTTAATGCACGCCCCCGCTCCCGGTAAAAAAATACAGATAAGCGGCCAGGCGCTTGCGGATTATCTTTATGCCAATAAAAAACAGACAGGCATAATCGTTGTAAGGCCTCAATAGCAAGCAATACCCCCCTCAATAACATTGAATTTAATTTTGCCCCCCAAATTTTAAAGAGATTGTTTTTTGCACTGTTTTTCGTTTTTATGCGAAGTAAATTGTTCAGGTGTTTTACTGGAAACAGCATGAAAAAATAATACTTTTTTTATCTTTCTTACATCCGCCGGTTATTTGGAACGGCGGCTATTGTTATGGAAACAGGGCGGCATCGGGAGTGTGTTTTTATTCAATTATTGAAAAAAAAGTCTTTGCAGACAAAAAAAAGGATTTTATTAAAGTAAAATTTCTTATAAAATACTTTAAAGTCATTATATCGGGTAAAATTGTGCATTTATATTGAAAAATTAAGCCGTGGAAACGTCTTTAAATATTCCAATTTTATCCGAAAATATATTAGGAAAGAAATAATTTCTTGAAAAATGCTCTTTATCACTTTACGTTTTGGATAGTAAATACAATTTTATATCTTTATCCCGTTAATCAAAGCAGTTGAGGGATTAATGCAAAATAAAATTCTTGTTTTTTTATTTATAGCTTTAATTGGAGGAGTTTTTTTTAGCGGATGTTCTTCTTCTATTAAAGTTCAAAACCCGGTTGTTGGGATTATATGCATTACCGGGAATGAACCTTTTGCAGTTCTTTCCATTAATATTAATGATAAAGATGTTTATGTTCTTGAATGCGCCAAAGAAATTAAAGATGAACTGCGCAAAAACCAGGGGTCTGTGTACGAAATAACTTATGACGGAATTAAGGAAACTGATGGAAGAATTACCCTTATCGTTAAAAAAGCAGTTAAAATTAAAACAAAATAATAAAGGTTAATATGAAAAAGTATATCTTAATCCTGGTCTTTTTACTCTCTGCCGGCATCTATGCGCAGGAGGCTGTTAAAACTGTTAAAGGCGGCTTAATCAGTAAAACAAACCTGCTTGCCGATAAACCCGTTGACGTTAGAATTTTACACCCTGATCTTGATAAAGG
>Ga0153915_10002372_pt1 | contig 17241 bp, 15 predicted proteins | sample Opewatmetagenome_2_FD_107003 | JGI IMG/M metagenome (GOLD analysis project Ga0153915, IMG submission 107003) | Freshwater wetland microbial communities from Ohio, USA - Open water 3 Core 3 Depth 3 metaG | ecosystem: Environmental > Aquatic > Freshwater > Wetlands | place: USA: Ohio, Lake Erie...
TCGAGCCCCTGGCCGGCGCGCCTTCGGCGCCCGCAGCAGCTCCGCTCCCGCAGCCCCTTCTTCCCGACGCGCTCGTCCGGCGCGCCGACCCATCCGAGCTGCCCTTCGAAACGACCGCGGACCTGGAGGAGCTGTCGGAAGTGGTCGGACAGGATCGGGCGGTCGAGGCCATCCGATTTGCCGTCGGGATGCGACGGGAGGGATACAACCTCTTCGCGCTCGGCCGCTCCGCGACCGGAAAGAGCTCGATCCTGCGCCGGTTTCTGGAAGAGAGGGCGGCGGCCGAGCCCTCCCCCTCGGACTGGTGCTACGTGAACAACTTCGGCGACCCCGCGCATCCCCGCGCTCTTCGCCTGCCCGCCGGAGAGGGAAGAAAGTTGAAGGGGAGTCTCGACCGTCTCCTCGAGGAGCTGCGCGTGGTTCTACCGGCGGTCCTCGAGAGCGAGCAGTACCGCGCGAGAAAGCAGGCGATCGAGGAAGAGTTCAAACGGCGCCAGGCGAGGGCCCTCGACGCCCTGGAGGAGAAGGCACGGCAGCAGAAGATCGCGTTCGTAAGAACACCGGTCGGGTTTCTCTTCGCGCCGTTCGACGGGGAGCGCGTCGTTCCGCAGGAGGAATTCGAACGCCTCCCCGAAGCCGAGCGCGGGCGCATCGCGCAGCAGGTCGCGGTCCTCCAGGAAGAGCTGCGCGTGGTCGTCCGGCAGTTTCCGCTCTGGGAAAAAGAGAGCCGGGACAAGATCAAGGCCTTGAACCGGGAGGAAACGACCGTTGCCGTGGGGCATCTGATCGACGCGCTCCGCGAGGAGTACCGGGCGTTGCCCTCGGTCCTGGAGCACCTGGACGCCGTGCAGCTGGATCTGATCGAGAACGCGGACGACTTCCTGACCTCCGGAGAGGCCGGACCGCTCGCCGCCCTCCCCTTCCTCGGCGCGCGCGGAGGTCTCTCTCCCTTCCGGCGCTACGGCGTCAACGTCCTCGTGGACAACGCGAAGACCCGGGGAGCGCCGATCATCCACGAGAGCCGCCCGTCCCACCCGATGCTCGTCGGCGAGATCGAGCACATCTCCCAGATGGGAACGCTCCTGACCGACTTTCTGCTCGTCAAGGCCGGCGCGCTCCATCGGGCCAATGGCGGCTACCTCATGCTCGACGCCCGCCAGATCCTTCGCCAGCCGTACGCATGGGAAGCGCTCAAGCAGATCCTGCGCGCCCGGGAGATCCGGATCGAGCCGCTCACTCGCGTCCTCGGCCTCGGGACCACGGTCTCGCTCGACCCGGATCCGATTCCTCTCGAGGTCAAGGTCGTGCTCGTCGGCGAGCGCCTTCTCTACTACCTCCTCTGCGATCTCGACCCGGAATTCGGCGAGCTGTTCAAAGTCGCCGCCGACTTCGAGAACGAGTTCGACCGCAGCCCGGAGAACGCGCTCCTCTATGCGCGCCTGCTCGGGACTCTCGCGCGGCGGGAACACCTCCTCCCTCTCGCCCGGGAGGCGGTCGCCCGCATACTCGAGGAGAGCTCGCGCATGGCGGCGGACGCGGAGAAGCTGACGGCCCGCATCGGGATCGTGGCTGACCTGGTCCGCGAGGCGGACTGGTGGGCGGTTCGAGCCGGAAGGCGGTCCATCGCGGCCGCCGACGTCGAGTCGGCCATCGAGGCGCAGACGCGGCGCGCGAGCCGGCTGCAGGAGCGGGTCTACGAGGAGATCCGCCGGGGGACCCTGCTCATCGACACGGTGGGGGAGAGGGTGGGACAGGTCAACGGGCTCTCGAGCCTGCAGCTCGGCAGCTACGCTTTCGGGCGCCCTTCCCGCATCACGGCGCGCGTCCGCCTGGGGCGCGGCGAGGTCGTGGACATCGAGCGGCAGGTGGAACTGGGGGGGCCGATCCATTCGAAGGGAGTGCTGATCCTCTCCGGTTTTCTCGGTGCGAAGTACTCGCGGGACCGGCCGCTGGCCCTCTGCGCGAGCCTCGTCTTCGAGCAGTCCTACGGTCCCGTGGAGGGGGACAGCGCCTCGGCGGCGGAACTCTGCGCTCTCCTTTCGGCGCTGGCGGACGTGCCGATCCGGCAGGGGGTCGCCATAACGGGCTCGGTCAACCAGCAGGGCGAGCTGCAGGCCGTGGGCGCGGTCAACGAGAAGATCGAAGGATTCTTCGACGTGTGCGCCGCCAACGGCCTCTCCGGCGCCCAGGGAGTCGTGATCCCTTCTTCGAACCGGCATCACCTGATGCTTCGCGAGAAAGTCGTCGAGGCGGTGCGCCAGGGGCGCTTCCATGTCTGGCCGGCCGAGACGATCGATCATGCCATGGAGATCCTGACGGGAGCGCCAGCCGGGGAGCGGGACGGGGCGGGCCGTTTTCCCGCGGAGAGCGTGAACGAGCGCGTCGAGGCGCGGCTGGCGGTCCTCGCCGACCGCCAGCGCGAGTTCGGCGGGCCGGGGGAGGCGCCTGGAGCCGCGGCGGATCGGCACCGGAAGGCTTCACCCCCACCGTCGTGATGCGAGCGCATCACGACGGCGAGGCGAATCTGGAGTATCTCTTCTGCGTGAGGCCTTGACCATGGATCGCCGGACAGCCTATCGGGACCGGCGGGACGCGGGACGGGAGCTGGCCAAACACCTCCTCACTTATTCGGGGCGCGGCGCTCTCGTTCTCGGCATCCCGAGGGGAGGTCTCCCCGTCGCCGCCGAGGTCGCGAGCCGTCTGGACGCCGATCTCGACATCGTCGTCGCGCGCAAACTCGGAGCGCCGGACCAGCCGGAGCTGGCAGTCGGGGCGGTCACGTCCGACGGGGGCCGGTTCCTGAACACGGACGTCCTCCGCGCGGTCGGGATCTCGGAGGCGGAGCTCGAGGCGGTCACGAAGCGGGAGATGGCCGAGGCGCGCCGGCGCGAAGAGCGTTTCCGGGAAGGCCGTCCTCCGGCCCCGCTCGAGGGGCGCATTGTCCTCGTGGTGGACGATGGACTGGCCACGGGCGCAACGATGAGGGCGTCGGTCCGCGCCCTGCGCAAGAGGTCGCCGGCCCGCCTGGTCGTCGCGGTTCCGGTCGGCTCCGAGGAAGCCTGCGAGGCCCTCCGCGCCGAGGCGGACGAAGTCGTCTGTCCCTGGGTGCCTGGTTTCTTCGGCGCCGTCGGCTTCTTCTACGAGAACTTCGAGCCGACCGAGGACGACGAGGTCCGGGACATCCTTCGGGAATACTCCGAGCGGCGCTCCGCCTCGAAGAAGGCGAGCCCGGCTCCCATGGAGGCGTGATGGAACTCTCCGTCTTCTCCGGTTCGGCCCAGCCTCGATTGGCCGCCGCGGTGGCCGCCGCCCTGGAGGTCGGCCTGGGCAAGCGCGACCTGGAGCGGTTCCCGGACGGGGAGTGCCGGGCCCGCATCCTGGACAGCGTGCGCGGAAACGACGTCTACTTGCTTCAGCCGACGAGCCCGCCGGTCGAGGCGAATCTGGTCGAACTGCTCCTTCTCGCCGACGCCTGCCGCCGGGCAGGCGCGGCTCGCCTGACGGGCCTCGTGCCCTATTTCGGCTACGCGCGGCAGGACCGCCGCGCCGGCGGGCGGGAACCGGTCGGAGCGCGTCTGGTCGCCGACTGCATGCGCGCGGGCGGCCTCGATCGCGTCGTGACGGTGGATCTCCACAGCGACGCGCTCGAAGGCTTCTTCTCGATGCCTCTCGAGCACCTGACGGCGGTGCCGCTGCTCGCAGAGGCTCTGCGCCCCTGGGCCGTCGGCGGCGGCGCCGTCGTCGTGGCTCCGGATCTGGGAGCCGCCAGGCTCGCCGACCGGTACGCGAGCCTGCTCGAGCTGCCGGTCGCCATCGTCCACAAGACCCGGGTGAGCGGGCGGGAGGTCATGACGAGGGGCGTCACCGGCAACGTCGAAGGGCGCCAGCCTCTGATCGTGGACGACATGATCTCGACCGGCGGCACTCTCGAGGCGGCGGCTCGGGCACTCGCCGCGGCGGGCTCGCTTCCCGTGGCCGCGGTCGCCGCGACCCACGCCCTCCTGGTCGGGGGCGCCGAGGAGCGGCTGACGGCGCTCGGCGCGCGCCGCGTGATCGTGACCGACAGCGTGGCGTTCCCGGAGAGCCCCGACCTTCCGCTCGAGGTCGTGAGCATCGCGCCGCTTCTCGCGAAGGCGATCCGGCAGCTCCACGAAGACCGCTCGCTCGCGGATCTGGCCGCGCGTTCCTGAAAGGAGAGAGCCCATGATTCCCACGGCGATTGAAAGGGAAGCGAAGCCGGTTCATGTCGCGACCGGCGGGGTGACTGTCGAAGGCGATCTCGTCATCCCGGAAGGCGCGACGGGCATCGTGCTCTTCGCTCACGGGAGCGGGAGCAGCCGTTTGAGTCCCCGCAACCGCTACGTGGCCGGCGAGCTCGCCCGGCGCGGGCTCGCGACGCTGCTGATCGATCTCCTGACCGCGGAGGAAGAGGCCGTGGACCTGGAGACGGCGCACCTGCGCTTCGACATCGGCCTTCTCGCCGATCGCCTTGCCGGCGCGACGAGCTGGCTCGTCCGGAACCGGGAGACGCGGAACCTTCGGATCGGCTACTTCGGCGCCTCCACCGGCGCGGCGGCGGCGCTCGTCGCCGCGGCTTCGCGGCCGGAGTCCGTCGCCGCCGTCGTGTCGCGCGGCGGCCGCCCCGACCTGGCCGGCAACGCTCTGCCGCGCGTCGAAGCGCCGACGCTCCTGATCGTCGGGGGAGACGACCTCGAGGTCCTCGAGCTGAACCGCGAGGCCTACGACCGTCTCTCCTGCGAGAAGAAGCTCGAGATCGTGCCGCGCGCCTCGCACCTCTTCGAGGAGCCGGGAACCCTGGAGGCCGTGGCGCGCCTGGCGGGCGAGTGGTTCGTCAAACACCTCGGTCCGGCGGGGCGTCGGAAGGAAGCTTCGTGAGGGCGCGGCTCCCGCGCGGTCTTCTCGGGGCGCTCCTCGTCCTCGGCTTCGCCATTGACCCGCTCGCGGGCCTCGCCGCCGCGCCGGCGCCGGCCCGGACGCCGTCCCCGCCGACGGATGACGGCTGGCCGCGGCAATTCTCGAGCGGCGGCGCGGCACTCAACGTCTACCAGCCGCAGCTCGATTCCTGGGACGGCCTCCGCCTCCAGGCGCATGCCGCGGTCTCGGTCCGGCCGCAGGGCGCGGGGAGCTCGACCTTCGGCGTGATCTGGATCTCGGCGCGCACGGGCGTGGACAAGGAGAACCGCCTCGTGGACCTGGAGGACATCGAGCTTCCGAAAGCGAGCTTCCCGTCGGCGCCCGGGAGCGAGGGCGCCTACCTCGACATGTTTCGGCGGGAGATGCCGAGGCGGGCGAGCGCGATCGCCCTCGACCGCCTCGAGGCGAGCCTCGCGATCCTCGAGGAGAGGCGCAAGGCGCAGGCGCTTCCCCTGCGCAACGATCCGCCACGGATCCTGTTCTCCAGAGTGCCGGCGATCCTCATCGCCGTGGATGGGGCCCCCGTGTATCGCGCGATTCCGGAGACTTCTCTCGATCGCGTCCTGAACACGCGGCCGCTCCTGATCAAGGACTCGTCGGGCGCCCACTACCTCCACCTCTTCGACGGGTGGATCCGCGCCGGGGCGATCGACGGACCCTGGAGCGTCGCGGAGGCCCCCCCGGCCGAACTGGCGAGAGCCCTGGACGCGGTCCGCCGCTTCGAGCAGCCCGTGGACCTGCTCGAGGGCGAGGTGCCCGAAACCGCCAGCGCCTCCGGGGCAAGCTCTCGGGCGAAACCCTCCCTCGCGAAAGGCCCTGTCCCCGCCGTCTTCGTCGTCATGTCGCCCACGGAGCTCGTCGTCACCGAAGGCGAGCCAAACTGGGCTCCGGTGGACGGGGCGGGGCTTCTCTACGTGAAGAACACGACGGGGAACGTGTTCAGGGACCTGGCCGATCAGAAGATGTACATCCTGATCTCCGGCCGCTGGTACCGCGCGTCCTCCGAGAGCGGGCCGTGGGAGTACGTACCCGGCGGGAAACTGCCGGCCGCCTTCGCGAGCATCCCGGACGACAGCCCGAAGGAGAACGTGAAGGCCTCGGTACCCGCGACGCCGCAGGCGGCCGAGGCGCTGATCGCCGACGAGATCCCTCAGACCGCGAAGGTGGACCGCAAGGCCACGCAGATGACGCCGCCCGATTACGACGGCGAGCCGAAGCTCGCGCCGATCGAGGGGACCCCTCTGCAATACGTCATCAATGCCTCACTGCCGGTCCTCGTCGTGGATGGCAAGGCCTGGTATGCGGTCGAGAACGGCGTCTGGTTCGTCGCCGGCTCCCCCCACGGGCCGTGGGCTGTCGCCGACAAGGTGCCGCCGGTGATCTACTCGATCCCACCGAGCTGCCCGCTCCACTACGTGACCTACGTGCGCGTTTACAAAGCATCGGAGGATTTCGTCTGGGTCGGCTATACACCCGGCTACACCGGAACCGTGATCGACGACGATGGCCTGGTCGTGTACGGAACCGGTTACGACTACCCGCCCTGGGTCGGAAGCGTCTGGTACGGGCCGCCTGTCACGTGGGGCCTCGGCTTCGGCCTCGCGTGGACCCCGTGGTGGGGGTGGAGCTTCGGGGTCGGCTTCGGCTGGGGCTGGGGCTGGTCGGGCGGCGGATGGGTCTGGGGCTGCCTGCCCCCTCCATGGTGGGGCCCGGTCGGCTGGGGCTGGCGCGGCGGCGGCTGGCACTGGCCCGGCGACGTGCGGCCGACGCGCGTCGTCCGCTGGCGTGCCGGCGGCTGGCCCGCGGCGAGCGGCAGTCTCTACAGGCGCTGGGGCTCGACGGTGCGGGTGTCACCGCGTCCGGCTCCCGCAGTCGCTTCGACCGAGCGCCGTCCGACCGGCATCTACGGCAGGGCGTACAACTCGCGCACGGGCGCGCTTTCGGCGGGCCAGCGCGCCGAGGTTCGCAACGCCTATCCCGCTCGCGTGGTCGCTCCACGCGGCCAGCCGGCCCGGCCACGCAACGACGTCTACGGAGATACCCAGGGGCGGGTCTACCGGCGCGACGAGAAAGGGAACTGGAGGCAGATGGCCCCGCCGTCCACGCGCCCTCCTGAGCCCGCGAGAGTCCGCCCGCTCGAACGGGAGCACGGCGCCAGGGAAACCGGTGACAGGCGGTCGAGCGGCGTCCGTCCCCCGGCAGCCCGACCGAGCGCTCCCGCTCCCGCTCCGCGGACCGTCTCCCCGCGAAGCCCGAGCGGCCGTCACCGCTGAGAAGGCCTTCTTGCCGGATCGCGCGGTGGCGCCGATCTCTTCCGCCGCGGCTCCTGCGCCACGGCCTCTTCGCCTCGGCCGTCCCGAGGACGGCGCGCGGAGGCCGCGATACGCCTGGCTCTGGATCTTCGGGATCGCGCTCGGCTGGTTCGAAGCGGCGGTCGTCATCTATCTTCGGGCGCTGCTCTATCCGGAGGGATTCCGTTTTCCTCTCGTTGCGATCCCGGAACCCCTGGCGCGTGTCGAGATCGCGCGGGAAGCCGCGAGCCTTGCCCTGCTCGGCGCGGGAGCGTGCCTGGCGGCGCGCCGGGCCCTCGGGCGTTTCGCCGCGTTTCTGATCCTCTTCGGCGTCTGGGACCTCACCTACTACGCCGGCTTGAAACTCGTGCTCGGCTGGCCCGAGACGCTCTCGACCCGCGATGTGCTTTTTCTCGTCCCCGTGGTCTGGACCGGGCCTGTCTGGGCGCCCTGCCTCGTCTCGGTGACCCTGGTCGTCGCCGGGAGCTATCTCTTCCTGACAGCCTCCCGCCCGCGAGCCTATCGGGCCGGCGACTGGCTCATCGAGGGAGTCGCCGGGCTCCTCGTGATCCTCTCCTTCACGCTGCCGGGGGCGGCCCTCGACGGCTTCCCGCTCTGGCTCTTTGTCAGCGGCTGGGGCCTCGGCGTCCTCTGGTTCCTGCGCGCCGACCGGCGCGGTCGTCTGGCGGGGTGAGGCGGCGCGCGAGCGCCGGGCCCCGGCTGATGCGCGTCAGGCGGTCCGGGCGGCCGCCTCGGGTCGTCCGGATCGAGCGATCAACTGGACGAGCGTCTGCCGGTCCAGGACCTCCTTCTCGACGAGCAGCCGCGCCAGCGCGTCCAGGACCTGGCGCTGCCGGGTCAGCGTGTCGCGGACCCGCGCGTGAGCGGCCTCGAGCAGCTTTCGTATCTCCGCGTCGATCGCGCGGGCCGTCTCCTCGCTGTACTCCTTCCGCGCAGCGGCGGGCACGTCGAGGAAGAGAGCCCGCCGCGGTTCCTCGAACGCGGCGAGGCCCAGGCTCTCGCTCATCCCGTAGCGGGTCACCATGTCGCGCGCGAGGTCGGTGGCGCGCTGGAGGTCGTCTTCGGAGCCCGTCGAGACGTCGCCAAAGACGATCTCCTCGGCGACGCGCCCGCCCAGGAGCACGTCGATGCGGTCGAGGAGCTCCGTTCGGGTCAGCAGATAGCGGTCCTCCGTCGGGAGCTGCCTGGTGTACCCGAGGGCCGCCACGCCCCGGGGAATGATCGAGATCTTCCCGACCCGGTCGGCGGACTCTCGGGACTCGGCCAGGAGCGCATGCCCCGCCTCGTGGTGCGCGACGCGCTCCTTCTCCTTCGGGTTCATGACGCGGGACTTCCGCTCGAGGCCCGCGAGGACGCGGTCGATCGCCTCATCGAAGTCTTCGATCGCGACCGCCTCCTTCCCCAGGCGGGCGGCGCGAAGGGCCGCCTCGTTGACCAGGTTCTGCAGGTCCGCGCCGACGAATCCGGGGGTGCGCGCGGCGACGGCGGAGAGGTCCACATCGGCTCCGAGCTTCACGTGGCGCGCATGGACCTTCAGGATCTGCTCGCGCCCTTTGACATCAGGGCGGTCGAGAACGACCTTCCTGTCGAAGCGCCCCGACCGCAGCAGGGCGGGGTCCAGGATCTCGGGCCGGTTCGTGGCCGCCATGATGATGACGCCCTTGCGCGTGTCGAACCCGTCCATCTCCGCGAGGAGCTGGTTCAGGGTCTGCTCGCGTTCCTCGTGCGCGCTCGCGACCGAGCCGACCGCGCGGGTGCGCCCCAGAGCGTCGAGCTCGTCGATGAAAATGATGCTCGGCGCGTGCTCCTGAGCCTGAAGAAAGAGATCCCGCACGCGCGCGGCTCCCACGCCGACGAACATCTCGACGAAATCGGAGCCGCTCAGGCTGAAGAACGGGACCTTCGCCTCCCCGGCCACCGCCTTGGCGAGCAGGGTCTTGCCAGTGCCGGGAGCTCCCACGAGGAGCACGCCCTTCGGGATCTTTCCTCCCAGGCGGCGATACCGATCCGGGTTCTTCAGGAAATCCACGATCTCGACCAGCTCGGCCCGGGCCTCGTCGATCCCGGCGACATCGTCGAAACTGACGCCCGTGCTGCGCTCCACGTAGACCTTCGCCCGGCTCCTGCCGATCGACATGAGGCCCGACCTGGGCGCCATGAGCCTGAGCAGCAGGGGCCAGAAGAGGAGGAAGAGCGCGAGCGGGACGAGCCAGCGCGTCAGCGCGGAGAGCCAGGTGCCTTCCGCGCGGCCGGCAAAACGGATCCCGGCGGACTCGAGCTTTCCGACGAGCCCGGGATCTTCCACCCGCACGGTGACAAAGCGGTAGGGGCCGGGGCCGCTCTTTTTCAGCGCCTCGATCCTGTTCTTCGAAAGGACCCCCTCGAGGCCGCCCGAGGAGAAGGTGCCCGAGATGCTGTCCCGCTCGAGGAGCACGTCATTGACCTTCTTCATTCCCAGGAGCGCTTTGAACTCATCGTAGGAAAGGGTCTCCGCTCGGGGGGGCGAAACCAGGAGCTGGGCGAGCAGCAGCGCCAGGGCGGCCGCCGCCAGGTACCAGAGGGAGAACCTTCGCTGCGTGCGCTCCATCTCGTTCGGTTCAGCGCGGCGCGGGAAGCCGGACGGTCCGGCCTCTTCCCGCTGCCGGTTTTCCCTGCGGGCCCTTCTTCTTGGCGACCCAGCGGCGCGTCTTGGCGGCGGGCCGCTCGATCTCTGAGCCGATCAGCTCGAGCAGGTCCGTCGTCGTGATGATCCCGGCGACTCTTCCCTCCTCGATGACGGGAAGGCACCCGATCGTGCGGCCCCGCAGGAGATTCGCGGCCTCTCGCAGGGTCGTGTGGGGACCGCACGTCAGGGCGGGGGAGGTCATGACGTCTTCGACGGTCCGGGTCCCGCGCGCGGAGCCGGGAGCGAGGTCCCGGTTCGATACCACCCCGACGACCGTCTGTCCGTCCTGGACGACGAGGTGGCGAATTCGCGCCCGCCGCATTCTCTCGACGGCCGCCTCGGCGGACTCCCCCGGAGAGATTGTTTCGACGTGGGTGCGCATGATCTCACCGAGCCGCATGGTGTTCCTCCTTCGAGCCGCCTCTTCGCGCCTTGCCCGGCGAAGGCGAAGGCGCGAGAGCTTGCTCGCCTCTTTCAAAAACGGCCCTCAACTCGCGCCTCCGCGCCGGCGCTCGGTCCGGCGTTCCTTGCGAAAGGCGCCGACGAGGCCAACACCAGGACAGTAACCCCCCTTGGCCCGTCTTCGCCTAATCCGAACGGACCATTTTGGGTGCCCGCCGCCAGGAGGAGGGGGGCATGCGATCACGGCGTGATTAGTGCTTTCGACCCATTGGAGGCAGGCCCGACCGACGATAACGTGGGAGCCGTGGAGGTTCACATGTCCAACGTCGTGAAGGTCATCGAGGTTCTGGCGGAGTCCGAAAAGAGCTGGGAGGATGCTGCACGAGAGGCGGTTGACCGCGCCGCGAAGACTTTGAAGAACATCAAGTCGATCTACATCGAGAACTTCGAGGCGAAGGTCGAGGGGAAGAAGATCGTCAGCTTTCGCGTGAACGCGAAAATCTCGTTCGTCATGGAGTAGCCGGGCGTCGCGCTCGCGCCTTTCTCTCACGGCTCCATCGGCCCTGGCGAACGGGCGAGCCTCAACCGGGATATATCAGATCTGATATACACTGTGACGTCGCGCGAAGCGCCGGAGGATATCGTTGTCTGAGCCTTCCTGCGTCGAGTTCCTCCAGTGGGCCTTGCCGCGGCTCTCTCTCGCCTGGAGCGGTTTCCGCCGCGTACGCCGGCAGGTCTGCCGGCGTATCGGGCGGCGGGTCGAGGATCTGAAGCTTCCCGACCTGCGGGTCTACCGCGGCTACGTCGAGGCCCACCCGGAGGAATGGAAGGTCCTCGACTCGTTCTGCCGGATCTCGATCTCGCGTCTTCTGCGCGATCGGGCCGTCTTCGACCGGCTCGGTACGGAAGTGCTGCCCGCGCTGGCTGAAGCCGCGAGGGCGCGCGGCGCTCCCGGGTTGCGCTGCTGGAGCGCGGGGTGCGCTTCCGGAGAGGAGCCATACAGCCTCCAGATCCTGTGGCAGCAGGAGGTCGCGCCCCGTTTTCCCGGTCTCTCCCTGTCGATCGTGGGAACGGACATCGACGAGAATCTTCTCGGGCGGGCTCGCGCGGCTCGCTACAAGGCGTCGAGCCTCCGGGAGCTTCCGCGGCCATGGGTCGAAAAGAGCTTCACGCGGTCGGCGGGCCACTTCGAGCTTCGGCCAGAGCTCGCCCTCGGCATCCGGTTTCTCCGCCAGGATCTTCGGGAAGAGACGCCCCCGGGGCCGTTTGACCTGATTCTCTGCCGCAACCTCGCCTTCACTTACTTCGACGCTTCCTTGCGGCAACGGACGCTCGTGCGGATTCTGGGAGAGCTCTACCCCGGCGGCGCCCTGGTCATTGGTCTGCGCGAGCGGCTGCCGGAAGGCGCGGCCGGAGTCGCCGATTGGGATCCGCGGCTCGGGATCTACCGAAAGTCCGCCGGCGAGAGGCTCGTCCCGCCGGGGGCCGGCCGGCCGGCCGCGGCCCTCCCGGCGGACGGTCCTCCTCGTGAATTGGGTGGAGAACGATGGAGCTGACGGTCGGCGCCCCGAGGGAGCCACCGGTGGAGGAGCTCGACGTCGAGGTCGTGGAGCGAAAGGGCCGCGGCCATCCCGACACGATCTGCGACGCCCTGGCCGAGCAGCTGTCGGTTTCGCTGTCTCGCTTCTACCTCGAGCGCTTCGGGATGGTCCTCCATCACAACGTGGACAAGGTCCTGCTCCGGGCGGGCTCCGCGCGCCCCCGGTTTGGCGGGGGCGAGGTCGTCGAGCCGATGGAGATCTACCTGGCCGGCCGCGCGACGCGCGAGTTCCAGGGGGTCGAGATCCCGGTCGAGGAGCTGGCGGCGGATGGTTCGCTCTCCTGGTTCCGTCGGAGTTTTCACGCGCTCGACCCGGGCCGGCACGTCCGGCTCCACTGCCTGGTTCGCCCGGGCGCGGCGGACCTGGTCGATCTCTACCTGCAGGGCAGGCGCCGGGGCGAGTGGCTCGCCAACGACACTTCGATCGGCGTGGGCTTCGCGCCGGCGAGTGAGCTCGAGAGGATCGTAGCCGCCGTCGAGGCGAGGTTGAATTCCGGAGAGACGAAGGCGGCGTGCCCGGAAGTGGGGGAGGACGTCAAGGTGATGGGGGTCCGGCGCAAGGATCGAATCCTTCTCACGGTTTCCTGCGCCTTCATCGGAGGTTTCCTCTCCGGCTCGCCGGACTATCTCGAGAAGAGGGAGCGTGTCCTCGCGCTCGCGCTCGAAGCCGCGCAAGGCCTCACCGGCCGGCAGGTCTCCGTCTCCGTCAACGCCGCCGACGATCCGGCGCAGGGGAGGCTCTACCTGACCGTGACGGGGACCTCCGCGGAGGCCGGCGACGACGGAGAAGCCGGCCGCGGCAACCGCGCCAATGGACTCATCACACCCTATCGTCCGATGACGCTCGAGGCGGCCGCGGGCAAGAACCCCGTGACCCACGTCGGGAAGCTCTATCAGATCGCCTGCCTCAGGATCGCCGAGTCGCTGGTGGCCGAGGTCCCGGGCGTCATTGCCGCGGAGTGCTCCCTGGTGAGCCTGATCGGCCGGCCCGTCGGCGATCCGCAGACGGCCGACATCCGGGTGCGCCTGCGGGATGGGCGCCCGCCGGCGGACGTGGCTGCGGAGGTCGAGGCGATCGCGCGCGGTCACCTCGCCCGGCTCGACACCGTCTGGCGCGACGTTCTGGAGGGCCGGGTCAGCGTGTACTGAAGGGGTTCGAGCTTCGCCTTCGCTTCGGGAGCAGCGGGCCCCGGTCAGCCGCGACGCGGTTTCGAGAGGACTGGCTGGCGAAAGGCGAAGACCAGGACGGCCCTGGCGGAGACGGGAGATCCGTCGCGCCGCGCCGCGCGGAATTTCCACTGAAGGGAGGCCTGCACGGCGCTGTCGTCGAAACCCGGCGCCGACTTGAGGATCGTGGCGGCCCGGACCGCTCCGTCGCCGCCAACCTCCGCTTCGACGAGGACGACCCCGTCTCCCAGGGCCCGGGGCGGATAGCGCGGGGCCCGGATCGTCGTCGGAAACGGTATGGAATCGGAAGGCGCCGCCAGGTCGCGCGGAGGCTCGCCCGCGCCCGGGGCTTCGGCCAGGGCGGGAGGCCGAAACACGGCGGCCACGAGGATCCGACCCGGCGACGGGACTCCCGCTGCCATGGCCGGTTCGAAGCGCCAGCCGGCCACGGCCTCTTGGAGAGCCTCCGTGAAAGGCGGGGTGGAGCGCAGAATGGTTATCCGCTCGACTTGTCCTGCGGCGCCGACGGAGACCTCCAGGAGGACCTGGCCCCAGGCGGTGGTCTGCTGCGGGATTTGCGGGAGCGCTCCGTCCTTCCAGCGTGGCGGCTTGAGTCCCTCCGTCGCGAGGAAGACGGCGAGACCGAGAAAGGCAACGAAAAGTCTCGGCTCTCCTGTCATCATCCCGCTCTCTTCTTCGCGACCCGCCGCGCCAGCTTACCTTTCCCGGCGCGCGGCCCTCGGCTCTCCCGAGTGAAGGCGCCGTCGCTCGGATCGACTCGCGTCAGTTGGGCTCTCGGTTGGGCCAGGAAACAGCGAACTCCGCCCCGCACCCCGGGCAGAGCGCGCCGGGCGAAAGAGCCTCGCTTTCGACCAGGCTCTCGTACTCGTCCTGGTCGACCTCGTAGCCGGAGAAGCTTCCCTGCCGGAGGGCGCAGTCCTTGGAGCAGTACAAAGCACCGTCGCTTCCCAAGAAACCGATCACGTCCTGTCGGTCGTCCACGTTGCGCCCCCTCGACTTCGTGGTGTTCTCCTGGACCGGGAAAAAGCGGAAGGCGCGCGGCCGACTGTGTCTTCTCAGACTCAACCGAAAGCCCCGCGCCTCCTGGTTCATCCCTCCGACTGTTTTGCTGGACCGGTCATCGGAACGAACGGGTAAACAGTAAGCCCGGGTCCCTTCCGACTGCGTGATTCGAACACACCATTTTTTGAGCGCCGTCAGCTCAATCTCTGCTGGGCCAACTGGATCATTCGCCCAGAATTTCTCTGTGGGAAAGTTGAGCACGGGGAAAGGCCCCCGCGGCTGAATCGAGGCGAACATTTCCTTGAACTGGAGCCGACACTCGCGCCTCCGATCGCGGCGCTCGGGGCTGCTGGCGCATGATCGAAATCGACGGCTCCCTGGGTGAAGGAGGCGGCCAGCTCCTTCGCACCTCGCTGACGCTCGCCGCGATCACCGGGCAGCCGTTCCGGATGACGCGCGTCCGGGCGAGGCGTCGGCCGCCGGGACTGAAGGCGCAACACCGCAAGGCCGTCGAGGCCATAGTGGCTATCTGCGGGGCGCGAGTCGAAGGCACGGAGCTCGGTTCCCAGACATTGCTCTTCGAGCCCGGGCCGATCGCGCCGGGCGAGTTTTCTCTCGACATCGGGACCGCCGGGGCGACGTCTCTGGTGCTACAGACGATCCTGCCTCCATTGAGTTTTGCTTCGGCGGCGTCCTACGTGGACCTGCGCGGCGGAACGCATGTGCGCTGGAGTCCGTGTTTCGATTACCTGAAGCTCCATTGGCTCGCCTTCATGAGGAAGATCGGATTCGAGGCGGATATCGAGATGGCGCGGGCGGGCTTCTACCCGGCGGGAGGCGGGCTCATTCGCGCGGCGATCCGTCCGACCCGGCGCCTGCGTCCGATCCTCCTCATGGAACGCGGACCGATGCGGAGCATCCGAGGAATCTCCGGCGTTGCGAGGCTCGATCCGCGCATCGCCGAGCGACAGAGAGACGAGGCCGTGCGTCGGCTCGTCGGCCAGGCGCCCGCAATCGAGCTGGAAGTCGTGCACCTGGCCTCCAGCTCCCCGGGAACGCTGCTGCTCTTGCGGGCGGAGTTCGAGAACTCCGCAGCCTGCTTCTTCTCTCTCGGAGAGCGGGGGAAACCGGCCGAGCGCGTGGCCGACGAGGCCGTTGACCAGCTGCTCGAGTTTCTCGCCTCGGGCGGTGCCGTAGACAGCTATTTGGCGGATCAGCTCGTATTGCCGCTCGCCCTGGCGCCGGGTGAGTCCGCGGTCGCAGTTTCCCCTCTGACCGGCCATCTCACGACCAACGCCGAGATCGTCCGGCGCTTCCTGCCGGTGCGAATCGAGATCGATGCGCCGGAGGGAAGGGCGGGCGTGATTCGAATCCAGGGAGCAGGGATCTCTCCCGCTGAATCTGCCGGGTCTGGCAGCCGGTCCGCGCTGCCGGCACCCCGATCCGAGCCGCTTCCCGTTTGAGATGTCCGTTACGAGAGTGTCTACGTCCGGAGCCTGCATCTCTGCGAGAAGTGAGTCTTCCCTCCCGGGGCGGTGTCAGAAAGGCGCCGGTGCCAACGATGCCCCGTGAGTCGAAGGCTCTCCCGCGGAGAGACGGGAGCCGCGCCGAGAGGAGAACCTTACCGGAGCGCCGAGCCGAGCCGAACGACACCGGTTCAGTTGGGTTGGTGCTCGGGCCAGGAGACGGCAAACTCGGCTCCGCAACCGGGACAGACGCCGCCGGCGGCCAGAGAGCCCCCCTCGAGCAGACCCTCGTATTCGTCCTCGTCCACCTCGTAGCCGGCGGACTGCCCCCGCAGGAGCGCGCAGCTTTGCGAGCAGTAGAGGGCGCCGTCCGCGGCCAGGAATCCGATCGTGTCGCCTTGTTCGTCCACGTTCTCCTCCGTTTCCCGCGCGAGTCAGAAAGCGAGAAAAGCGGGAGGCGCGCCAGCCGGCTGCGTCTTCGCAGACTCAACCAGAGCCTCGCGCCTCCTTTGTCCGCCCCTCCGGTGTCCCCTCGAACAAGCCGTTAGAGCGAATAGAAAGAGCCTAGCCCCCGTCCCCTGCGGCCGCCAGATACGGATACACCAATCTTCGCAGCGCCCGTCCCGCCTCTATCGCGGCGCCGGCCGGGTCTCCTCGTCTGCCCCCTCCGGCCCGATCAGATCGTGCCGGTACGCGAAGGCTACGGCCGCTAGCTTGTTGTGCACGCCGAGCTTCTCGAGAACGTGCTGGATGTGGTTGCGCACGGTCGCTCGCGAAATGAAGAGCTTCTCGCCGACGGCGGAGCCGGACATGCCTCTGGCAAGGCAGCGGAGGATCTCCCTCTCACGCGACGTCAGATCCACGGGCTGACCCTGGCGGGTGGTGAGCGGCCAGAGCGGCTCGCCGGCGGCAGCCTCCCGGGCCAGGCGCGCCTCGAGCGGCGATTTCTCGACGCCCTCGCGGACGACGTGCACGACGATGGACAGCGCTGCGTGATCCGAAGGGACTGCGAAGAGACCGACGTCGAACTGCCGGTGCCCGCCGTTCCCCACCGCGATGAAGAGGGGGAAGCCTGACAGGGTCCTCGGGTCTCTCCCGCGCCTGGAAGGCCACCGGGCAGCTGCGGTGGCAGTAGATGTTCCCGAACACGTCGCGGCCGAGCGTAACCTCGTAGCAGCGACGGCCGAGCACGCTTCGAGCCGTGCGGCCGAGCAGCGCCTCGCACTTCTTGTTCCAGAGGACTATCCGTTCGCCGGAGTCGGTCGCGAAGACCGCCTCCCCGCTCCGCGCGATGCGATCGAGAGTCTCCAACGTTTTGGTCTCACTGGCCTTGCGCTCTCGTCAGGCCGTTCCTCCGAGAGCATCGGGCTGCTGCCGGGAAGCGTACACTCCCGCAACATCCGTCGCCTTTACCCCGGGAGCGAAGCGTAGGCGCGCAGCGGCGTCCTGGCCCGGTCGTGCGCGTCCCGGTCGCGGCGCGCGAAGTCTCCCGAGTAACCGAAGGAAGTTCTTCGCGCCGTTCCCGCAGCGCGTAGCGACGTCTTAGCCTGGTCGTGCCCACCCCCGGGTCCTGGCCCGGTCGTGCCCGTCCCGGTCGCGGCGCGCGAAGTCTCCTGAGGTAATCGAAGGAGGAGGCGCGCGCCGCGGGAGCGAAGCGCTTACGCTGGATCA
>Ga0153915_10002373_pt1 | contig 17238 bp, 16 predicted proteins | sample Opewatmetagenome_2_FD_107003 | JGI IMG/M metagenome (GOLD analysis project Ga0153915, IMG submission 107003) | Freshwater wetland microbial communities from Ohio, USA - Open water 3 Core 3 Depth 3 metaG | ecosystem: Environmental > Aquatic > Freshwater > Wetlands | place: USA: Ohio, Lake Erie...
CGGACGTCGCCGCGTGCCCTCCCGCCTTCCTGCCTTCCCGTCGTATCTTTCCCGCCACTCATGAACATTCTCGTGACCAACGATGACGGGATCCTGGCCCCGGGCCTGGCCCTGCTGGCCGAGGTCTGCCAGACGGTGGGACAGGTCACGGTCATCGCTCCGGACCGGGAACAGAGCGGCACGTCGCACAGCCTCACGATGCACCGCCCCCTGCGCCCGGCTCGACGGCCGGATGGCGCCTACCAGGTGGACGGGACTCCCACCGATTGCGTGTTGCTCGCGCTCGGTGTCCTCATGCCGGAGCGGCCCGACTTCGTATTCTCCGGGGTGAATCATGGCCCCAACATGGGCGAGGACGTGCTCTATTCCGGGACCGTCGCCGCCGCCATGGAAGGGGTGACCCTGGGCGTACCCAGCGTCGCCATCTCGTTTGCCGGCCCGAGCAGCGACCTGGACGGCCTGCGCAGCTATCGCGGGCTTCTCGGGCGGCTCATTCCCCGCATCGTGCAGGTCGCCGATTTCCCGCCGGCGACCCTGCTCAACATCAATCTCCCGCCGGGCGGGGCGCCTACCGTCAAGGGCGTCAAGGTGACCACTCTCGGGAGCCGTTACTTCAGTGAGTCCCTGACCCGCATGAAGGACCCGTGGGGGAAGGAGATCTTCTGGATCGGGGGAGGAGAGATCCACTGGACCGGTGGCGCCGAGTCCGATCATCACGCGGTGGCGGAAGGGTACATCTCCATTACCCCGCTGCACATGGATCTCACGGACTACCGGCTGCTCGAAACGGTCCGCGGATGGGCTCTCGAGGACTGATGGAGGGGGATGGATATGGAGGCTATCGCACCCAGCTGGTAGCGGAGCTGCGGGCCAAGGGCATTCATGACCTCGCGGTCTTGCGGGCGATTTCCGAGGTTCCCAGGCACCTCTTCGTTCCCGAGAGCCTGCGCCACCGCGCCTACGAGGACTCGGCCCTTCCCATCGCCGCCGACCAGACCATCTCACAACCCTGGGTGCAGGCCCGCTCCCTCGAGCTGGCCCGCCTCTCCGGTCGGGAACGGGTGCTCGAGGTCGGTACGGGCTCGGGCTACCAGACGGCCCTTCTGGCTCAACTCGCTGAGCAGGTCTTCTCGGTGGAACGCGTGCCGGCGCTCGCCCAGACGGCCAGGGCGAGTCTTGCCGCGGCGGGAGTGCGGCACGTGACGGTGCTGGTCGGCGATGGGTCGCTCGGCTGGCGGCCCTACGCGCCCTACGACGCCATCATCGTCGCGGCCGCCACTCCCGACGTCCCCAGACCGCTGCTCGACCAGTTGGCGCCCGATGGCCGCCTGATCCTGCCAATCGGCGATCGGGAGGCCCAGACCCTGACCCTGGTCACCCGCTCGGGCGACGAGGTCAGGATAGCGCCGGTGAGCGACGTTCGATTCGTCCCACTCCTCGGTCAGTTCGGCTTCGCCGGCGACTCCACACCCTGACTGGATCCCAATGGACCTGCTCAAGGACTTTCTCGACCTCTTCCTGCACCTCGACCGTCACCTGAGCGAACTGATCGCCAGGTATGGGACCTCGACCTACGCAATTCTGTTCCTGATCATCTTCTGTGAGACCGGTCTGGTGGTGACGCCGTTCCTGCCCGGGGATTCCCTGCTGTTCGCCGCAGGCACCTTCGCGGGGATAGGGGCGCTGGACCCGGCGCTGTTGTTCCTCCTCCTGTTTGCGGGTGCCGTGGGCGGCGATTCGACCAACTACTGGATTGGACGTTACATCGGACCGCGGGCTTTCAGCGGGACAATTCGGTTCCTGAGACGGGAGTACCTCGACCGCACCCGGGAGTTCTACGCCCGCCATGGGCGGAAGACGGTGATCCTGGCGAGATTTCTCCCGATCCTCCGGACCTTTGCTCCATTCGTTGCCGGGGTAGGGCAGATGCCCTACCCGCGGTTCCTCTGGATGAGTCTTATTGGCAGTGTCGCCTGGGTAGGCTTGTTCGTCGGGGCGGGGTACTTCTTCGGGAATCTCCCCGCGGTTCGTGACCACTTCAGTCTGGTGGTCATGGGGATCATCGCGGTGTCCCTGCTTCCGATGGCGGTGGAGGGTTTCAAGGGCTGGCAGGCGAGCCGAGGAAAGCGGTGACCCGCAGGTACCTCATCAGTGGTGTGGTGCAGGGCGTCGGCTTTCGCTATTTCGTCCTGCGGCGGGCCAATGCGCTCGCGTTGGCTGGCTGGGTGAGGAACCTGTCGGATGGACGGGTCGAAGTGGTCGCACGGGGCGCCTCCGGTCCGTTGGCGCAGCTCGAGGAGGCGCTTCGGTCCGGGCCGAGAGGCGCGCGCGTATCCGGTGTTGATAAGTCGGAGATTTCGGATGAAGTCGCTGACGTAAATGGGTTCGAAATCAGGTAGTTACACTCTCAACATAAACCGTATTCCACCCTCATGACCAACGACTTGGCCAGCCGGCTCAGGCAGACACTTCGTGCCATTCCGGACTATCCGAAGCCCGGAATCGTGTTCCAGGACATCACTCCTGTCCTGCAAAACGGGCTGCTGTTCAGGCAGGTACGGGAGGCCCTGGCAGAGCCCTTTCGGGGTGTAGGCATCACCCATGTAGTGGGGATTGAAGCCAGAGGGTTCATCTTTGCAGCCCCAGTGGCGGTGACCCTTGGGGCAGGGTTCATCCCGCTCAGAAAGCCGGGGAAGCTTCCCTGGAAAACCGTGCGGCACGAGTACGAGCTGGAGTACGGGGTCGACTCCCTGGAGGCTCACGCCGACGCGGTTCCGCCGGGTTCCAGGGTACTGATCGTCGATGACGTGTTGGCCACGGGCGGGACTGCCTGGGCGGCAGCCGAGCTGGTGCGGCGGCTGGAAGGGGAAGTGGCCGGCTGGTCGTTCCTGCTGGCGATTACTGCGCTGGGCGGGGAGCGCCGCCTGAAGGGGGCCACAGTACACACGGTGCTGCCCGTTTAACCCGGGCCCCGGTCGAGGCAAGGCTTCACGCCGACCTCAGCTGCCGACGACGATCTCCAGATCCGCCGGAGCCAGGACGACATCGCCGTGCCCAGGGATGTCCACCGTCACTCGCTCGACCAGGGGATCGGCCGGCGCCCGCCGGCTGCGTGAAACCTCCACGATGACGCCGCTCTTCCCTCGCACGCGCGGCACGCCGGAGTTCAGCACCCGCACCATGAATCCGGGCACACAATCATTGAACGTCGCCATGGAAGACTCGTCTCGTACTGGGGTCTGCGCTGGGCTGCGGGACTATGGTCAATCTAAGGCGAAGCCTCAGGGCCGCGAGGGACCAGGGTAAAGCGCTCTGGCGGCTCCGGGCGCATGGAGGGTTGGCGCAGGTACGATTGGCCCGGGGCAGTCTCGGCACCGTCAGTTTCAATCGGACAGGGATGTGTAGATGCGGCCGTGAGGAGCTGGTCCGTGGCCGCCTGATGCCCCCAGGACGAGTCGCAGGCGGAAGGGGGAGCGGAGCAGCTGAGGCACAGGGCCGGCCGACCCGGCCATACTCGGTAAGCCACGTGTTGACCGCGACTTGCCCGATGCTTACGCGATGAGTCATATTAGTAGGCTTGGTCGTCCCCGGCAGGCGGTCGGCCACCGGCCCCCGTAGCTCAGCTGGATAGAGCAGCGGTTTCCTAAACCGTTGGTCGGACGTTCGAATCGTCTCGGGGGCACTTGAGACATCGGTTGAGGTCCACCCCCTAACTCTCTGTAGATCGGGATGTTTGAATGACAGCAGCAGCAACGACGTCCAGCAAGGCCGCTCCCGACGTCAAAGGGGTCAGTAAGTTCTCGGCCGCACAGCAGTGGCTCGCCCAGTCACAGAACCGATACCTCGCCGCAGGAGTCGGCCTGGCTCTCGTCGCCCTGATCGTATGGTTCGTCGCTCTGAGCGGCCAGCGGAAGGAACAGTTCGCGAGCCGCGCGCTCGACCAAGCCAGAGTGATCGCCGAGCAGGGAAACTTGCCGCTGGCCGCAAGCGAGTTCCAGAAGGTCATCAGTACCTACGGCGGCAGCACCGCAGCCCAGGAAGCCGTGATCAACCTGAACCAGGTCAGGTTGATCAATGGGCAGCAGGAGCTGGCTGCGGTGAATCTGCAGGACTTCCTGAAGAGCAAGCCGGCGCCGCAATTCCGCGCTCCGGCCTACAGTCTCCTGGGTCGGGCCCTCGAAAACGCCGGCCGCCATGGCGATGCTGCCGAGGCATACTTGAACGCCTCAAAGGTGGCTGAGTTCGACTACCTCAAGGCCGATCTCCTCCTTGACGCGGCCCGAGCCTATGCCAACGGTGGCCAGCGCGACAAGGCCGTGGAGGCATACCGTGGCGTCATCAAGGACTTTCCCAAGACGAGCTCCAAGGTCGAGGCGGAGGTCCGCTTGGCGGAGCTGACCGCCGGCCAGATGTAGCCCGTCGCCTCTGGCAGTCCACCCAGGGAGCCCCCTGATGACCGGGGGCTCCTTTTCGTTTGCGGCAAGGCCCTCTCTAGGGGCGGTCTGGTGCGCTCTCGGGAGGACACGTCTATGTCGTATAATATGTATTATGTTAACTAGACTGGTGGATATCTGGGGATAACTCGGTGGCCCGCCCAAACCTCCTCTGCAGTCGATTGTCTGAAACGGACTTAGCGGAACGGCGGAGAGAACTTACAGCACTCCGGTGAATACCAGTCGACCCTCCCCTGAGAGCCGGACATTCGTGGCCCTACCTGCCGACAGTGTCGCGGCGATGTGGAGAATCCGGCCCCCTCTGGTCAGTATATCCAACGGCAGCCGATGGGTTCCGGAGTGCGCCAGGAGCACGGCGGCGGCAACCGCTCCGGTCCCACATGCCAGGGTCTCCCCCTCGACCCCTCGCTCATAGGTTCTGAGGGCGCAGGCCGCTCCCGAGCCTGGGATGGCTGGCCCGACGAAGTTCACATTCGCCCCTCCCGGGCCCAAAGCCGAGTCGGACCGGAGGGCGCGACCGCGTTCCATGAGATCCGTCCGCTCAAGGTCCTTTACCTCCAGAACCAGGTGAGGCACGCCGACCGTGGCCAACATCCCTCCCGCTTCGTCAGGTCTGAGGCCGATACCCGCAGGTTTTGCCGGCAGGGTAAAGTCCGGGAGGTCGAGCTCGGCTTCTTCATCTTCGGGCATACACCGGGTCGGGAAGGTCCCCGCCATGGTCACGAGCTGCATTCCCTCCGCGGGGGCCAGCTCCAGGAAGGCCGACAGTCGGGTGCTGCACAGCGCGGCGTTCCCGCACATCTCTGCCCGGGAGCCGTCGCAGTTCCAGAAGTCCATCCGGACCCGGCCTTCCCCCTCCGGCGTCAGGACGACGAGCCCGTCGGCACCAACTCCGTGCCGCCGGTCGCACAGCGCCACGATGCGTTCCGGCGTCCAGGCGGCGGCGGTGGTGTACCGGCCGTCGAGCATGATGAAGTCGTTGCCCGAACCGGACATCTTGTAGAAGACGGTGCCCTTGAGCGGGTTGGTCATCACAACCGCCCCACCATGGCCCTGAGCCGCAGCCACCAGACCATCCAGACGGCCTCCCTCACGATTCGCTTGCTCATCTTGCTGTGACCTTCGACGCGGTCGTGGAAGACGATCGGGATTTCCTTGAGCGTGAACCCCTTCTTCCAGGCGCGGAAGCTCATTTCGATCTGGAAGGCGTACCCGTTGGAACGGACCCGCCCCAGGTCGATCGCCTCCAGGACTTGCCGCCTGAAACACTTGAATCCGCCCGTACAGTCCGTGAGCGGCAGGCCGGTGATCACCCGTGCATAGAAGTTAGCACCGAGCGAGAGGAGCAGCCGGGAGATGGGCCAGTTGATGACGTTCACGCCCGTAGCGTATCGGGAGCCGAGCACCAGGTCCGCCTCGTCCAGCGCGCTAAGAAATGCAGGGATGAAGGTCGGGTCGTGAGAGAAATCGGCGTCCATCTCGAACACGGCCTGGTAGCTGTGTTGGAGTGCCCAATCGAATCCTGCGAGATAGGCCCGCCCCAGCCCTTCCTTGGCCTGGCGGTGGAGTACGTGGACACGCGGGTTGGCCCCTGCCATGTCATCGGCCAGGCGCCCGGTGCCATCCGGCGAATTGTCGTCCACCACCAGCACTTCGACGCGCGGGTCCTGCGCCAGGACGACGGGCACGATCTGGGGGAGGTTGGTCGCCTCGTTGTAGGTCGGAATGATGACGAGCACCTGCTCCACCCTCCCCCGGGCTGGATTCGTGATCAAGGCAGTCTCAGCCACGGCGTCTCTCCCGAACCGCCAGGCCGGCGGCGAGGGCGCTTGCCAGCATCACCAGGGCCCATGTCGCCGTAGTGACTGTCTTGGCCTGAGCCACGATCGCCGGTCGATAGGCGAGCGCCACCTGGTGGGTTCCGCTCGCGGCGAGCGGGACCCCAATGAGCGCGTGGTCAACCCGAACCACCTCGGCGGGTTTGCCGTCTACCTCCGCGCGCCAGGACGGATGAAAGGTCCGGCTCAGGAGCAGCAGCGCCGGCCCGGTGGTGGTCGCCTCGACGGCGACGCTGTCGGCGCCGTCTTCGACCAGGCGGGCGGTGCCCGTTCCCCCTCCCGCTCCGATCGACGGCATCGGAGTCGCGATCAGCGCCTCACGTGCGACGTCGAACGTCGGGTCCCAGAGCAGCTCCAGGCGCCTGGCGGAGTCGGGCTCGACCCGCACGGAGGGGATGACACTCACGGCGGGGAGAGCGGTGGTATTCCGGTAGATCGCGAGCTGCTGGTTGCTGCCCAGGAGCTCGTAGCCGGGAAGCGGCACCTGTCGCGGGAGAATGACGACACGCGCGGCCAGCAGCTTGAGCGCCGGGCTCACCAGGAACCGCTGCCAGTATTGGGGGTCACCGCCTTCGCGCGAATCACGCCGGGTGAGCTGGTCGTACCACCGCAGCTGGTTGCTGTGATAGCCGAAGACCTCGGGGATCCGGTACGTCGCCAGGTAACCGCCCTGGCCCGGTCCCGGGAGGAGGCCCGGGAATGGCAGCACCCGCTCACCGGGGCCGAGCTGCTGCCTGAGGCTGGCAAACCCGGGGTCATCCGGAAAGAACTGGGTGTATGGCGCCGTCTGGATGTAGGGTGCATCCACCCGAAGCAGATCCAGCGCGGTCACGCCGGCGAGTGTGGAAACCAACGCGGTCGCCCCGAGCATCCCTTTCCGCCACGCGGCCACCGCACCCCAGGCGATGCCGCACCAGAGCGCCGAAAGCAGCCCGCCCAGCGCCATGGCCGGGAGGTTCGCCTCGAGCGCCTGGGCTCCCGGCGGGGTGCCGAAAATCGCGAACCAGGGACGCAGGGCCCCCGCTCCACCGACCTGGACCGTGATTCCGAGGAGCAGTGCTGCCCCTGCGATGACCGCCAGGACGCGCGAAGTGGTTCGGCTCTCCGTTCCGTCGCGATCACGCAGGATCCGTTCGAGCAACAGCGCCCCTAGCACAACCAGTGAGGTCAGGGCGAGGAAGGTGGCGAGACTCGGTGCCCGGAAACGTTTGAGTCCCGGGATCACGAAGTACATGAGTTTGAAGGCAGGTGTTGTCGCGCCCAGGGCGTACAGTAGCGAAAGACCTGCCATGATGCCGAGGCCTATTCGGCGCCGGTCTCCCTTGAGGCCGATCAGGCCGGCGATCCCCAGGGCGAACACCACCACGCCGCCGTACTCGGAATTGTGCTTGAGCGGGTTCCGGCCCCAGTAGGTCTCGTTCACGCCTGAGAAATCCGGCACGACGAAGTTGACTACCTCTTCCGGATTGAGCGCGTAGCTGGCGGCAGTTTCCAAGCTGAGTCCGGGTCCTGCCCGTGGGGAGACGTCCCGCAGATAGCGGTACATGGGAAGCAGCACGAGGAGCGAGACACCCAGCGCGATCGCCAGGGCCAGCGTGCCCCCGCCCAGCCTGACTGCCACAGCCCGGCTCCCGTCCTTCCGCCGCGCAATGAGTGATACCAGGGCGTACAACCCGAGCGCGACCCAGGCGTAGAACGAGACCTGCGGGTGGGCCACGAGAAGGAGACCGGACACCGCTCCGAACCAGAGCCAGCGGAGCCAGGAGGGCCGGTCCAGCGCGGAGACCAGCAGGCCCAGCGCAGCCGGAAAGAGGGTGATGACATACATCTTCCCGTCCTGGCCGCCCAGCACGAGGCTCACCAGGTTAGCCGAGAGCATCCAGGCCACGCCGGCGAACAGGGCCACGGATCGGGACGCCCCATAGGCCCGGACGCAGCCGTACATGCAGAGCCCCGCCAGGAAGACGTGGAGGATCAGCTTCCAGGCAAGCGCCGTCACCAGCGGCAGCGTCATGTGCAGCATGAATGACAGCGGATAGAGGATGTCTCCGCTCCCCGCCTCGATGGTGGGTACGCCTCCGTACAGATAGGGATTCCACAACGGCAGCCGGCCGAGCCGGTGGAACTGCTCGACGAAGAAACTGCGCATCATCACACCGGCGGCGATCGTGTCGTTTCCGATCAGCATGGTGCCGGGCGGCGACAGCAGGTACTTCCGGAAGACCACCAGGGTCAGGATCGCGAAGACCATCGGTGGCACCCAGCCCGGCATTGGTCGGGTTTCGGGCTCGGTGGTGACGGGGGTCTTGGTCATGAGGCTCTGGGTGCGCCCCGCATCGCCGGCAGGAACGGCAAGGCGGCGCCGAGTTCAGTGATGGTCAGCAGTAACCGGGTGGCGATGGCGAGACCTACCGCCGCCCCCGATCCGACGGTGGGAGCGAGCAGCAGGGTGAACGCCAGCTCTCTCGGTCCCACGCCCCCCGGGGCAAAAGCGGCGATGAGTCCCACCAGATAGCTGATGGTGAACACCGCGGTCGCCTGCCCCCAGGTAACGTGGGCTTCCGGGGTGAGGCCCCGGATGAGGCACAGGAATGCCAGGCCGTACGCCGCCCAGGCCACCACATTGGCGGCGAGGCCGAGGAGCAGCGGGCCTGGTGGAACGGGCTCGATTCCCGCGACGGACCTGGGCAACCATCGGCGGAGACGCGCGAGAAACGGAGGCACCGCGAATACGATCAGGCCGCCTAGTGCCAGGACGGCGAGGATGCCCAGGACGACCCGCGGACCCTCTCCGAGTGACTGAATCGCCTCAGGCGCAAGGAACGCCACCAGCAGGAGGCCACTGGCGAGCGACAGGGCCTGCAGGATAAACGCCGCGGCGACCGCGGCGGCCGGCTGCACCCCCGCCCGTTCAGCCAGGAGTGCCGCTCCGGCGATGGCCCATACCTTCCCCGGCAGGTACTTCCCCAGGTTGGACACCATGCAGATCCTCACGGCGTCCAGGTACCCAAGTCTCTGGCGCATCGCCAGCACCACCCTGCGCCAGCCTTCCACCAGAATCGCGTAGGAGAGCCAGACGACTGCGAGCGACAGCAGGAGCCACAACGGCTCGATCCGCCACTCGACCGCTTGACTCTGGAAGGCATCCCAGTCCCGGATGAGTCTGCGGGCGGCATAGGCGATCACTCCGATCGCCAGGGCCAGCTGGGCCCAGCGCCACCACGAACGGCGGTCAGCCACGAACCGGTTCCGGCCACGGGTGAGTGGACACGCCGCCTGCGGACAGATCCTCGAGCTCCACCCGCCAGCTGCCGCGCTGGTCGCTTACCAACTCCACCCCACCCTCCCGGTTCACCCTCCCGCGCAGGCCGCGGCGCGCCGCGCGCCATCGTACGATCTCCGCCAGGGGAGCAACATAGGGGGCTTCGGCCACGATCCCCCGTACCAACTGGCCGAATGCCGCGAGGGCGCCGGGGAATCCGAGCGCGGGCATGACGTTGGGATGCCAGAGGCCGACCCAGAGGCCGCCCGCTTCCCGGCAGGTCGAGGCGAGCTCCAGCGCGTCCTCCACCCAGCGACCGGGATCCTCCTGGCCCTGGTACTTGCTCAGGGTCCGGTCCATCCAGGTAAGCGGGGCCTCCAGTAGAGAAAGCGGTTTCCCGGTCGTCTCCCGCCACAACGGGACCACGTCTGCGAGGCCCAGCCGGAATCCATTCCGGTCGGCGAACCCGAAGCTCGCGTCATAGCGGAAGCCGGCGTGCTCGGCGCCCGCCGGGGTTGAGCCGGGGTCGAGTCTGAGGAAGTGCTGCCGCACGCCGTCCGGTCTGTTACCGATTGCCCGAGCCACACGCTCGCGCTCCCGCGCCATGAGGTCGGCGGAATCGCGAGTCTGGAAGCTCCCATGCAGGCCGACCTCGTGGCCGGCGGCCAGGATGCGCTCCAGCAGCCGCTGGGATCCAGGGGCATCGAGGCGGTAGGTGATGTCTCCCGCCCGCCAACTCCGCAATGTTGGAACGCCCGCCAGCACGAACCAGGTCGCCCTCACGCCGGCTTCCCGCTCCATGGCGATGATCGCCTCGACCCCCTGCTCTACCGGCGCGGCTCCCAGCGCGCCAAAGGCGGACCCGATGGCGGAGGCTGCGCGGGAGAACTCGCCTTTCCACAGAAGTTCGGTCCACCGAAGGGCCGCGAATAGCGGCCAGCCGGCAACGATGTCGACATCATGGGTGAATGCCGCCGCCCAGCGTCTTCCTTCCGGCCAGCCGCCGATCCGGAACACGGGGCTGCTGCCAGCCGCCGCCTGGACGGCGGCGAGCAGCGCCTCCGCTTCCCGGTGGATGGGGAGCTCGCGCTCCTTGCCGATCTGCACCAGTGGATTGGCCGAGGCCGGTACTCTCCCAAGATGGTCCCAGGTACCGCATCGCTGTTCCCGCGCTGCGCCAGCCAGATCCACGACGCGGTGGAGCGCAGTGCGGCTGACCCTGACGGACCCGGGCAGGGCGGCGAAGGCAGGTTGGCCGGGTGCGGGGTCGGTCAGCACCGGTCTCACACCGCCTGGGCTGGCCGGATCGAGCGGGAGCAGCCGGGCAAGGTCAACAAGCAGCTCGAAGGCCCAGCGCTCCGCGGCAGTCGGCGAACCCTCGAGATCGATCCGGATCACGCCCAGCCCGGCGGCGGGGTGAGCACACGAACGGTGCGTGCGGGCTGTCCGGCGACCACGTGGAGGGGCGGGACGTCCCGGGTCACGACACTGTTGGCCCCGACAACCGCCCCCCGCCCGATGGTCACGCCGGGAAGAACCACGACCCCGGCGCCCAGCCACGCGTCCGGCTCGATCACGATCGGTCCGCTCTTCTCGGGCGCGAATGGACGGATCCGGGAGTCATTGGGGTGCGAGTCGGTGACCAGGGTGATCCGCGGGGCCATGCTCACTCGGTCCCCGATGGTGACCATTCCCCGATTCCTGAGTTCCTCGGCGATGATCAGCTCGTCGGCGATGTACACATCGCGGCCGATGGAAAACCCGCACCACCTGAGGAGCTGCACCCGGCAGCCCGGGAAGAACGCGTTCCGGGCCCAGCGCTTCAGGACCTTCTTGCGCAGCCGCCAGAGGAAATCCATGGTCTATCCGAGATAGCGGAACAGCCCCGAGCCGAGTCGGGCGACGGGTCGCGGCAGGCGAGTCCAGATCCGGGCCGCGAGCGCCAGGGGTCCCTGGTCGCGCCGGGCCTGGTTGAGTCCCCCGGCGGACGGGAAATAATCATAGACCAGCGGGACCGTCGTGGCACCCCACCTCTGCTTGAACTCGGCGAGGGTGGCCTGCTCCGGCGCCGTGCGTCCCAGATCGAGCACGACTCCGGCCGCAACCGCGGCGCGCAGACCCGCCCACAGCAGCACGTGGGTCGCACGGTATTCCCGGACGAGCTCCGACTCCGCGGCGCTGAAGGCGTAGATCCACTCGGTCGGACCCTTGTACATGACGAATCCGGCGGCGATGCGGCCGTCGGGAATGCGTCCGAGATAGAGATCGACCAGGCCCTGCCGCTGCAGGTCGCGGAGCAGACCGGTGAACATGCGGCGTGGGGGCGCCGGCACTCCATGGCCTTGCTGCACGCGCTCTTCCAGTTCCGCCATCGCGAGCCAGTCGGATTCCGATTCTCCCATCACCACCTGCACGCCGGCTTTCTCACCCTTGCGGATCCGCTGCTGAACGCTGGTGCGGTCGAGCCTTTTCCACGCCGCCTGTTCCCCGCCCTCAGGCGAGATGCGGTACGTGGAATACCGATCGGAGCGTTCGAAGCCAGGGGCGGGCTCGAAACCCGGCCCCAGCGTCTTCACTTCGAGGCGCCGAGCCCGACGTTCGGCGACCAATCCGCGCGCCGCATGCATCACCGCATGCGCCGCCGAACCGGAGGCTGCCATCGGGCCGGCGATGAAGCTGAAGGGGTAGCTCACCAGTCTGCGACCACCTGTGAGGGTCGGAACCTCGGCTACCGCCATGCCGGCCTCGAGTCCTGCAGCCCCGGCGGCCGTGATCCAGTGAACCCGGTATCGGAAGCAGCGCGCGAGGCCCGTGATCCAGCGCGCGTCATGGTAGAACGTGCCTCTGGTGCGGGCAAGCTCCTGCCAGCCGGCCGGCTCGTCAGGCGCGAGGGCGGTGATGTACGGCGGCATCGAAGAGTGCCTGGAAGCGGTCGACGGCGGCATCGAGGGAGTAGAGGCGGCGCACCCGCTCGTTTCCCTGAGCGGTGAGCCGGAGTCTGAGGGGTTCATCCTGCAGCAGACAGGCGATCCGGTCCGCCAGGGCGGCGGCGTCACCGTCAGGGGCAAGCAGTCCGGTGACGCCGTCTTCCACCACCTCCGGGATCCCGCCCGCCGGGGTTCCGATCACCGCGGACCCCGCCAGCAGCGCCTCGACCAGGGCGAGCCCGAGCCCCTCCGCGTGGCCCCGCGTCGGGAGTACGGTGATGGTCGCGGCGCCGAACTCCCGGGGCATCTCCGACTGGGGGACGAATGGCGCGATGGCCACCCAGTCTTCCAGGCGGAGACGCCGGACGTCCGCCACCAGCCCGTCATGGGCCGGGCCCTTTCCCAGGATCCGCAGGCGGCAGTCGACCCCGCGGTCGCGCAGCAGGCCCATGGCGGCGATCAGGACGTCCACCCCCTTGCTGGGAAGCAGATTGCCGGCGTAAAGCACCCTCGGCGGCTCCACCCGGGGCCCGGCCTTTCCCTGCTCGAACAGGGCGACGTCGACCGGCATCGGCGTCACTTCGACCGAATGGTCCGGCAGGGACAGCCGGTGTTCGACATCGGCGGCAAGGAAGCGGGATACGGCTGTCCACCTCGTGGCGCGAGACGACACCCGACGGGCGAGCCACACCAGCGCGGTGCTTCGCTCCAGCAGGCGGACGTCGCTCCCGTGACTCGTGATCACGAGCGGCGGGCCGGCCGCGGTGGAGAGCCACCCCGCGGGCAGCCACCAGTGGGCGTGAATCACGTCCGGCTGGAAGGCGGACACCGAACGGCGTATGGCCCGGCGGAACCCGAGGAGGTAGCTTGGCAGGGCGAGAACGCCGGGGCCGAGCAAGAGGCGACCGATGCGCGCCTCGCCGCGGTAGCCGACCCGCTCCATGCGGGCGGGAGCATAGCGGAACCGCCGCACCTCCACTCCACCCTCCGCCTCAAGCTCCGGTGTCCCGGCGACGTGGGGCGCGACCACCGTGACCTGGTGATCCCGTCCCCGGTAGCCGAGGGCCAGCTGGCGCACGTAGGCACCGGCGGGATCGCCCGGGAAACGGGGATAGTTGTGGGTCGCGAGCAGGATGCGCATGCCGCGCCGGTGGTCTCAGTCGGGCGGCGGGGCATTCCGCCGAAGGCCTTCCCGGAGCTCCTCGCGCATCCCGGCAATCATCTCCCCGATGAATCCGAAGCCAAAGAGGGCGATGCCGGAGATGACCATGGTCTCGACCAGATTCAGAAATGGCCGGAAGCCGATACCATAGCCGAATCGCAGGATCAGGGCGGCGATCCCCGCCAGCAGGCCCACCAGGAACAACAGCGCGCCGGCTACGCCGAAGAACAGGAGAGGCTTCCGGCCGAACCGCAGCTGGAACCAGACCGAGAGCAGATCCAGCACCCCGACGGGAATGCGCTTCCAGGTGAACTTCGACACCCCGGCGACGCGGGGGTACAGTGGCACCGGCCGGCTGGTGAGGCGGAAGCCCTCCGCTGCCGCCACGACCACCATGTAGCGATGCCAGTCGGGCCGGAGCGGGTGATCGAACTGCACCGCGCGGCGATAGGCCTTCACCGAGTTGAGGTCGGCGACGTTGAGCCCAAAGAGGCGGCGACAGAGCCAGTTGTACACTCCGGACACGAATGCCTTGTCGTACTTGCCTTGCTTGGTGCCGGTGACGATGTCCGCCTCTCCCGCGAGGATCGGCTCCACCAGGGTGGGCACATCCCGCGGGTGGTACTGCAGGTCGGCCGGATAAAACACGAAGATGTCGCCGCGGGCGACGTTTCCGGCGGAGCTCAATGAGTCGGCGATGCCGCGCTGTCGCCGGTGGGTGACGACTCTCAGAAACGGATGGCGCCGGGCGAGATCAGCGAGCACTTCAGCCGAGCGGTCGCGCGAGCCGTCATCGACGATGACCACCTCGAAGGAGAAACCGGCCGGCCCGAGGTGCTCGGCGCAGAGGCGGACGAACTCCGGAAGATTCTCCGCCTCGTCCTTGGCAGGCACGAGGAGGCTTACGTCGATCGGGACGTCCGTGGTCATACCCGCTTCCGCATGCGCGCGGGCAGGATTCCGAGCTGGTCGCGATACTTGGCGACGGTGCGGCGGGCGATCTTGATCCCCTGCTCCTGGAACAGGTGCACGATCTGCTGGTCGGTCAGCGGATTGGAGGAGTCCTCCTCGCCGACCATCTTCTGCAGCTTGGCCCTGATGGAGCGGGCGCTCGCGTCCTCGCCGGAGGCGGTGGACAGCGCGCTCGAGAAGAAGAACTTGAGCGGCAGCACGCCGCGCGGGGTCTGCACGAATTTCTCGTTGGTTACCCGGCTGACCGTGGACTCGTGCATGTTGATCACCTCCGCCACTTCGCGGAGGGTAAGCGGCTTGAGGTATTCGATGCCCTTCTCGAAGAAGTCCCGTTGCCGGTCGACGATGAAATTCATCACCTTGAGCATGGTCTGACGGCGCTGCTCGATCGCCTGGATGAGCCAGTTGGCGCTGTTCATCCGGGAGGCGATGAACTCCCGATGCTCCGGCGTGAACTTCTTCTTGTCCCTGGCCAGGGCCTGATAGCTCCGCGACAGGCGCAGTCGCGGGACTCCGGTGTCGTTGAGGAACACCCGGTAGGCTCCGTCGACCTTGTCCACCACCAGATCCGGGATGACGTAGCCGTCGCCGCCGGAGGAGTACTTGAGACCGGGTTTGGGGTCGAGCCTGGCCAGCTGGTCAGCCGCGGCCTGCACCGCAACCGGTTCCGCTCCGAACCGGCGGCCCAGGTCGTTCCACCGGTGGGCGATGAGATCGGGGAACGCCTCTTTGACCAGGCGGTAGGTGAGGGAGTCGGTCTCCTTCCGGTCCTCAAGCTGAATCAGCAGGCACTCGCGCAGGTCCCGCGCTGCCACTCCCGGCGGATCGAGGCGCTGCAGGATCCGGAGCATCTCCTCGACTTCGGCGAGGGTGAAATACGGGATCGCCGGCGCCTGTGCGGGCGGCTCGGGTGGCTCCGCCGGCGGCTCGGGCGGCACGACGGTGACCGGGGCGGGCAGCGGCGTGGCCCCAATGGCCTGCTCCGGAGACAGAAAGACGCTGGCGGCAGACCCGGCCGGCTCTTCGTCCTCGTCCAGGTCGGGTTCGAACCCTGCATCCTCGTCCTGCGCCGGTTCGCTCCGGACCGCGGCCCGACGGTTGGCGTGGCCCTCCAGCAGCTCGTTCACCTGCCTGAGAATGTCTTCGGTGGAAGCCGCGAGGTAGCCATCCTCCTTGATGTTCCCAAGGAACTCTTCCGACAGGAGCTGCTGGCGGGGGGTGAGGTCCATCAGCATCAGCTGCTCGCGCAGATGATCGATGAGGTCCGCCGACTCCACGGTAACCGGCTCGGTGTATTCCTTCTCCTCGTATTCCTCACGGGCGCCGCCGGTCACCTCGAAGCCGTTGAGCAGGATTTCTTCCCAGTCGGTCTCGTTCTCCTCCTTGACCTTCTCCTTTTCCTCTTCCTTCGTGGGGGTCTGATCGCCCTGGGTCACGTCCTCCTCTTCCGGTTCCACCAGCTCGAGGAAGGGATTGGTGAGGAGTTCCTGCTTGAGATGCTGCTGCAGGTCCATCATGGGCATGTACAGCATGTCCATGGCCTGGTACAGCCGCGGGTTGATCCGCAGGTCCTGGCGAAGCGAGGTGTGCTGGGAGAGACCGGTTCTCATGCGACCTTCTCCAGCCGCGAGCGGAGGCGCGCGGTCAGGTTGGGGCCGAGGTACAATTGGGCCACCCGGTCGTCGAACACCAGGTCGCGCACCGGACCGGACACCTGCACCTTGCCTTCGAACATGATGTAGGCCCGATCCACGATGTCGAGCGTCTGCTCGACGTTGTGGTCCGTTATGAGGACTCCGATGCCGCGATGTCTGAGGCCGGCCACGATGGTCTGGATGTCGTGTACTGCGATGGGGTCCACGCCGGCGAACGGCTCGTCCAGCAGCATGAACTTGGGCCGGGTGACCAGCGCCCGGGTGATCTCCAGCCGCCGGCGCTCGCCGCCCGAAAGGGAGTAGGCCTTATTTCTCCTGAGGTGCTTGATCGACAGCTCGTCCAGCAGGGACTCCAGCCGGCCCTTCCGCTCCTGGCGCGAGAGCGGCAGGGTCTCGAGGATCGCCAGAATGTTCTCCTCCACCGTGAGCCTACGGAAGACGCTCGGCTCCTGCGCCAGATACCCGATTCCCTTGCGGGCTCTGAGGTACATGGGCGCGTTGGTCAGCTCCTCCCCGTCGAGGGTGACCTTGCCCGTGTCGGGGCGGATCAGTCCGGTGATCAAGTAGAAGGTGGTGGTCTTCCCGGCCCCGTTGGGACCGAGCAGGCCGACAATCTCTCCCTGCTCAACGTGCACTCCTACATTGTCCACCACACGGCGGCGCTTGAAGCTCTTGCAGAGGCCGATTCCCTCGAGGACGCTGCCACCGGGCACCGGTCCGGTGACCGCCTGAGCCAGGCTCGCGCGCCGGCGGAGCCCCTGGATGCCCGCGTCGAGCAACCGCGCCCGGCTGGACGTGCGGTCTACCCGGGCGTTCTCCCACCAGGGCCCCACGGCTTTCACCAGGGTCCACTCCTCACCCGGGTTCTGGGCGATCCAGCCTTCGTCGGCCAGGCGGGGGAGAACCGAGCGGGTCAGATTCTCGTGCACCTCGTCACTCGATAGCTCCTCTCCCTCCGGTCCCTCCTC
>Ga0153915_10002374_pt1 | contig 17228 bp, 14 predicted proteins | sample Opewatmetagenome_2_FD_107003 | JGI IMG/M metagenome (GOLD analysis project Ga0153915, IMG submission 107003) | Freshwater wetland microbial communities from Ohio, USA - Open water 3 Core 3 Depth 3 metaG | ecosystem: Environmental > Aquatic > Freshwater > Wetlands | place: USA: Ohio, Lake Erie...
ACATCTCTTTTGCTCGTTGCTTGCGTACCCAGGGAGAACCTCCGCTCAGACTTCAAAATTGACCCCCATTGCTTGAAGCATATCTTATTTGACAAGTGGCTGATAGCGCTTTCAATTGCCTTGCTGGGTCTGGGTGTCGGCAGTAACGTCGTGGGGAATTTCATGTCTTATTACCTTGAGAATGTGTCTCACGTTGGCGTCGGAGAAGCTGGTACAATCGCGTCACTCGCTGTTGTTTCCGCCCTTGTCACAGCACCGTTCTCTGGAAGGATCTTTGACAGGTTTGGAAATGTGAAATGGCTGCTGTTGGCGACAGGTACGCTTATGGCTTTCGGCATTGGCATAGCATTCTTCGGAACACTCTACTCAGCAATCATGTCGGGTATCCTCGTGGGCTTGGCATCAGGTGCAGGGTTCACGTTTGGTTTTGCGGCCGCGAGAGAAGCCAATAGATTCGGTTCTGAATATGAAACGCTAGCCGTGAGCTGGGTTAACGGCATCTCTCTGTTCAGCAATTTCATTCCTCCATTGCTCTTCTCCTACTTCGCGATTCAGTTCGGATACTCTTTTGCATGGTTATGCATGGCGCTGCTTGCCTTCGTGCTGATCTTTCCAGTATTCTTTTCAAAGGCCTCGACAAGAAAAGGCTCACGTGATTGCGAACATTCTCCATCTAAAGTTCGCGCGCGCTACAAAGCACAGATCCCACGCGTCAAACATGATATGCAGTCGCCACGTTTTGCGTGCGGTGCTATCTTCGGAGAGAAACGTCTTATATTGTAAGATAATATCATTTAATGCGTATTTGATCAACCAAATGTGAGAGAACCATGAGCTTTACAACTAGACCAGTTTTGATGGGAACAAATGGCATGGTGACTTCGACACATTATCTTGCTTCTCAAGCTGGGCTTTTCAGTCTCAGACAAGGGGGCAATGCGGTTGATGCAGGTGCCACCATGTGGTTCTGTCTGACGATCTTGGAACCTCATCGAGTCGGCGTCGCAGGTGAATCCCCCATCTTGATATATTCTGCTGACAAGGAAAAAGTAGTCGCGGTCAACGGCCAAGGTCCGGCTCCGAAGGCAGCGAGCATAAGGTGGTTCAAAGAGCACGGTTACGATCTGATCCCCCCAGACGGGTTTCTGCCAGCAGTGGTGCCCGGCGCTTTCGATGCGTGGATTAAAGCCTTGGACGAGTTTGGAACCATGACGCTCGGAGAGGTTCTGGAGCCTGCCATAGAATTGGCTGCGAAGGGCTTTCCAGTTTATCCAGAGCTTCGAAAGAGCTTGGCTGAACGTGATCAAGAAGTCGGCTTTGCTGTAGGCGGAGGCAAAATCAACGTGAGATCGATGAGCACGGCGGAAAGATTTCTTGAAGAGTGGCATTCCTCAGCGGAAGTCTACCTTGATGGCGAGCAGGTGCCTCAGGCTGGACGGGTCATCGTTAATCGTGAATGGGCTCACACCTTCAATCAGGTCAGAGAAGTCGAGGATAAAGCCCGACGTGGCGGACGCGAGTCAGGTTTGCAGGCAGCGCGAGACTATTTTTACTCAGGTCCCATCGCTGAAAAAATAGTCAGTTTCATGCAGACTTCTAAGTGCAGAGACGTCTACGGAAAGGAGAATCATGGTCTGTTTAGCCTGGAAGACTTTTCAAGTTATCATGCTCGTTTTGAAGAACCTGTCACAGTCGATTACCGCGGTTACGATGTTTACAAGTGTGGAGCTTGGACGCAGGGTCCAGTGCTACTGCAGCAACTGAACCTCCTTGAAGGCTTAGATCTGCAGAAGATGGGTCATAACACCGTTGAGTATATTCACGCGTTGATTGAGTGTGCCAAGCTTGCCTTCGCCGATCGGGAGCGATACTATGCTGACCCTGACTACGTTCAGGTGCCTCTCGATAGGCTTCTGTCAAAAGGATACGCTGATGATCGTCGCAAACTTGTTGACCCAGATCATGCATCTATCGAGTCGAAGCCAGGCGAAATAGTAATATCTAAACATAGGGAACACAAAAAGGGGAAACGACCCGAAACAGACACGGTTCACTTGGAGGCGGCGGACAAATTTGGCAACATGGTATCAGCAACACCTAGCGGGGCTTGGATTTCCGCTTCACCTATAGTACCCGGGTTGGGATTTTGCATGAACACTCGAGCACAAATGTTCCATCTTGATACGGAACATGTTGAAAGATTAGAACCGGGCAAGAAGCCGAGCACCACTCTGAGTCCCAGTTTGGTGATGAAAGAAGGAGGCCCCTACATGACGTTCGGCACTCCTGGAGGCGACCAGCAAGACCAGTGGACGCTTCAGTTCTTTCTGAATCACGCAGATTTCGGCATGGACATCCAGCTTGCCTTGGATAAGCCAACCGTTCACTCAACTCACTTTCCAGGCTCTTTTTGGCCCCACGCGGCTCATCCGGGGATCATGCATGTAGAACCCGGAGTATCTGAACAAGTGATTCTGGGACTGAAGAAGAAGGGGCACAAAGTAACAGTAGATGAGCCCTGGAGCCACGGTAGATGTCTCGCCATTCGACGCGATGCTGACACAGGTGTGATCTTTGGCGGAGCCTCGCCCCGCGGAATGAAAGCCTACGCAATCGGATGGTAGGACAAACAAATGTCTTCTCTTCGTTCTCAGGAGCCTGAGCACAACATCAAAATGATTCGTTGTGTAGGATTCTCGTGGAATCAACACTAGACTTATTAAATTGTGATCGTATGGGCTGGATGTGAAGACTTTGATTTCGAAATATGACCAGTTGAATTGGGTCATAATTCATGGCAGGGGCGTTCTCAACACGGGTCACGGTAGTACTCTTACTCACACTCTGGCAACTGCTGCCATGCTTTCAGGACGAGAATCATATTATTACATGAGGTATGACGACTCTCCTGAACGAGATAACATACCCATGATTTTTTACACTGTCATAGGTAATCCCAGAATTGAGATCACGTTGCACGAAGAGGTCGAACCTGTCGGTGAGATTTTCAATGCGATTGTCGTGATGGAACCCACTATTCTCATCAGCCAGACTTCTCAAAGAGCACTGCTGTTCGATGGGGCAAAGAAGGACGCTGTTCTCGTCGTGAATACATCACTTTCGCCTAAAGAAGTCATAGGGTTAGTGAAAAAGAGATGCCTCGCACAAAACTGGTCTGGAAAACTCGTCACGCTGAGGGCAAGAGGCTACGATGCCAACATTGCGTTTCCTTTGTTAGCTGCATTGACAAAAGCCTGGAAGGTCGTAAGTCTCGATGATCTGGTGAATGCACTTGATTTTTCTGGAGCAAGCAGCAAGGCCGGCGTTGTGAGAAAAGTGTACTCTGAAGTTGAGCCAGTTGATGTCAGGATCAGCGCGGCGGAAGCTCAGATGACACGTGCCAGAAAGTCAAGACAAACCTGCACGTTAAAAAAGGGAAAATGGGATTTGAACTCGTACCGAAGCTATCAGAAAGCGGCAGCCAAAGCACTATCCTATGCGGAAAGAATAAGTGCTATGCCTTCATGGCAGGCTTTGCCCCCTGGATTGATTGAGTTCGGTCCTCTTCCTGGGGAAAAGAACGTGGGGTTCACAACTTCTTTCGCAAGGTATCTTAGGCCAATGGTGAATAAGACCAAATGTACTGATTGCAAATTGTGCTCTCTTTACTGTCCAGACGGTGCAATTAACTTCGATCGTGTTGAAGTGGACTTGGACTACTGCAAGGGCTGCGGCATATGCGCTCGAGTTTGCCCTTCAAAGGCGATAAGTATGACCACTGAGTTTCTCGCGGCTGAGGGACTGTCTGAAAAGGAAATAGTCACAGTTGAAGATTCGCTAGTTGAATATGGTTATTAGGATGGTGGAATGTGAGCAAACTGAAGGCCACGTCGAAAACAGTCACCACGGCTTTGCATAAAAAGTACATGTGGACGGGAACGCGGGCGATTGCAGAGGCCGTGAAGCTGGCGGATGTTGATGTGATTGCCGCGTATCCGATTAGGCCATATACGGGTGTTATGAATTCTTTGGCGAAGATGCTGGCTAATGGAGAGTTTGTTGCTGAGATAATCGTTGCTGATTCTGAGCATTCGCAGTTTGAGATTGCTAAGCACGCGTCTGCAGTTGGGGCCAGGACTTTCGTCGGGAGCTCCGGTGTAGGTCTCGCATACGCGGCAGAACCGATAATAGTCACGGCCTTGGGGCAATTGCCCGTCGTTGCCATAGCTGGCTGCAGAGCTCTGGACGATCCGGGCAACTTCGGAATGGAGTGGAACGATGTGCTTACGTTCAGGGATCATGGGTGGCTCATGTGTTGGGCTAGAGATCCTCAAGAGGCTTTGGATATGACTTTGGTCGCGTACAGAGTATCGGAGGATCGCAGGGTGCTTTTGCCGCATTTTGTGGCTGTGGATGGCGCCGCAGTGACGCACGTGTCAACGCCGGTTGAGCCGCCTAGCAAGGATGACGTGGCTAAGTTTCTGCCTGCGTACAAGCCTCTTTATCCGCTTGATCCTGCTTATGGCCCTGTGACTAAGGCGCAGCACATAGCTCCTTCGTTGATAGGTCCTGAGTTGCGAAAAGTCGTGGACAACTCGATGGCGAAGGCTGAGGAAGCAATACAAGAGGCTTGGGAAGCTTATTCAAGGTTTGTTGGCAGAGAGTATCCGCCGTTCATTGAGAGCAAATTCATGGAGGACGCAGAGATCGCGCTTGTGACTATGGGAGCATATGCCAAGGATGCTACGCACGTTGCGGCGAGGCTTCTGGAGCAAGGTGTTAAAGTTGGCGTAATGCGCCTCAGGTATTTCCGGCCGTTTCCGAAGAAGGAGCTTGTTGAAGCTTTGAGTAGAGTCAAGGCATTAGGGGTGATTGATTTTTCTTATTCTTTCGGTTCTGCAGATGCTTCAAGCGTCTTGTTTAATGAGGTCAGGTCAGCCTTGTATGAGAGTGGTTCGCGTCCGTTGTTGATGGATTTCATGTTTGTAGGCGGGAGAGAGCCTTCTGTGGGTCATTTTGAGCAGGCTGTTAGGCTGTTGCAGCGAAGTGCTGAGAAAGGAAAGGCGGAAAAGCATGTGTTGTGGCCTACGTTGAGGAGTGAAGGTTCATGAGTGAATACTCTCCGATCAAGACCGTTGGAGACGTGTCTTCAGTTGACCTGTATACTAGTGGGCATAGGACGTGTGCTGGATGTGGTGCGGCTTTGGGTTATCGTTTGTTGCTTAAGGCTGCGGGTCCCAGGACGGTGGTTCTTGGTCCGACTGGGTGCATGTATGTTGCGAATGGGCATCAGTTTTTGTCGTCTCCGTATGCTGTGCCTTGGTATCATACTCAGCTTGGTGCTGGTGGGGCTGCGGGTGTTGGGACGGCGGCTGCGTTTAGGGTTTTGATGTTGAAGGGTAAGAGGAAGAAGGAGGATGTGAACGTTGTTGTTTATGGTGGGGATGGGGGGACTGGTGACATGGGGTTTTCTGGTTTGTCGATGGCTATGAGTTATGATTACCGGAGGTTTTTGTATGTGCTGTACGACAATGAGTCATATGCGAACACGGGTGTTCAAGCATCGAGTTCGACTCCTTGGGGGGCTTCGACGACGTTTACGCCTTCAGGCAAGATTAAGAAGATCGGCAACGCGAGGATGAAGAAGAATGTGGCTTTGGCTGTTGCTGCGCATCCGGGTGTGAGGTATGTTGCGACGGCCACGTTGTTTCCTCCTTTGGATTTCATTAACAAGGCGAGGAAGGCTTTGGAGGCTGATGGTCCAGCGTTTATTCATTTGTTGGTGCCGTGCCCTAAGGGCTGGTTTGCTGATCCAAAGTATACTGTTGACCTTAGTAAGAGTGCCTTGGAGACTGGGCTTTGGGTGTCGTGGGAGTATGAGAACGGTGAGCTCACCTTGAGCTATAGGCCTGAGCCGAGGAAGCATGTGAAAGCGTATTTGAGGATGCAGAAGAGGTTTGAGCATCTGAATGACAGTCAAATAGAGGAGATAGAGAGGATGACGGCTAAAGAATGGGAATACTGGAAGCAAATGGACAAGCAAAGGAAGATAATACTTCCTTGGAATGCGCCTCCATGGGCATAAGCGTGGTTTGTTTCTTGCCAGCGTTTCTTGTCTTGTGTGTGCTCTTTTTTTTGGGTCACAGTGAGATTTCCAAGTTTTCTTTGGGTGCGCGTGCTGAACCTGTATTTCAATTTTTGAATGTCAAATTTTGATTTTTCATTTTGGCTTAAGGTAGTACTTTAGGAATTTCTTTCCTGTTTTTTGGAATCACTATGCCGCAAAACTCGACCATCGTGTGCTCGTGTTCTTTGACGGGCGCATAAGCCCTAGAAATCAATGGTAACACAGAAGATTCCGTTGGTTGGCCGGTGATGATGGATTTTGAATAGATATAACCATAGTCTGCCTTGAATTCGCTTAATAGCGCGCCGTAATTGTGATCCACAATCCAACCAAGCACTGCAAATGCCACTCTGCTCACGTCGTTCTAGACCTTACGTACACTTGCTTCTAATATTGTCAGTGCCATCAGTCTTAGATCTCTTTGCCGATTCCCTTCTTTTTCGCTAGCTGAAATACTCTGTTTGCAGTCGCGATATCTTCAATCGCAAGTCCAGTAGCCTTAAAAATCGTGATTTCGCTGCTATCTGTTCGTCCTTTTTTCTTTCCTGCAATTATTTCGCCTAGCTCGCCGTATATGTCCGCTTTCTTGATAGCTCCCTCTCGAAGTGGGGCAGCTAGATCGCCCACGTTCACAGCTTGATCCATGAAGTCAACCACTATTTTCTGAGCCTTGACCAGTGCGCTTGTGTCCAGTTCCCGCTTATCCTTCGTATCCGCTCCTATGGCAGATATGTGTGTTCCCTTTTCAATTACGTCTCCCTTCAAGAATGGTTGTGAAGATGGTGTGCAAGTGATGATTATGTCAGCTCCTTCTACTGCCTCATCCACAGAATTCGCAACCTCGATGCCTAATCCTGTCTCCTTAGACATCTGACTGGCATAATCCTTACGAGCCTGAGGAATAACATCAAACACTCTGACTTTCTTAATGTTGCGAACTTCAAGCAACCCTAGAAGTTGAGAACGCCCCTGCACTCCAAGACCGATAATTGCTGCCTTCTCTGAATCTCTTCTAGAAAGGTATTTGATTCCGCAAGCACCAGCCGCGCCAGTTCGCAGCATAGTGATATAGGTGCCGTCCATTATTGCCAACGGTATTCCATTCTTTGGATCATTGAGGATAATCGTGGCGATGACAGATGGAAGATGATATTTAGATGGATTTTCCGGGTGGGCAGTTACAACTTTAACTCCAGCCGCATCCAGACCTTCAAGATATGAAGGCATTGAAATGTGCACGCCGTTGTACTTCTTGAAGTGGAGATACAGTCTAGGGGGCATTTCTACCCGCCCGAAGCCCATTTCTTTAAACGAGTCTTCGACGACTTCTATAGTAGTTTTCATGTCTAGAACTCTTGCCACATCATCTCTAGTCAAATAGAGCACCATATTATCACACACCGAAGTTGCCGTCGCCGTGATTAAATCTTATGGTTGACTTCAAGAAAGAAGCGGCTCATATCAATATTGCCTGAACAGCATTCGCCATTAACCTTTAGTTTACGCCTAGCGATCTAATGTCTCACGGCTCCGTTCCAATGACCTGTTTTTTGTTTCGACGGGCGCTAATCTAAGACGAGTTTAGTTGATTATGATTTCCATTGGATCGGACGAGCTACTGGAAACAGTAGCGCGCGCTAGACCAAAGACATACTTCTGGTTCAGGAAACGAAGCATGCGTCGAGGCAGCAATAATCGCCGGGCGCGCGCGGTCTTTCTCCGGACATCCTATTTCATCCTCCAACGAGATATCTGAACACCTTTCAGCGCGCGCGATGAAGGCAAACTAAAGGAAACTCTGTATTTCTGCCTCAAATCAGGTTGAACCTTCAACGCAAACACGTAAGCGCGCTCGTGCAAAATCCTTATATCGGTTTTCTGTGCAGATGACACCGAAATGGTGGTATCGACTTGGGGAAGGACGTGTTGTCAAGAAAGATTGTGATAAGTGAGGAGTTATGCAAGGGTTGCGGGATATGTATAGCTTTATGCCCCATCAAAGTTTTAGGTAAGAGAGACAAGTTGTCTCCGCGAGGCATTTATCCCCCAGTGCCGACAGGTGGGAATAGATGCACGGGCTGTCGCACTTGCGAGTACTATTGCCCAGACTTCGCCATTTATATTGCTAGGGAGGAAAAGAAGTGAAGACACGATTGAAAAAGATAATTGAACCGGGAACGCACTTAATGATGGGCAACGAAGCTTGTGCCTTTGGGGCCATCTTAGCTGGATGTAGATATTTTGCTTTTTATCCAATAACCCCTGCTAACGAGATAGCTGAACAGATGTCAACGCTTCTTCCAAAGGTTGGAGGCATTTATATACAAATGGAGGATGAGATTAGTTCAATAGCTTCGGTCATAGGCAGTTCTTGGGCAGGGAAGAAAGCAATGGTGGCGACTTCTGGCCCAGGTTTTACCCTAATGCAGGAAAACATTGGATACGCCGTAATGACGGAAACGCCATGCGTGATAGTTGATGTCCAAAGATGCGGGCCTAGCACTGGGACTCCGCCTTTACCCATGCAAGGAGATGTATATCAGGCTAGGCGTGGCAGTCATGGAGAATATGAAATCATCTCGCTTGCCCCTTCATCCGCACAGGATATGTTTCAGTTAACAATTGAAGCTTTTAATCTAGCAGAAGCCTATCGCACCCCGGTGGTGGTATTGTCTGATGCTCTCGTTGGACATACTACCGAAAGCGTGGAAATTCCTGATCTGGGAACCGTAGATATAGTTGAGAGAAAGAAGCCCACAAAACCCCCTGAGGAAACCCGACCTTTCCTTGACGAAGACGTCGCGCCCATGCCTATCTTAGGATCCGGCTACAGCGTTCATGTAACCGCTTCAACTCATGATGAGACCGGGCTTAGAAATGTGGAGAGCCCAAATTCTGTTGATAATCTTGTGCGTAAACTTTGCATGAAGATTCGGAAACATAGGAATGAAATAGTGAAAGTTGAGACAAGATATTTGGATGATGCGGAGGTGGTTCTCATTGCGTATGGCAGTGTCGCCAGATCCGCACTCTATGTTGTTAAAAGAGCCAGGGAGGAAGGATTGAAGGTGGGATATGTTAGGCTTATAATGTTGTGGCCCTTCCCTGATGACCAAATACTGGATGTAGCAAGAAAAGTGAAGAAAATAATGGTCTTGGAGAACAACATGGGACAGATCGTTAATGAAGTCAGGAGAGTCGCCGACGGCATCGTAGAGGTTAAGTTTCTATCTCCAAGAATCCTCGGTACCATTCATGAACCCTCGTATGTTATGGAGAAACTGAAGGAGTTTTACGAATGAGTGCGAAATATCAACACCCTTTAATGGCGTACATCCGGAGAGCGGGACTCCGCCAACCGCACTGCGCAGGATGCGGAAACGGGATAATAGCTCAGTGCATGCTAAGAGCCATCGATGAGTTAGGTTTCAATATTGGGAATATGGTCTTCGTATCCGGCATCGGCTGTAGTAGCTGGATACCGAGTCCATTCTTCAATGCGGATACGCTTCATACGACTCATGGAAGGGCTTTGGGCTTTGCAACAGGAGTTAAGTTAAGTAATCCAGAGTTGCATGTTGTTGTGTTCACTGGAGATGGAGACGGTGCGGCGATAGGTGGAAACCATCTGATTCACGCCTCGAGGAGAAACATCGAAATCTTGACTATTTTGGTTAATAATCGCATTTACGGAATGACTGGTGGCCAAGTCGCGCCTACAACCCCGCATGGAATGAAAACTATAACTACACCATATGGAAACATAGAATACCCCTTTGACTTATGTAGGCTTGTGGAGGCTTCAGGAGCCTCTTACGTAGCTCGCTCGACTACATTCCACCTCAAACAACTGGTCTCATACATGAAGAAAGGTCTCCAAAAGAAGGGCTTCGCATTCATAGAAGTCGTTTCTAACTGTCCGGTTCAGTATGGACGGTATGCCGGCGTAAGGGATCCTGTTGAATCGTTGATGAGATTGAAAGACCTTTCCATACCACGAAGTCAAGCGAAGTCAATGAGCAAGGCGCAACTGGAGGGGCATATAGTCATTGGAGAGTTTGTTGATATGGATGTCTTAGGGCTTACCAAGGCTTACAAGGAGCTATTAACAGAGGTGGATGCTTGAAGAGGATAGAGGTGATCATAGGGGGATTCGGCGGACAGGGAACGTTGCTAGCGGGGACTATATTAGGCAGAGCTGCGGTTTTTGATGGAAAAAAGGTAGTTCAAACTCGGTCATATGGAGCTGAGGCTCGAGGGGGAGCCGCTAGGTCTGAGGTTATTATATCCGATGAGGATATAGATTACCCGTTGGTCATTGAGGCCGACGCCTTAATCGCCATGTCCCAGCTAGCCTTAAACCAGTACATAGTCAGAACGAAGACAGAAGGCACCGTGATAATAGACGAGGACCTAGTAAAAGATATTCCAAAGAAGAATGTGAGGTTGGTCAAAATTCCCGCAACTAAAATAGCTTCGGAGGAGCTGAAGTCACCAATAGTTGCCAATGTATTAATGATGGGTGCACTTACCGCGCTCATAGGCATTGTTGGACGAGAGTCTCTTGCAAAATCGATCGAATTCAATGTGCCCACAGGAACTGAGAAGATAAACTTGGAAGCCTTAAGTAAGGGATTAAAGCTGGCTGAGTCTCTTAAAAGGTAGAGGACTAGCTTCTAAAGGAGTCTTGCGAGGTTTCTAGCTATATCATCTTGATGCTCAATTTCTGGAAAATTATGTTAGTTCATCGACTTTTTCCCTTAGGCAGCACCTATTTCGACACAAAAAATATGGTAAACATGCTATTACGAAAAACTTAAGAGTTGAAGAATAAAAATAGTGACAAAACCGGGATGATATTCATGAAAAAAAGGTTCAAGGTATTTATTCCAGAAACGGAGTGGGAGGAATCCCACAGAGTTCTTGAAGCTACAGCAGAAGTAAAAGTGGGCGATCCCGGCGTAAAATATACGGAGGACCGGCTAATTAAAGAAATAGATGATGTTGATGGCATAATTATCACATCCCAACATCATGTTTCAAAGAAAGTTTTGGAAGCGGCTAATAGGCTTAAGGCAATAGTCAAGTACGGTTCAAGACCAGGAATGGATAATGTGGATCTTGATGCAGCAACAGCGAAAGGAATAGTTGTAGGGTATACCCCTGCAGCCAATTCGGATAGTGTGGCCGAGCATGCGATAACTCTAATTCTGGCTCTATTGAAAAATCTCTACGTTACATCCTCTCAGTTGAAACAAGGAAAATGGAGAGACAACAGTTTATTAGGCTATGACCTTTTAGGAAAGACCGTTGGACTAGTCGGATTAGGATCCGTGGGTTCTAAGGTTGCCGAGAAAATCAAAGGATTTGGAGTAAAGTTGCTGGTTTATGATCCATATGTTTCAGAAGAAGCCGCAAAACGAACGGGCGTACGATTAGTAGATTTAGAAACCTTGTTAAAAGAATCAGATGTTATAACGATTCATGCGGCCCTAACGGAAAGCACTGTAAACTTGATTGGAGAAAAGCAGTTTAAACTTATGAGGAAAAGTGCCTTCATTGTTAATACCGCTAGAGGAGCAATAGTAAGTGAAAAAGCTTTGACTAAGGCACTCAAAGAACGGTGGATAGCAGGAGCAGGACTAGACGTATTTGTTGAAGAACCTCCAGAACCTGATAATCCACTACTCAAGATGGAAAATGTCCTTGTTACACCTCATACCGCCTCTTTTACTTACGGAGCCTTTCAGAGAGAAGCATTTATGGCAGCTGAGGAAGTCCTAGAAATTCTGCAAGGGAAGAAACCAAAAGCAGTCGCTAATCCAGAAGTTTTCTCAAAGCGACGTGCGCCAAAAGGCTAAGCCACAAGTCTAAATAGATCTCGATTATTTAGTAATGCCATTTGTTGAGGTCTAGATCATGTCGTCAAAAGTATCTCAGAGAATTTCATCCATTCCCTTGTCCGGAATACGGAAGATAATGGATTATGCTAAAGGGCTAAGCGATATCATTTATTTTAACATAGGTGAGCCAGACTTCACTACGCCTGAGCACATAAGAGAAGCTGCTAAAAGAGCGATCGATGAAGGTTTCACCCATTACACTTCGATACCTGGCATTCCAGAACTGCGCAGAGCTATAGCCGAAAAATGCAAGAATGAGAATAAAATTGATGTGGATGTTGAAAGCGAAATCCTTGTTACCGCTGGCGCTCAGCCAGCTTTCTTCGCAGTTTGTCAAACCTTCTTGGAGCCAGGTGATGAAGTAATTGTACAGAATCCATTTTACGCTGGCTACGAGGTGTCATTGCGAGTAGTTGGCGCGAAAATGATTCCAGTGCCCGCGGAGGAACGGAAGGATTTTGTTGTAAACCCACAGGACGTTGAGGGTAAAATAACAGACAAGACAAAGATGATAATACTGATATCCCCGGACAACCCCACTGGAAGCGTGATAGATGAAACTACACTAAAGGCAATATCTGAAATAGCTCAAGATCACGATTTGATTGTACTTTCTGACGAAATATATGAGAAGTTTACATACGATGGAATCAGAAACTATAGTATTGCTGCGCTTTCAGGCATGGAGGATAGGACAGTTACAATAAATAGTTTTTCAAAGACGTACGCCATGACTGGCTGGCGAGTAGGCTACGTTGTAGCTGACAAAGCGCTAATGAAGGATATATCCAAAGTTCATCACAGCATGAATGTTTGTGCCAGCGCCATATCTCAGAAAGCCGCGGTCGCCGCATTAACTGGTCCACAGGATTGCGTCAATGAGATGCTGACGGAATATGATAAGAGACGAAGAGAAATAGTGAGCCTGACGAATGAAATCGCAGGGTTTAGATGTCCAATGCCCAAGGGAGCATTCTACGTTTTCCCAAACATTGAGGCGTTCCAATTACCTTCATTAGATTTGGCTATACATATTATTAAGGAGGCTCGAGTTGTGACTGTTCCTGGCACAGCCTTCGGAAGCGCTGGAGAAGGCTATTTGAGGTTTTCCTACGCAACGTCACTTAACGAGATTAGAGAGGGGCTGAGTAGGATTGAGGAAGTCATGGAGAAGTTACAGGCCGGTGGGCGGCAATAGAATTGGACTTCCATGCTGCAAAAGTGGAAAGGTTAGCACGCGCGCCAAACGCGTTCATTGAAACTATCCGCAAAAATCATTGGATCAGCTGTGGCTAGTATGTTGCTACCTCTAATAAGGTGCGAATATGAGACTCTTTGAGTACGAAGCAAAGGAAATCTTTAGAAAGCTTGGTATACCCGTGCCTAAAGGTGCGACTGCCGGATCGACGGATGAAGTTAGCTTGGCCGTTCGGAAAGTTGGCCTCCCCGTTGCAATAAAAGCTCAGGTGCTTGTGGGCGGCAGAGGAAAAGCTGGAGGGATCAAATTTGCTGAAAGTTTAGAGGATGCAGTAGAACAGGCTAAGGAGTCAATGAGTGAACCTATTAGGGGCCATAAGGTGAATAGAGTTCTGATCGAAGAAAAGCTGAATATTAAACATGAGTATTACTTTGGGGTAATCATTGATCAGCTTTCTGGGGCGCCTACCATCATGCTTTCAACGGAGGGAGGCGTTGATGTTGAGATCATAGCAGGTGACAAACCCGAAACCCTTGTTTCAAAGCGCGTAAGTCCATCTCGAGGACTTTTCCGGTTTGAAGCTCGTGAAATGTGCCGTCAATTGGGCATGTATGGCTCCCTTCTTCTGAAGTCGAGCGATATTTTGTACCTACTATACGGTGTATTCTCTAAGTATGATGCACTAATAGGCGAGATAAATCCTCTTGTTGTGACGACCCAAGATGAAATCTACGCTGTTGGTTCGGTGCTTGAAATTGATGACAATTCTCTTTTCCGCCACTCAGACATCGGACTTGATTTGAGTCGAAGGTCGGAGGATGATATCAAGAGGGAGGCAGTTGAGCGGGGGCTATCATACGTTAGACTCGATGGGGACATTGGAGTGATTGGGTCTGGTGCAGGTTTAACGATGGCAACCATCGACCTCATAAAGGATTTTGGAGGAAAACCCGCAAATTTCCTCGAAACTGGAGGGGGAATAACCGAGCAGCTTATGGAGAGAGCGGTTGAGTTGGTTCTAAAAGATGGACGGCTGAGCGCACTCCTGATTAACCTCTACGGAGGCATCAACCCAATGCCCGCGGCCGCGAAGGGCATCGTGAAAGCCTTCGAAAGGCTGAGGCCAAAAATACCAATTCTCGTGAAAGTGGTTGGTAATCAGCAGGAGGAAGCATGGAACATACTTGAAATCGCTGGCATCACAGTTGTAAAGGAGATTCAAACCGAAGTCGCAGTTAAGAAATTGATTAGCATGCTTGGAGAATGAGAAGGATGTGCATCTTAGTAGATGAAAGAACTCGGATTATTGTTCAGGGGATAACAGGCAGTATAGGAAGCACTCAAACAAAGCTTATGCTAGACTACGGATCTAAAATAGTTGCTGGTGTAACTCCGGGGAAGGGCGGAGCAACTGTCCACGGAGTACCAGTATATGACTCGGTAAAAGCGGCAGTGTCCGAACACCCCGCTGATGTCTCAATGCTGTTGGTTCCGGCTCCCTTCATTAAGGACGCTGCCGTTGAAGCTATGGACTCGGGCATGAAGTTGCTCGTAGCCATAACTGAACACGTTCCGGTTCACGATGCAGTCTATATTAGAGAACAAGCTGAATCTTTGGGGGTTAGGGTCATCGGGCCAACAACCCCTGGGATTATATGCCCGGGGAAAACGAAGATTGGAATAATGCCGGCGAGCGTCTTCATGGAAGGTAATGTTGGGATAATTTCCAGGAGTGGGACTTTGTTGTACGAGATCGCAGGTAATCTGACATTGGCAGGCATCGGGCAGAGCACCTGTGTAGGAATAGGCGCTGACCCTGTGGTCAGGATAGACATGGTAGACATATTGAGGTTGTTTGAAAGAGATGAGCACACGAAACTTGTGGCGATAGTTGGTGAAATAGGGGGAGTCCAGGAGGAGGAGGCCGCTCAATTCATTGGGGAAATGAAAAAGCCGGTAGTTGCTTATGTAGCAGGTCGAGTGGCGCCTCCAGGGGAGAGGATGGGCCATGCGGGCGCAATAATATTGCGCGGACGAGGTACAGCTCAAAGTAAAATAAATGTTCTTAAAAGTGCGGGAGCTAAAATAGCCAACAGGCCATCCGACGTTGTTTCCCTTACGAAAACGTGCATTTAGCATTAATCAAGTAGTCCTCGCGCGCGCGTTAGACTCAACAACATCAACGGGATCATGCCCAGTGATAGCTGGGAAAATTGTGCGATCAGAGGGCTGACATGATTTAGGGCTTTCTTGTAAAATATTACGGACATTGCCCAAAGAAAAGCGCTAAGCAACAGGACAAGTGTAGAATCGACCGTGAAAGAGCCGACCTTGTTGACAGACAAGACTATGACACCTGCAAAACCGAGTGAAACACCCAAGAGCCTTGTCTTTGTAACACCTTCTCCGAGAAAAGGTACGGCAAGACAGAAGACAAGAATCGGTTGGGTGCAAACGAGCACTGCACCCATACCTGAACTCTTTCCGGCAAACCCATAGGCTTGTGCGGCTATGACACCTACAAAGAGGAGACACAATATTACAAGTCTTGCAAGCGCGCGCCTATCTCTCGGCAATCTGCTTCGCCAAAACAAGAAGAAAGGCAAAAGTACAATCGTAGAAAGTGCAAACCGATGCAACACAAAGACAAACGGTGAAACATAACGCAGATCTACCTTCATCGCCGACGAATTGGAACTCTATAGGGCTACCATCAAAACGAAAAGCAACCAATCCGTAACTTCAAGACTCCGTTCTCCTGTGTAAGGTTTCGGAGCAGTGGGGAACATGATCAAAGTCAAAGGAGTTTCTGTTGAGCTGCTGCCAATCCGGCTCCAGCGTTGAAGTTGTAATCTAAGCGTTTCAACGTAACCTCGATGCTTCCTATGGTGGACATTATGTCGTTTTGGCTGACGTTTCCCATGTGGCCCACTCTGAAACCTTTGCCCTTTATTGGTCCAATTGTGGCCGCCACCACAATGCCGCACTGTCGCATTCCATTCCTGAATGCTAGATCTTCTATGCCGTCAGGGTAGTAGGCTGCCGTAAGAGTGTCCGCGGCACAATTGAGGTCTGCCACAAGCTTCACCTTTAGACCCCCTAATGCGGAGCGAAAAGCCTCAGCCATGATATGATGTCGTCTGAATCTGGTTTCCAACCCTTCGGCAAGAATCGCTTTCAACGATTCAGAAAGAGAATAGATCATGTTCACAGCTGGTGTGGCAAAATACTTTGATGGGTCCTTCATGACAGGCAACCAGTTCTTGAGATCGCCGTACCAAAAGCTCACAGGCGTCTTTCTGCTTTCGAGAAGATTCAGCACCCTATCGTTGACGGAAATCAAAGCCAAACCTGGCGGAACTCCTATGCATTTTTGCGAACCGCTCACACAGGCATCGATATGCCAGTCATCGGCTCGGACTTCTAACCCGCCCAAAGAGCAGACCGTGTCAACGATATAGAAAGCATCGCTGTTTTCATGGACAATCTGAGCTATTTCCCTGACCGGATTGACCGCTCCAGTAGAGGTGTCAACGTGAGTGATTGTCACAGCCTTGTAATCTTCTTTCTCTAGGGCATCCTTTACTTGATCCGGTTTGGCACATTTGCCCCACAAGATATCCAGAACGGTGGGTACACCGCCATGAGCCTTAGAAATCTTTACAAAATAGTCGCCAAAATAGCCCATCACGATATTCAGTACTTTGTCTCCGGGTTCAATTATGTTTGCAAGACCTATCTCCAAGGCCAAGGTTCCAGACCCAGCAATAGCAAAAACTTCATGTTTGGTCATGAAGACCTTTTTCAAATTATCAAGCGTTTCTTTGAATGTCTCAACAAACTGCGGATCTGTGTGCGCAAGAGTTGGTCTGCTCAGAGCACGAAGAACCAACGGGGCGACATTCGTAGGACCCGGAATCATGAGGAGTTTTCTTTCACTCATTCGAACCACCACTTTGGTTAATTTTCAAGCATATATCTTATTGTACGCCTAATAGTG
>Ga0153915_10002375_pt1 | contig 17225 bp, 15 predicted proteins | sample Opewatmetagenome_2_FD_107003 | JGI IMG/M metagenome (GOLD analysis project Ga0153915, IMG submission 107003) | Freshwater wetland microbial communities from Ohio, USA - Open water 3 Core 3 Depth 3 metaG | ecosystem: Environmental > Aquatic > Freshwater > Wetlands | place: USA: Ohio, Lake Erie...
ACCCAAAAGGCGGCACAACTCAAGCCAGCCCCCTAAGGGTGGCATGGCAAAACCCCCTTATAGGGGGTAATTCAAAGCCCCGTCCTTTGGGCGGGGATTTTTACGCACTTATTCGATGAAATTATTCGGCGAAGAGTACCTGGATGGAAAGGTGACATTTCAGTCCTTTAAGGAAACAGGGACCACTTTTATATTTAGGCTTCCCCGTTGATATATTGCGCACTTATTCCTGCGCTTATTTATTTTTTAAATTTTAAACCGGTTCTTTCTTTTGGTTCTTTTTATTTGGAGATGACCTTATTCTTGCCGGAATTTTTCGTCTCGTATAACGCCTGATCGGCCCTCTGGATCAGGGCATCAATATTGTCATGTTTTTTTTCAGGATAGGCGGTTGAGACGCCGCAACTTATACTGAGCGATAGCTTGCCCCTTTGATTAAAAGAAATAATAAGCCTTTGAACTGCAACTCTGAAGCGCTCCGCTGCAAGGCAGGCCTCCTTCAAAGCGGTTTGAGGCAGGACAAATAGAAATTCTTCTCCTCCATAACGTGCAAGGCAGTCGTCTTTTCTCAGACATTTTGATAAGATTTCTGCGATCTGTTTCAGCGCCGCGTCCCCCGCCTGATGGCCGTAATTGTCATTGACCTTTTTAAAATCATCAATATCCGCCATTATTATGGATAATGGATATCCATGTCGCTCTGAGCGCATCCACTCCTTTTCAAGCAATTCATTTAAAAACTGCCTGTTATAGAGACCTGTCAATGGATCCTTGCTGGCAAGAATCTTAAGGTTCCGGTTGGCTTCTTCAAGCTTGGCAGATAAGGACCTTTCACGATCAAAGGCCTGTGTCAGATGGTGTTTGATGGCTTCATTTGCGATGGTAATATTAATAACTTCTTCATTTACCTTTGACAATATGTCTTCATAGGTGTTCCCTGATCCGACCGCAATATCAAAATACGCCGCGACCTCCATGAGTTGCGGATGAATATTCTGCAATAAATAATCAACATCCTCAGCGGAAACACCTAATAATCTCTGACAGCCTTCGGTAAATCTTTTGATACTCTCTGTCTTTCCTCCAAGGTAAAATATATCTCCTACCAACGAACCCAGATAAATAATTTGAGAAAGGTTGCCATTATTGCCGTGATCGGAATATTCCTTGTGATGATGCATCATTGCAATAATAATCTCTTCCGGAAGTCGCCAGCGTTCTGCGAGGAGTTTGCCTGCTTCAATATGATCAAGACCCATATATGTTTTTTCATCATCGAGGTCCATTCTTCCGTTATTTTCGGATTTATCAAAGAGGTCCGATGCCTTTTTTTTGTCATATCCAAAAAATGCAATCAACCCTATATCATGGAGAAGACCTATAGTGAACGCCTCTTCTTTCTTTTTATTTCCGGTAAGATTACACAACTCTCTTGCGGCAAGGCCTGTTACAAGCGACCGTTGCCATACTTTGGACAGAAAATCCTTTTCATTAGGCGGAAACAGATTGAAGACACCCACGCCCAGGGCGATGTTCCTGATGGATTTGAAGCCAAGAAGCATAACGGCCTGGTCAATTGTAGTTACTTTTCTCAATAATCCGAATGCCGAGGAATTTGTAATTCGCAGGATGGCTGCTGAAAGACTTACATCCCTTTTAATGACTTCTGCGATCTGAGAGACATTGGATTCTGTTCCTTCAGTAAGACTCAGTATATTGGCGATGCTTCCTGATAATACCGGAAGATCTTTACCCCTCTCGATCCATTGATTGATAGTCAGACTCATCAGTATGCTCTACACTCTTTCCTGGTTGTTATTTGTTGCCTAATTCAACGGGGATATTTGTGCTTCCGATACTGCAATGAAACAATGTTGTATCTGAAGTTATAATACCAAACTGCATTAAAAATGTATTTTAAGGAAAAGATGTTTTCTTAATCGGAAGACATCAATAAAATCTTTAATTTTATTGTTAATAGATGGAAAATTTAGGTTGATAGTCAAGAGCAGTTTAATTTGATTCAACGGCAAGTGTGACCACCTTTTGAGTCGCCTCACCAAGTCTCTTTATCAGGGACTTCATAAGATCTTTAAGACGAGGAGAAAGTCTTTCATATTCTTTCAACAGGAACCCCGTATCCAACACGCCGACCTTAACCGGACCGTCCGCTACAACCGATGCCGTTCGTGTTCCTTTTCCGGACTGCCAGAGGATCATTTCTCCAAATATATCTCCTTCCTTAAGTGTATCTATTGTAAGGAGGCCTTTTGAAGTCATTTTTTTAACTTTAACCTTGCCATCGAGGATTACATAGACCCAGTCCCCGTTTGTTCCCTCTTTGATTATATAATCATTGTCCCGGTAATTTTCCTCTTTTGCAATAAACGCATATATAAATTCATCTAAAGACATCTAATTTCTCTCCTATGGCATTAAGAAAAAACCCAGGTCTTTTCTGGCTGAATCTGTTAAATCTGTAAATGACATGCCAAAAAAAGGCGTACCGGGCAACTTTCCTTCTTTAATGGATACCAGCCTGGCATGGAATTCAAGATCCTTCCCATTCGGCAGAAGAGTCTTGATAAAGCATTCATCGCCTTCCTTAAAAGGATTCTTAATCACTTTAATATTTGTAATTTCCAAACCCACACCGCCGAGACTGATATCCGTGATATATCCGGAAAGGAGGTTTTTAGCCGATGAATTTATCTGCCGGCCTGAGAATGCTATTTCCATCTTCTTTCTATAAAAACGTCTTTTCTTGGCCCACAGATCAATATTCATTACCTCTTTTTCTTTTTTTCTTTTTGTTGTCAGTTGAACCATCAATTTATTTGTCCTGACAAGGCGATTTAATGCCTGGTTGGCAATATATTTCATAACCGGAGGCATCTCCTCATATTCCTTTGAGAGCATGTTAGGGTGCCATATCTCAATCTCTGAATCTTCAATGGTCCTTACGGATGCCGTTCTTCGTTCAATAGATTTTTTTAAAAACAGCATCTCGCCGATTATCTCACCTGCGCCAAGGGTTGCCAAAGGAATCTCCAGACCCTCCAGTTCACTATAAATAAGGACCTTTCCTTTGATGATCTTATAGATAGATATTCCGTAGTCGCCTTCCTTTATGACCAGATCGCCTTTGCGGTATTTTAAAAGGTGCGCCTTGAAAACATCTATATTTTGATCTATCATTTTTAAATTATACCTTTCATTGCTATGGAATATTACGTTGCTTGTGTAATGTATTTAATAGTAATTATCTGGATTAATACTCAAATATCCTCATAATTGTCAATATCTCATCATTTATAATCGTAAATATTATTAATCCGGGGTTTTGGAATAACGGCTTTTTTCAGCGTAATACAATAACATGCTATTAATTTTTTTACAAATATCCTGCGAATTTTTTATAGGTATTTTGTCGATTTCCAATATAGGGATTGCCCCGATCATGGAATTTGTAATGAAGACATTGTCGGCCACAAACAAATCCTCCTTCCATAGGCCCCTTCTTTCAAGATCATAACCCCAGGAGGAAAAAAGTTCTGATACCTTGTCTTCCATAATGCCGGGCAGATAATGGGGAGAGGATGGCCTGATCGCCTTTTGCCCTTTAATGATGATGATATTTGCCGTATTTGTCTCTGATATGCTATAGTCAGGATTCATTATTAATGCCTCATCAGCCCCTTGTTCCATGGCCCATTTGCCGGCAAGATAATAATACATGTAATTCAGCGTCTTATGATCAGCAAGGGGAGATTGGCGCGGATAAGGGTAGATTGCAAGTTTTATTCCTGAGGCCCCTTCTCCAGATAGGCGGTGAATGTAGGGCCTTGCTTTTACAATAATGCTATGATCATAGGGCGGCTCCATGCACGATCCCCATAAGGCTATAATCTTTACTGATGAGACCGTATCCTTAAGCATGTTAGCATCGATAACCTGGCCGATAATTTCATCCCATGAAAGGTCAGGAAATTCATCATGAAAGAGTTCCTTCCAGGCATGATTAAACCTTTTTATATGTTCATCGAGATAACGGGGACATCCTCCACTAAAACGTATTGTCTCGAAAAAACCGTAACCATACTGAAAGCCCAGATCCGAGGCCTTTATATGAGCCTGATCAACAGGCCTGATCATCCCGTTTATCCATGCCATCTCTCCATGGATGTATTCTTTTTTGTCTTCTTTTATCTTCATAAGGGTTTTTCCTTTGTGCAGGGTTTCATCGTATTCCTCATAGGGATTAGAATCATAGACAATGCCTCCGCCCAAGGAAAAAAACATTTTTTTATTGTAGGCAAGCGCAGTCCTGATCGCTACTGAAAGGTCCATGGTGTCATGAAAACTCAGATATCCGATAGACCCTGTATAGACATGCCGCCTGTCCGGCTCAATCTCATCTATTATCTCCATTGCCCTGATCTTGGGACATCCAGTAATCGATCCGCCGGGAAAGGAGGCCTTGATAAGATCAACTGAGTCGTATCTTTCATCCAGCCGGCCTTTGACAATTGACAACATATGGAAGACATTCTGATATTCTTCCACCCTTTTATGAACCGCAATATGCACCGAACCGCATTCACAGACCTTGCCGAGATCATTTCGCAGAAGATCTACAATCATTGAAAGCTCCGCATCATCCTTTTCGCTTTTGATAAGTTCATTTTTTAGGGCCTGATCCTCCGGCATGCTTTTTCCCCTGGGCCTTGTTCCCTTAATCGGTCTTGTCTCAACCTCTATCCTGTTCCGATAAAGAAATCGTTCAGGAGAGGTTGAGATAATCCGGTGGCTGCCTGCATTGATGTAGGCGAAAAAGGGGGCAGGATTATCAAGGTAATAGGCTTTAAAAAGTTCGAAGGGGTCGTCTGAAAAATCCGATTCAAATCGCTGGGCGAAATTGACCTGATAGACATCGCCTTGTGCGATATATCTCCTGATTTTTTCTATAGAAGAGATATATTCATCTCTTGTCATGTTGGGCTTTAGATTTTGAATGCCTTTATTCATTTTTTTTTCGTAAGCCGGGACTGATTTTTGATCCGATATGAGGTTTTTCATCCATGAAACATGATCTTTCGTCTCAGGAGGGATTTTCAGTGAAGTGCACAGCCAGGTTGTTCCATCTGCTTTATCATGGATCAATATTACAGAATGGGCAAACAGGCTGATATGCGGAAGACCAAGGTTATCTATTGAAGTGCGTGGGAGCTTCTCTATATGATCCTTCAGGTCATAGGCAAGATATCCCATAAGTCCGGAAATTATTGGCAGGGATGCTGATGATGTTTCAATATGGCATGCCTTCAATATCGCGCCAAGGGCATCAAAGGGATCTGTGTTGAAATACGTTGTTTTATTGATTGTTGAAAGCTTCATCATTTGGCCGCGTCCTGTGAAGGAAAGCCAGGGTTTGATGCCCAGGATGTGATATCTTGCGCAGTCCAGATCTCCGCCGCTCATAAGCAAAACAGTCCCATGCGTTGAGGCGAATCCGGCAGCAAGATCAATAAACGGTTCTCGGATATTAACCTTCTTGATGTGTATCTCAGGTTTATCATCTGCAATTTCAAGTAAATCAATCATGATATTTTATTATCCTTTCACGGGGGACCCATTTTGAGGAAATTTTCAATAATCAGAAAACCATAATCGGTCATAAAACTTTCCGGGTGAAATTGGACCCCATGGAGCGGAAAGGCCGGGTGGGAGAGCCCCATTATTACATCATCCTGAGTTCTGGATGTTATTATCAAAGGCCCGCGCTCGTCGAGATCCGCTACAAGAGAGTGATATCGTGCTGCAGTGAAAGGGGAGGGCAGTCCTTGGAAGATGCCGTAATTATCATGTCTGACGCTGCTTGTCTTACCGTGTACAGGAATGGGCGCCTTTACTGTTCTTCCTCCGAATACCTCGTTGATGCACTGCATTCCGAGGCATACGCCCAGTATCGGGACCTTTTGAAAAAAGAGCTGTATAAGCGCTTTTGAGATGCCGGAGTGAACAGGGTCTCCTGGTCCCGGACTTATAAGTATATAATCAGGGGATAAGGAATTGACCTCTTCGAGGGTTATCATGTCGGAGCGATGCACATGAATCTGAAGGCCATGAGGCATGAACATCTGAACCAGGTTGTATGTAAAGGAATCATAATTATCGATCACAAGCAGTCTGAACAAGTTGAACCTCCAAATAAAAAAGCCGCCCGGACATGAGTCTGGGTGGCTTTGCCTGGTTCATAACTCTATAAATCGAAAAATAATTGAAATTGAATTACAGGTCAAGAAAAACTGTATAATTTTAAAAAACTATTTGACTTTATGACTTTTTTTTGAAATTATAGGTACAATTTATCAGAAAAAAAGGGAACTTAATAAAGATCATGAAAATAAATACTGTCAACATTATCAGTTTAGTCGGGATAGCGCTGGTATTGGTCCTCGCTCTACTTAAGGTAGGAGTATACCGGGCCTGATAATGGGGTAGTATTATAAAAGTAATTTTAAAAAATCCGTTATCAGGTCAAACTGATAACGGATTTTTATTAATATACTGTTATTCAGGGAATAAGGAGTTAAATTCATTATGGAACGTGTAATCTTTTTTGATACAACGCTTCGAGACGGTGAACAATCTCCCGGCGCAAGCATGAATGTCGCGGAAAAGCTTCGTCTTGCATCCCAATTGGAAAAATTGGGCGTGGATATAATTGAAGCCGGTTTCCCTGCCGCTTCACAAGGGGATTTTGATGCAGTTCAGACCATAAGCGCAAAAATTAAAAATATACAGGTTGCCGGTCTTGCAAGGACATCCAAAGAGGATATTGACAAGGCGTGGGGAGCGATAAAAGGCGCCGCCCATCCCAGGATACATACCTTTATAGCAACATCGGACATCCATATGAAACATAAGCTTAAGATGGATAGAGATGAGGTAATTAAAACCGCGACTGAATCCGTAAGATATGCGAAAAGTTTTACAGACAATGTCGAGTTCTCAGCAGAAGACGCCTCCCGCAGCGACAGAGACTTTCTCTGCCGTGTATTGGAGGCCGCCATCGACGCCGGCGCTACAACCGTTAATATACCGGATACAGTTGGATATGCACTGCCCAATGAATTTGGAGATCTGATTGCTTATATTAAGGCACATACCCCTAATATCCATAAGGCGATAATAAGCGTTCATTGCCATAATGACCTGGGATTGGCTACCGCCAACACTATGTCCGGAATTATCTCAGGAGCGAGACAGGCAGAAGTTACCGTCAACGGGATAGGCGAAAGGGCAGGCAATACATCTCTTGAAGAGGTTGCCATGAGCATCCATACCAGAAAAAGTCTCCTGGATCTTTCAACCGGCATAAATACAGTTGAGATCTGGCCGACAAGCCGTCTTGTCTCCATGATTACAGGGATCGTCGTCCAGCCCAACAAGGCCATTGTGGGCGCAAATGCCTTTGCCCATGAGGCTGGCATTCATCAGGACGGAGTCCTGAAAAACAGGATGACCTATGAGATAATGGAACCTGAAACAGTAGGTCTGACTTCGAACCGCATGGTCCTTGGCAAGCATTCCGGGAGGCACGCCTTCAGAGATAAACTTACATCCCTGGGTTATGACCTGACAAAGGATGAGATCGACAAGCTTTTCAAGAAGATGAAGGACCTGGCAGACAAGAGGAAGGAACTACAGGATGAGGATATTGAGGCACTTATAGGAGAGGAGATACTGCGCATTCCAGATATCTACCAACTGGTGTATCTCAATGTCGTAAGCGGGACCGTGACGATCCCTACTGCCACTGTGATACTCAAGGTCGAAGGCAATGATGTGCAGAGTTCCGGTTTCGGCGTAGGTCCTATTGATGCTGTCTTTAATACAATAGCAAAGATGACGGGTACCGGATCGAAATTGTTGACATTTGCCGTTAATTCCATAACAGGGGGCATGGATGCACAGGGCGAGGTGACAGTCCGGCTGCAGGAGAACGGTTCCGTAGCCCTTGGAAAGGGCACAGATCCAGATATTATTACTGCCAGCGCCAAGGCCTATATCAACGGGCTTAACCGTCTGGAGTACCTGAAACGTAATCCCTCTATCAACGCTCAAGAAAGAATATTGTAATTTTGAAAGGAAAATATCTATGGGAATGACAATTACGGAAAAGATCCTGGCTGCTCACTCGGGAAATGATTATGTGAAGCCCGGTGACCTTTTGCAGGCTAATGTTGATATGGCATTGGCCAATGACATAACTGCGCCCCTGGCTATAAAGGTTTTTGAAGAGATAGGGAAAGATAGGGTGTTTAATCAGGATAAGATATCCCTTGTGCCGGACCATTTTGTCCCAAACAAGGATATCCCGTCTGCTCATCAGGCCAAGATGATGAGGAATTTTGCAAAAAAATACGGCATAAAGAATTATTTTGAGGTTGGCCAAATGGGGGTGGAACATGTTATCCTTCCAGAGAAGGGCCTGGTTATCCCCGGCGATCTTGTTATAGGCGCTGACAGTCACACATGCACCTACGGCGCTCTTGGGGCATTCTCAACAGGCGTTGGGAGCACCGACCTAGGGGTAATCATGGCTACGGGCAAGGTTTGGTTGAAGGTCCCTCCAACAATCAAGGTTATATTTGAAGGGGATCTGCAGCCCTGGGTCTGCGGTAAGGATTTTATCCTGTATCTCCTGAGTGTGCTTGGCGTTGAAGGCGCCAATTACTGCGCCATCGAATTTACAGGTCCTGCTATAAAGAAACTTACCATGGATCAGAGGATGACCATGGCTAATATGGCCATTGAATGCGGGGCAAAAAACGGCATCTTTGAGGCAGACGAAATCACATTAGACTATGTAAAGGAAAGAAGCTCCAGAAGATCCCTTGTAGTAAAGGCGGAGCAGGATGCGCAGTATGAAAGGGTAATACATATTGATGTGTCAAAGATCAAACCGCAGGTGGCCTTTCCGCACTCTCCGGATAATGTTCGACCGGTTTCAGAGGCCAAACATGTGAAGGTCGATCAGGTATTTATAGGTTCATGCACAAACGGCAGACTGGAGGACATGAGGATTGCGGCAGGTCTGTTGAAAGGGAAAACCATTGCAAAGGGGGTCCGTGTTATTGTCCTCCCCGGTTCACAGCTGATATATAAAGAGGCCATAAGGGAAGGGATCATCGAGACCTTTATCGATGCCGGGGCCACAGTAGGTCCTCCTTCCTGCGGTCCATGTCTGGGAGGGCACCTGGGGATACTTGCAGACGGAGAGAGGTGTGCATCCACAAGCAACAGAAACTTTATCGGAAGGATGGGAGACCCGAAGAGCGAGGTCTATCTGGTAAGCCCCGCAGTAGCTGCCGCGTCAGCTGTATTGGGCAGGATAGGGTCGCCTGAGGAAATCTAGATAATTGGAGGAATTAAATATGACAATTGAAGGAAAAGTCTGGAAATTCGGTGATAATATTGATACAGACGTTATCATACCTGCCAGGTTTTTAAATGTATCTGATAAAAAGATTCTGGCTGCAAGCGCCTTTGCCGATCTGCGGCCTGATTTCAGCAAAGGCGTTCGCAATGGCGATATTTTAGTGGGAGGAAACAATTTCGGATGCGGTTCATCCAGGGAGCATGCACCCTTGGCCATCAAGGAGGCAGGAATCAGCGTTATCATCGCAAAGAGCTTTGCAAGGATCTTTTACAGAAATTCATTTAATATCGGACTGCCTATCCTTGAATCAAAGGAGGCGGTCGAGTCAATTGAAGAAAATGATGAGGTATCTGCAGACCTGGAGACAGGAGAGATTGTAAATAAGACAAAAGGCAAGAGATTCCAGGCAAAACCTGTCCCTGATTTTATGAGGGATGTTATTCAGGCCGGCGGTCTTGTTGAATACATTAAGCGACAATAAAGGGGGTGTTTACTATTAATAAACTTAAGGGAACTGAGATATTGATGAAGGTATTGCACGAGGAAGGCGTTGATACCATCTTCGGCTTTCCAGGCGGGGCTGTACTAGATATATATAATGAGCTTGTTAAGACGGATATCAAACACATCCTTGTCCGTCATGAACAGGGTGCGGTGCATGCTGCGGACGGATATGCCCGGGCGTCCGGAAAGGTCGGGGTATGCCTGGTGACATCCGGCCCCGGTGCGACAAATACTGTGACCGGTATCGCATCCGCCTATATGGACTCTATTCCGATTGTTGTGTTTACAGGTCAGGTCAATACAAACCTGATCGGCAATGACGCATTCCAGGAAGTGGATATAGTCGGCATTACCCGTCCATGCACAAAACATAATTATCTTGTTAAGAATGTTGAAGACCTTGCCAGGACAATCAAGGAGGCATTTTATATCGCCCGTTCAGGCAGGCCAGGCCCTGTCCTGATTGATCTGCCCAAGGACATGATGCGTTCATCCACGGAATATAAACCCATCAAGGAGGTTAAGCTCAGGGCCTATAATCCGACCTATGAACCGAATATGAAGCAGCTTGACAGGGTGATATCCCTTATAAAAAAATCAAAAAAGCCCCTTGTATTTGTGGGAGGCGGCGTTGTCCTGTCAGGCGCTTCAGATGAATTAAAGAGGTTCACGAAGACGATACAGGCCCCGGTTACGTCAACATTAATGGGTCTGGGCGCCTTTCCTGCCTCGGATCCGCTCTGGCTGGGCATGATAGGCATGCATGGGACATATTGTTCCAACATGTCATCCGCTGAATGCGATCTGCTTATCGGCATAGGCGTTCGTTTTGACGACCGTGTGACAGGCAAGACAAGCACCTTTGCTTCAAATGCCAAGATTGTGCATATAGATATCGATCCGACATCCATAAGCAAAAATATCCCGGTGGATACACCGGTGGTGGGGGACTGCAAGGTAACCCTTGAAAGGCTAAATAAACTGCTTGAGGATGAGCCTCTGAAAGACATAAACAGCCATCGTAAGGCATGGCTGGATCAGATAAATGAATGGAAAACGACAAGACCTCTGACATATATGCAGAAGGATATTATAAAACCGCAATTCGTAATAGAAAAACTTTGGGAAATTACAAGGGGTGAGGCGATTGTAGCCACGGAGGTCGGACAGAACCAGATGTGGTCAGCGCAGTATTACCGTTTTGATAAACCTAACGCATTTATCACATCAGGTGGGCTGGGATGCATGGGATTCGGTTTTCCTGCTGCAATCGGGGCGCAGGTTGCATACCCTGACCGGACAGTAATAGATATAGCAGGGGACGGCAGCATACAGATGAACATACAAGAGATGGCAACAGCAGTCCAGTATAATCTTCCTGTAAAGATAGCCATACTTAATAACCGTTATCTCGGCATGGTGCGCCAGTGGCAGGAGCTTTTTTATAACAGATGCTATGCCTGCACTGAGATGGATCATGCGCCTGATTTTGTAAAGCTGGCTGAGGCCTTCGGCGCGGTCGGTCTTCGCGCCACAAAACCTGAAGAGGTCGTTCCGGTTATAGAAAAGGCTCTTGCTGTCAATAAGCCTGTGATCATGGATTTTATTGTTGAAAGGGAAGAGGGCGTCTATCCCATGGTTCCGGCAGGGGCTGATATTACCGAGATGCTGCTGGTATAGTTTTACTTTAAATAAAAAAAGAGGAGACGTGATATATTCATGAGTAATAATGAGAACAATCAGAAACATATCCTTTCCTTATTGGTGGATAATGAACCCGGTGTCCTTACACGAATTACCGGGCTATTCAGCGGCCGCGGATTTAATATAGAAAGTCTAAGCGTTGCTGAGACAACTGAACCAAATATATCCCGTGTTACAATCGTAACAACCGGAGATATGAATATCCTTGAGCAGATCAAAAAACAGCTTAACAAGCTTATTAATGTAGTAAAGGTGCTTGACTTCAAAGGCACCCCTTTTGTCCAGCGTGAGCTTGCATTAATTAAGGTAAGGGCAAGGCCTGAACATAGGGCAGAGATCCTCAGAATGGTGGATATATTCCGATCCAGGGTTGTTGATGTTGGGGCAGAATACTACACAATGGAGCTTACAGGAGATGAAGACAAGATAGGGGCATTTCTTGAATTGCTTAAGCCTATGGGCATAAAGGAGATTGCCAAGACCGGCTCAATTGCCCTTGCCCGTGAAAAAAAATAAGGTTTTGTTGAATTGAGTGAAACGTTATATGCTGATATTTTTAATGTGAGATAAATTATAAATATTAATAATATAGTAATTAATTTTAAACAATTTATTAAGGTTTTTAAGGAGGATCAACTATGGCAAAGATTAATTTTGGCGGTGTAGTGGAAGACGTAATTACTGTACAGGAATTCTCGCTGGATAAGGCCAGACAGATTCTTAAGGATGAAGTTGTAGCTGTCATTGGTTATGGTGTCCAGGGACCTGGACAATCTATGAATATGAGGGATAATGGGATCAATGTTATTATCGGGCAGTCAAAGGCATTCAAAGATGACTGGGACCGCGCGGTAAAGGACGGCTGGATACCCGGCAAGACCCTCTTTGATATAGAAGAGGCGGCAAAAAAAGGCACGATCATTCAGATGCTTGTAACCGACGCGGCCCAGAAGACGATCTGGCCGACAATTAAAAAAGCCATGAATCCCGGAGATGCCCTATATTTCTCACATGGATTTTCAATAGTGTATAAAGATCAGACAGGGGTTATTCCTCCGAAAGATGTGGATGTGATCCTGGTTGCGCCAAAGGGCTCAGGGACATCTGTCAGACGGAATTTCCTTGCAGGCGCAGGCATAAATTCCAGCTATGCAGTCTTCCAGGATGCCACAGGCAGGGCACAAGAGAGAACTCTGGCAGTCGGCATAGCCATTGGTTCAGGATATCTTTTCCCGACAACCTTTGAGAAGGAGGTTCATAGTGATCTCGTTGGCGAGAGGGGCGTGCTTATGGGCTGTCTTGCCGGCGTCATGGAAGCGCAATATAACGTGCTCAGAAAGAATGGTCATTCCCCAAGCGAGGCATTTAATGAGACAGTCGAGGAACTCACTCAGAGTCTTATAAGACTTGTAGATGAGAACGGGATGGACTGGATGTATGCCAACTGCAGCGCAACTGCTCAGAGGGGTGCCCTTGACTGGAAAGATAAATTCCGCAATGCAGTTGCACCTGTCTTTGAAGACCTTTATAAGAGCGTTATGACGGGTAAAGAGACAGAGATAGTAATGAAGGCAAACAGCGCGCCGGATTATAAGGAAAAGCTCAGAAAGGAACTTGACAAGATCAAGAATTCCGAGATGTGGTCTGCAGGCGCTGCAGTACGCAAATTGAGGCCTTCAAACAGGTAGACCGGAATAAAACAGGCATGATAAATTTATATATCATGCCCGTAAAAAGACTTTGATTTTTATTTTTTTATTGGATAGTATCCGTTAAAAATTTATATAAGCCTGGGTGGCGGAATTGGTAGACGCAAGGGACTTAAAATCCCTCGGTCCTTGTGGCTGTACGAGTTCAAGTCTCGTCCTAGGCACCAGTAATATCAAGAGGTTAGACAATATTGTTTAACCTCTTTGTCATCCCTTTTAAGTCATTTACCCTGAGATATGATCTTCAAAAGGCTTATTTCAGGTAATACTTCCACTGTTCAAGTGTTTCTTTAATGTATCCGTCTGGAACATTGTTCATTATCCGGTTATGTCCGGGCAGGAGCATCTTTACGTCCAGTTCTGAAAGGATCATTAACGAATTAAGATGTTGATTTGAATCCGCACCATGCAAGTCATATCGCCCTATGGCATGATCCGCGTAAACTACATCCCCGGGGATGAGAATTTTATTAATATTGTCATAGAGCGCTATGCTGCCTGCAGAATGGCCCGGTATATGAATTACCAGCCATATCATCCCGCCTACTTCCAATTCATCTCCATCATTAAGCTTCCTATGGACCTTCATTTTGTAATCACCGTCGTTGAGCCGGTACTGTTCCTGGCACATAGTCTTTAACATATCCATTCCATAAACGGTCCTTTCATCGCCTTCCTCCAGTTGCACCCCCTCAATTGAATGAATCCATAGTTTGATATCAGGCAATTCCCTGAAAATATCGGGGAGACACCCTGAATGATCAAGATGTGTGTGGGTCATAATAACTCTTTTAATATCTTCGGGAGCAATCCCGTTTTCACGGATAGATCTTATTTTATATTTCCATTTTCCTACCAGCCCCGCATCTATCATTGTCAGATCCTTTGATCCAGGCATGCCGATAATATATGTATGGCAATCAGGCAGCATCTCATCTCTTCCTGGGATCATATATACGCATTCAGAAATCTTATTCATCTCTTTCTCCTCCTTGATATATTGATTGATCAAATAGACTATTGTCTATCCCATTTCAAGAATAAATTCCTTTATGTTTTAAAATTGTCTACATTGACATAATTTGTTGTTGTAATTAATATGGCTGAGAAAATCTAATAAACGATCAGGGGAATAGGAATTAGTGGAACATAGCGATGAATATGATGGAATGCATTATGAAGGCAACTGTATAAGGCCGCCTAGCGAGGCCGACAGCATCCTGCTCCAGGTAACGTTGGGCTGTTCACATAATAAATGCACCTTTTGTGGCACCTATAAGGATAAAAGGTTCACAATAAAGGATAATGATATCATCTTAAATGATATCCTATTTGCATCAAAGTATATGAAAAGACAGGACAGAGTCTTTTTGATGGATGGGGATGCACTTATCATTCCCCAGAAAAGGCTCCTGTGGATACTTGAAAAAATTAAAGAGCACCTTCCATGGGTTAGACGCGTCGGCGCCTATGCTAATACAAAGGGTATAAATATGAAATCGCCTGAAGAGCTTTTAGAATTAAGGGAAAGAGGGCTGGGCATACTTTTTTTAGGCATTGAGACAGGCGACGATGAGACACGCAGAAAGGTGCGAAAAGGTTCCGATTCAAAATATTGCATCGATATGGGCAGAAAGGTAAAGAATGCGGGGATAAAACTTTCCGTAACAGTATTGTTAGGGATTGCGGGCGTTGGGAGATCCCTTGATCATGCCAGGCTGACCGGAGAATTACTGAGCCAAATGGACCCGGATTTTATCGGCGCCCTTACTGTGATGCTGATACCTGGGACAGAACTATGGGAAGAATATAAAAGGGGTGAATTTAGCCTGCCTGACGAAGAAGGATTATTGAAAGAGTTGAGGGAGATGATCCTGCACACTGATATTACAAGGGGACTCTTTTTCTCAAATCATGCTTCTAATTATCTCCCTGTGAAAGCAAGACTTCCAAAGGGAAAACAGGACGCACTGGACCTTATTGACTCAGCATTACGGGGTGAAATAGGTCTAAAACCTGAATGGATGAGGGCATTATAAAGGTGAATAAAATTATAAAAATTTCTTTTGTTTGAACCAAATAAACATTAAAACTCCTACTACAATCATAATAAACCAAGCAATGAGATATCCGTATCGCCAGGTTAATTCAGGCATATTATTAAAATTCATGCCCCAAACACCTGCAAAAAAAGTTAGAGGAATAAAGATCGTTGCAATTATTGTAAGCATCTTCATGACCTCATTCATCCTGTTGCTTACGCTTGAAAGAAACACATCCATCATCCCTGAGACTAGATCCCTGTATGTATCAATGGTATCAATGATATGTATTGTGTGATCATATATATCCTTGAAAAAAATCGCAGTCTTTTCCTGTATCAGACCAATCTCTCCTTTTTCAAGAGTCCCAATTAATTCTCTTAGGGGCCAAAGAGATTTTCTTAACAATATGAGTTCTCTTTTTAAATTATGTATTGCCGCTAATGTTTGAGGAACAGGATTAGTGATCAATTGTTCCTCCACTTCTTCTACCCTTTCTCCGATATTTTCAAGAACGATTAGATAATTATCAACAACTGAATCCATTAGTGTATACAAAAGATAGTCAGATCCCATTTTTCTAATACGGCTTTTATCTTTTCTTAATCTTTCCTTCACCGGCTCGAAAATATCCCCTTCATTTTCCTGAAATGATATCACAAGGTTTCTGAATAGGACCAAACTTATCTGCTCCGAATTAACCTGATTTTTAGCATTATCATAATGAAGCATCCTTGCGACAATAAATAAGTAATTTTCAAAATCATCCATTTTAGGTCGCTGATTCGTATGTAAAATATCTTCCAGAATAAGAGGATGAAGACCAAATTCATTTCCAATTCTGGCGACAATATCCACATCATGAAGACCATCGATATCAATCCATGTAACTGACGGTTTGTCTTTATATGAAAAAGATTCCTCAACCGTTTTTAAATCCTTTTCTTCAAATCCAGATTCATCATAATTGATAAGACTTAAACGAATATTTTCGATTTTTCTTTCACCAATATGCATCAATGTTCCTGGCGGCATTCCGGTTTTTTTTGAAACCTTATTATTTGATTTACTCATGATAAATCCTTAAAAAATTAGCTCTAATACGATATTATGGGAATAAATATGTGATATGGCACTGGTGGAATTGAACATTAAAAATAATATCCTGAAGAAAAATTATTTATTGCTTAGCAAAATAAATGCTCAAAAGTGACAGGGAGATTATTAAAAGCCAAGCGCTTTATGAAACAGGTTTAATCTACTGTAATAACACTATTTAATGTGCCATGTTTATTATAGCAGACCTCCTGATTCTTTGGATCATGCCACCATTCTTCATCCACAAGAAACTTATATTCATATCTACCCGGCGGGATTATAACGATCTTATCCCAAAAACCGTTTTTATCTTGCTTCATAGGATGGGTCTTTTTATCCCAATTATTGAAGTCCGCCATTAATATAACTTCCTTGGCATGAGGTGCTTCCAGAGAAAAAATAATCCTTCTTCTCTTATTAATTGTCTTGGGCATATTATTATCCTCCTTTTATAAGCAGTAGAGGTTAAGCGATGAATACAGCCAAACAAAATGATAAAAATAACCTATCAAAATGTTAAAAAATGCAATACCACATTATTCAAAATTAATATGGTATTATATAATATAAATACAGATTATCAAAAAGAATTGTGTTTGTTTAGTTAAATTTAGAAACCCACGCCCTATGGGCGTGGTAATGTGGGTTGGCTACGCCGACCCCGAATGGGCTTGGCTAAAAGCCCACTCACTGCTATTCCTTAACTCGAGTTGTAGCCGC
>Ga0153915_10002376_pt1 | contig 17219 bp, 14 predicted proteins | sample Opewatmetagenome_2_FD_107003 | JGI IMG/M metagenome (GOLD analysis project Ga0153915, IMG submission 107003) | Freshwater wetland microbial communities from Ohio, USA - Open water 3 Core 3 Depth 3 metaG | ecosystem: Environmental > Aquatic > Freshwater > Wetlands | place: USA: Ohio, Lake Erie...
CCGGGAAAACGATCAGCAGGGCCGTTGCGATGATGTTTAGAACGAGGAAGGGGAGACTTGCCCAAATGATATCATTCATTGTGGTACCAGGGGGCGCAACCCCTCTCATGACATAGAGATTGAGCCCCACGGGTGGGGTCAACATCCCCGATTCCACGCCGAGGAGTGTCAGCACCCCGAACCAGATGTCGTTAATGCCCAGGTTGCGTACGATAGGCATAAATAACGGGATAGCAATCATGAGGAGAGACCCCGGTTCCAGGAAACAACCGAGAATAAGTACTACAATCTGCAATACAATGAGCATCTGGATAGGCCCTAAGGAGAGGCCTAACGCCAATTTTACAAGACCGCTGGTGGCCCCGGTAAAAGCGAGGAGCTGCGAGAAAGCACTGGCTCCCACCAGGATCGTCAGGATCATGACTGAACTGTGAAATGCTTCCGTGAGGGATGATTTAAGGACCTTCCGATTCAGGGCTCCATAACAGGCAACAAACAGAATCGTGCCCAGGGCTCCGGATGCAGCAGCCTCATCCGGGGTTGCAACTCCCAGGAAGATGAGTCCCACAACCAGAAAGATAATCACCGAGGTGGGCAGGATATAGTGCACGGTGGGGATCGCCTTTTCCTTAAAACTCAGGCGCTGAACCTCGTAGCTGGGCGCGAGGGAGGGTTGGAGTCTGCATCTCACGACAATGTACAGCCCGTACAAAACAGCCATCAGGATGCCCGGAAGGATTGTGGCGATCAGCATCTTACCCACGGATATTTCAGCCAGTGCGGCCAGAAGGACAGCCAGGGAACTTGGCGGAATCATGATATCCAGGCCACCGCCCCCTACAATGGGCCCAACACTCATCGCCTTCTTGTAACCTCTCTTTTCCATCTCCGGCACCAGTGCCGTCCCCAGTATCATCGTGGCTGCCACGCTCATTCCGCTGAGTGCGCCGATTAAGGTCCCCGCAGCCACGGCGAGCAAACTCAGTCTTCCCGGCAGACGTCCGAGCCATTTGTCCGCTGCGTCAATCATCTTGGGCGCAAGTCCCGACTGAAAGAGCACTGTACCCATGATGAAAAAGAGAGGGATGGGCAGGAAAGCAAATCTGTTCAGTGACTCAGCCATGCTCAGTACAAGTTGTTCGGGCCCGGTGCCCCCCCACAGGACAAAGGCACCCACGAGATCAACCAACAAAAAGCAGAAGGCAATCGGTACCCTTATAACCATCAAGAATATTAGACCGCATATGATGATGAGAAGCGTTAACCACCATTCCATCAAATCACCTCCGCTTTTGATGCTTCTGGCTTTTCCTCAGAAAAATCTCCTATTGCTTCTCGACTGTTTGTCGCCCTGAAAAAAAGGAGCTAAGGGATCGTCTAAGAAGTTGCACAAAAAGCATAAAGCTGCCTACAGGGATAATAGCCAATAGGTAGGCTGTCGGAATGCGAAGGACTTCATGGGCATTGTAAAGGCCTCTGATATAATGATCCCAGGTTACATTGACCCCGTAAACGACAAGAAGCAGGAACATGATCGAACAGATGAATGAGGTAACAGAATCAAGAATACCCTTGCTCCTGGGCTTTAGCATCAGATCTACTACGTCCATGATCACGTGGCCATTTTTCCTGAGTACCCAGGTCGTGCCAAGAAGCGTGATGTAGACCAGGGACATGGCAGTAATTTCCGGGACCCATGCCTGGGGACTGTGAAAAAAATATCTCATAATGACACCATAATTGATCGCAATCATGACCAAGACGAGGAGCACCCCGCCCAGGATGGCTAGGGCACTGACGGCCTTGTCAAAAACCGTGGTCAATCTGGTCAGGAGCTTCATCAGCCACTCTCCTTCCGCATCGTTTTTCGTGAAAGATGAATATCAGGGAAATCCCATGTTGGCCTGTTGGCGTGGGGACACGAAAGCCCCCACGCCAAGAACGCCGAGGAAACACATGGACTCTATGTCACTCAGCACGCGTCGGTCAGGGTATGCGGGTCTCACTTGAGGAAGCGGTCCCTGGTTCTGTTAAATGATTCCGGTTTAGCCGCCTTTTTGAAATCGTCCAGATTCGCCTTGTTGAAAGTATCCAAATACGATTTTGCATCCGCCGGGGAGAATTTGACGAACTTCATTCCGGCATCCTGCATGACCTTTCGTGATCTCTGCGTCTCTTCCGTGAAAAAAGCCTTGACTTCCGGCTCCATTTCAACGGCAACCTCGGTCATCAGTTTTTGGAGGTGCTGGGGCAGACTTTTCCATTTGTCACGATTCATGACGATGATCTCGTGGTCAAATCTGAGATCATGGTCAACAAGATATTTTGTGATCTCATGCAGCTTATAGCTCACGATGTTTCCTACTGGAAGGCAATAACCATCCACCACGCCGCGCTGCACGGAGATAAACCAGTCAGGTTTGGGGACGTTGACAGGGGTTGCGCCGAGGGCTTTCGTAAAACCTATGGTGAAATCCAAGGCCCCAAATTGGTGGCCCGCAAAATCCTTGGGAGTGGCGACCGGGAAATTTGAAGCTAAATAAAAAGGCAGGTCCGTCTTCGCACGTCCCAGGTATTCCAAGTTCATTTTGTTGAAATACTGGTTGACCCATTCGTAAACGCCATTCTTCCTCTCCTCCATGGCGCTGTAACGAGACAGGGCCAGGCCGAAGACCTCCGGCACTTTGTCGATAAACAAATTTGCCGCGTTAAGGGCGATGTCGATGCGACCTTTGATCACGGCCTCAGACAAAGCCGCGGTGGGGATAACTTCCGGTCCACCCAGAAAACTGATATTGAGCTCTCCCTTGGACCTTTTGTTAACCTTATCAGCATATATTGGCAAGAAACGGACAACTGAAGCTTGTGCAGGTAAGAAACAGACCGCTTTGAGGTTTATCGTTTTCGCAACGGCATCAGCTTGGGTGGGGGCCATGAATGCCATTGCCACAAAAATTGAGAAGCTTAAGATATTCATCAAACTTCCTCGAAATGTAACTCTTTCCATGGTTTCCTCCTTTTTAGTGTCATTTAAGTAAAAGGCCATTATCGCTGCGATTCTAACTTAATAGTATTTTCTTGTCATTTAACTAAAAAACCACTAAAAAAAGAAGATGTCAAGCTTTTTGTCTCAGATTTTTTCTCAAATGTCAATTTTTTACATGACGACTTGATTTTTAGAAGATATTGCATTGACCTATTTCTTATCTCGGAATTTCAGTTGAATTTTAAATTTGCTTTAAATTATCCTCTTTAAGGTTCCATTCTAAAGTTTCTCGAATCGGCCCATCCCCTGGGGCCAGGCCCTATCTTTTTCTCAAATTCAGACGCGAATCTTTACACATAATCCTCGAGTTTCATCTTCTTCCACAAGTCTTCAGGTGGGGTAATTCTGGTAAAGGTTGGAAGCGTCAGAGGCTTTGTGGCATCGATGATCAGGTAGTCTTGCATCGAACCTTTCTGAAGACGAGTCTCGTCAAACGAAGCAGGATCTATATTTTCCCCGGTGCAATTTTCAATAATCGAGATGTCCCGGCCCGGCACCATCCTGGTGGCCACCGCAAAGAGCACCTCTTTCTCATCGAAGACGTCAATATCATCGTCCACCACGATGCATGTCTTGGCATGAGCCGTCGCAGCAAGAGCGGCCATACCGGCAAGCTTCCCTTGCCCGCCCGCCGTCTTTTTAATCGAGACATAGATATGGAAGATCGAAAGGCCGCTGACGGGACAATGCACCGCTTTTACAGTGGGAATAACCTTCTTAACGCTATCATAAATGGGAGATTCGATCCCGAGCACGCAGGCCAAATTGTGCTCCGGATGTGCCGCATCCAGGTCATGGTAGATCGCGTCTTTACGCATGGTGATCGCTTTGATCTTGATCAGGAAGACCTTCTTCGAGTCACCATAGTGGCCCGTGAACTCGCCAAAGGGCCCATCCATAACCCACTGCTTCGGGTCGATCACCCCCTCAATCGCTATCTCCGCATCGGCCGGAACAGGAAGGTCGACGGTTTTACATTGGGTTACCCTGAGCGGCTCTCCCAGGAGACCGCCCATCACTTCCAATTCATTCACATCCTTGAATCCCATGAACATTGAGCCAAGGACGACGGCGGGGTGATGCCCCAGGAAAATGACGATTTCCATTTCCTTCCCTAACTCGGCATAACGGCGTGCAATGAGCGTCGCATGGTGGGTAGGGGTGGTCATGCAACCCAATTCATGTTTTCCCTTGACTTCGTGGCGATAAACGCCAACGTTATAAATTCCCGTGTCGGGGTCCTGGCATATCATATTGCCTATCGTGACATACTTCCCTGAATCGAGGACGGCATGATGGGGGATCGGCAGGAGGTCCAAATCGGCATCCTTCCCTTGCAGAACAACCTCCCTCACCGGAGCCTCTCCGGGCGGAATAGCCACGGTTGGCTTTGGAACAGCTTCTCTCTTTCGATATTCGTGCAGAATCGCAGGCCTTTGCACCCGCCCGGGCTCCATCCCCAGCGCTACGCCCAGGAGTTCAAAACTGCCGAACAGATTCGTCACCAATGGAAGCTTGCTGCCAATGATTTCCGGACAGTAAATGACCGGGTTAGAGTCCTTTTTGTGCAGCTTGTGCTGAATGACACCCACCTCAAGATGGGGGTGTAGCGGCTTTTTCACCTCGACATAATAGTCCGGCCCCGCTTTCTTGACCACCTCCAAAAAATCTCTCATGTTCTTGTTCTGTTTCACGGAAGTCCCCCTCTACGTTCTCATTGACACGGTAGTAAGCCGTATTCTTGCTTTGTCCTCTTTGCGTTTTTTTGCCGTCCTTCATTATTCGTAAAATTCCGGGATCTTCCGAAGGGCGTTAAACTGGGTCTGGTCATGACCATAGAAGATGCGGCCTTTTTGCTTCTGTGCCAAGGCAGCTATCTTTCGGAAGTTTTTCAACTCATCGCCTAAGCTGTAAGAAATGGCATGAGGAATCCCCGGCGCTTGAGCATTCACTCCAATGCCGAAATACATCAATTCCAGCTCACAAAGAGAAAGGAGGATCGTCCCTTCCTTCTCCAAATCGACACGGACCATCTGGTACCCTGGCGTGTGTCCAGGGGTGAAGATGATTTCTACCCCTTTCACCAAGGTATAATCTCCATCGATGAACATGTAATTCAGACCGGTTCGATCGAAGTGCTTCCGGTAATACATCCACGAGTGAAATGGCTCCGGCGCAAATTTGAGATTGGAATTTGCATAGGCATATTCAAACTCTTTTCGCTGCACCACGATCTTGGCCTTCTTTCCGTCAAACTGAGGAAGATAGCCGGTATGTTCCAGCATGAGATGGGAAATGATGACGTAATCGATTTCATCCAGCGTTACCCCGATCTTTTCAAGTTGAGCCTTCGGATTTTGGTCTTTCTCCTGCTTGAAGTGCGAGTCCACAATCCCCGGCTGACTCGCCCTGTGGGGAAAGCCGACCAGGGGGCTCCAGTCCTCAGGGGTGAACCCGAGGTCCACCAGAATCTTGCCCTGCGGATGGTCGATGAAATATTGCGTATTGGCAAGCATGAGCGGACCCGCCTCATAGGGCTTGCCGGTGTCAAGATAGGTTCCAAAATGCGTAATAAACCCTCGCTCCACCCACATGGAACCACAGCTCAGGACATACAATTTAGAATTCTTCATGATCTTCCTCCTTTCTGGAAATCTGATCCCAAATGACAAATGAAAAAGAAGGGGCGAGGTATCCCCTGTTGACCTCTTCATTGTTCTGCAGTGTTTCAGGTGTTCCTTGGAATACCCCCATGCCCTTGTTGATCACATAAACAGAGTTCACCACACTCTACGCCAGTGGTAAATTCTGCTTTGCGAGCAAGATCGCAAAGCCCCCTTCTTGCGAATCCTTATACATAGTCCTCAAGTTTCATCTTCTTCCATAAATCTTCCGGAGGCGTGATCCGGGTGAAAGTTGGAAGCGTTAAAGGTTTGGTGGCATCGATGATCAAGTAGTCCTGGATCTCGCCCTTTCCAAGCCGGGTCTCATCCATTGCCGCGGGGTCTAAATGGTGTCCACCGCCATTCTCGATGATCGAGATGTCCCGGCCCGGCACCATCCTGGTCGCTAATGCACAGAACACCTCTTTGTCATCGAAAACATCAATATCATCGTCAACCACAATGCATGTTTTAGTACAGTGAGTGAGTGCACTCAGGGCAGCTATGGCGGCAAGCTTCCCTTGCCCCGGTGCCGTCTTCTTAATTGAGACATAGACATGGAAGATAGAGAGCCCGCTTGGGGGACAATGCACCGCTTTCACAGTAGGAATCACCTTCTTAACGGCATCGTAAATGGGAGATTCAAGCCCAAAAATGCACGCCAGATTATGTTCGGGATGCGCCGAATCCAGGTCATGATAGATCGCATCCTGACGCATGGTGATCGCCTTTACTTTGATGAGATAAGCCTGTTTCGAGTCACCATAGTGACCGGTGAACTCGCCAAAGGGCCCATCCGTGATCATTTGCCGCGGGTCGATCACCCCCTCAATCGCTATCTCTGCATCCGCCGGAACGGGCAGGTCGACGGTCTCACATCGAGTCACCCTGAGCGGCTCTCCAAGGAGGCCCCCCATCAGTTCCAATTCGTTCACATCCTGGAGACCTCGATGCATGGAGGCGAGGACAACTGCAGGATGATGCCCCAAAAAGATAACGATTTCCATCTCCTTCCCCATCTCAGCATAGCGCTCCGCAATCAGATTTCCGTGATGGGTCGGGATGATCATGCAGGCCAGTTCGTTTCCTCCCCTGACCTCAAAACGATAAACACCGGCATTATAGATCCCCGTATCAGGATCCCGACATATCATGTTGCCGATCGTGATGTATTTCCCTGAGTCAAGAGCTGAATTATGGGTGATCGGCAGAAGACCTAAATAGGCATCCTCTCCCCGCAGGACGACCTCTTTCACCGGAGCCTCCCCAGGTCCAACCATCTGGGTTGGTTTAGGGTCAGCTTCTCTCTTCCGGTATTCGTGAAGAATCTTGTCCTTTTCTACTTGCCCGGGCTCCATCCCCAGCGCCACACCGAGAAGCTCAAAGCTCCCAAACACATTGGTAACCAGTGGGAGCTTGCTGCCTACAATTTCCGGGCAGTAGATGACCGGATTGCGATCGATCTTATACAGTTTCTGCTGGATGACGCCTACTTCAAGATAAGGGTGGAGCGGCCTCTTAACCTTTACATAATAGTGAGGTCCCCCTTTTTTGACAACCTCCAAGAAATCTCTAAGGTTTCTATTCTGTTTCATCCTCGCCTCTTTTTACTTAGAGGAAATATCAGTAGCATGCCCACCGTGGCTGTGTCAATATTGTTTTCAATCTGTTTTCAATCTTGCCCACCTTCCCTTCTGAGACACTTCGAAGACGTGGCCGAGCAGGGAGGGGAAGAAGATCTCCGTCTGGTTTTCCGGCTCGCCTTTTGTATCCCTACACATTACAGGATAACAAAGTTAGGAGAGGGGTAAGAGGTATTGGTCAAGGTGGGCCTTTCTTGCACAAACCAATGCCCTCGCGTTTGCTTCTTCCACTATCGACGCTTCATCCACCCCCAGAATCTTGCCTTTTCTAATGACGATTTCCCCGTCAACAATGACATCTTCCACATCCCTGCCGGATGCGGAAAGCACGGTGGCAGCCAGGATATTCAAGCACGGAGAATTCTGGCATTTATCTAAGCGGACAGTGATAACATCGGCTTTTTTCCCCACTTCGAGTGAGCCGATCTGAGAACCCAATCCTAATATTTCGGCGTTTCTGATGGTGGCCATCTCTAATGCCACACCTATGGGAAGAGCCTGTGTCGATCCGTCAACCGTCCTCGAAGCCCCTATGGCATTCTTCATTGTTTCAAACATGTCCTGTCCAAAATTGGATGCAGCTCCATTCGTACCCAGGCCCGCACGAATTCCTGACCTCAGAACCGCAGGAATCGGAGGTAGGCCGGTACCCCAATTGAGGGCAGTCGTCGGATCGAATATCACCCCGGCGCCTGTTTCGGTCATATTTGCGATATCTTCATCAGTCACCACTCGCATGCAGGCAAGGCTTGTCCTGGGACCCAGACAACGATATTTTCTGAAAATGGCCAGATTGGTGGGTAGGCCATGGACCTCCTCTCCCTGCACGAGCCAGTTTTTGTTTTCGTTGGCATGCATGTGGATCCCCACATCATAGGTTTCGGCCAGCCGGATCGTTTCCAGGAGCATCTCCTTCGAACAACCCCAGGGAAGCTCCGGTCCGATAAGGACCCTCAGTCTGCCTTTCTCACTATTGTGATATCGTACGATGATATCCCGACATCTCGCTACAATCTCCTCCCGTTTTTCTATGGCGTTGGGGTAATGGTTTTGATCAACATAAGCGAGCGCTAAAAATCCCCGGAGACCTGTCTCCCTAAAAGCTCGAACGGTTGCTTCATCCGCGCCAAGACCGCCCTTATGGGATGAACAGATATTATTGACGACCGTGGTGTTACCATTCTTGAGGTTCTCCAAACACCCGATCATTGTTGCCAGATAATACTCATGATCCCCCATCTGATCCATTATCGGATATTGTCTTTGGTTAAGCCATTCGTTGATGTTGACTTCGAAGCCCACTGTCCGGCCGAATGTTTGACAGAGGTGTGTATGGCCGTTGATCAGGCCCGGCATCACCACCTTTCCCTTTGCATCGATACATGTGCCTGAAGCCTCAGAAACCGTCTTACCTGCTTGAGTTCCGACATAAGTGATCCGATCCTCTGTGATTTCCACCACTCCATTAGGTATGAAGGGACTTCTTTTGTCCATCGTCATAACAAAGCCGTTTTTGATGATAATACTTCCCATAAACAAATCCTCCTTCTTTTCCAGTCAAAATATCTAGACATCCGAACGCTGATAGGATGAAATCCTCTTTCCGGGAAGCTCCGACCTCTGCCTGCCCATGGCAGGCAGGCCCGAGGTGCTTCATTTCTGTTTTCACAGTTCAAATTAAATCGCAAAGCGAAATTTTTCTTTTTAAGAGCCTTTTCTGGCAAGCTGCCCACGGATGAACAACCCGCAGGCTTATTGATTTAATAACCAATTGCAGCGCCGTCCTTTCTTCTATCTGATGCTCCCAGCAGAACATTTTGTTCTCGATCCAGATAGATTGCTTGTCCTCCACCCACTTCATTAACCCCTCTGGGCCGTTGAACAATGTGATGCCCCTTCTTCTGAAGTGCCCATGCCGTTTCCTCAGGAATGCCTTCTTCTAAATATATTTGATCTCCCTCCATATGCCTTGCACGGGGGGCATCAAGAGCTTCCTGTAAATTCATTTTGAAATCGATGAGGTTTATCAAGAACTGCACGTGGCCCTGGGGCTGCATCTCCCCTCCCATCACCCCAAAGCACATGGTAAACATGCCGTTTTCAAAAACCATACCCGGAATGATCGTGTGCATTGGTCGTTTGTGGGGTTCAAGCCGGTTCAGAAGTTTTGGGTCAAGAGAAAACGAGCTTCCCCTGTTCTGAAGTATGATACCGGTTCCATCTGCAACCATACCGGAACCGAAAGGAGTGTAAAGGCTGCTGATGAAGGAGACTGCATTTCTTTGTTCATCTACGGCAGCTAAAAACACAGTTTCTGAACCTCTGTTGCAAAGAGCAGGGACAAAGTCAACCCTTGCCCTGTCGAAATTGATTTCCTCTCTGCGCTTTCCGGCATAATCTTTGGACAGGAGCATATCCACAGGGATCTTCTCGAAATCAGGATCCGTGATATACCGATCGCGGTCATTGAAGGCGATCTTTTTCGCCTCGGTCAGAATGTGGAGATACTCCGGGCTGTTATGCTTCAAACGAGCGATATCGTAGCCTTCCAGGATATTGAGCATCTCTAAAGCAGTTATGCCCTGCCCATTGGGTGGCAATTCATAGACCCTGCAGCCCCGGTAATCGGACCAGATGGGTTCGACCCAGGTTGTCTTGTTTGACCTGAAGTCTTCGTAAGAAAGCAGACCGCCGTTAGATTGCGAAAGATCAACCAACAACTTACAGATGTCACCTTCATAGAATGCCTGGATGCCTTCTTGAGCAATTTTTCTGTAAGTTCGGGCGAGGTCTTTATTTGAAAATACTTGACCGGGCCGGGGGGCTTTACCGCCAATAAGATAATTCCTGGAAGCGCCTTCGAAACAATTGAGAAAATCTTCCATGTTTTTCCATTCGCCGGAAATGATTTCTGTCACAGGAAATCCATTCTCGGCGTAATAGATTGCATCCTCGAACAAATCGGCCAGATTCCAGGTCCCATACTGCTCTATCGCTTGAGCCCAACCGTGCAAGGCTCCCGGAACCGTGACGCTTAATATTCCTCGATCTGGCATCACCGATATGCCTCGAGACCGAAACCATTCCAGGCTGGCTCCATAGGACGCCCTCCCACTCGCATTCATGCCGATGACCTTGTTTTCCTTCGCTAGGTAGATCAATGCAAATGCATCACCACCCACTCCAACTGAGAAAGGTTCCACGACGCTTAATGTACTGACCATTGCCACAGCCGCATCGATAGCGTTTCCGCCCTTGGACAGGACTTTGTGACCTGTAAGAGAAGCCAACAGTTGACTTGAAGCGACCATTCCCCATTGTCCCATAGCCACCGATCTTTGGGCGTAACTTCCCCATTCTCTCTTCTGGTTATAGAAAAACTGCATGCTCGATCTCCTGAAAGTGGTTCGCCCAAAAATGGAAGGGAAACATGACTGTTTTGTGAAAAACGCTAATTTAAGACTGCTGGATTTTTACCCCTTGCCCGAGAGAAAACCCACAATCTTGGAGGATTATATCCAAAAATTTAGGGAAAAGAAAGTATAAAGGGCAATAGTCGTAGTCCCTCAGTCACGGGATCTCAAAGATCCGGCACTGATGCTGGAAGAATGTCATAGCGGTTACCTCTTACAGCATTCTGCGCGAGATGACCAGCCTTTAAATGCCTGATTCCGACAATGGGAAACGTTAGCCCCAACTTTCCAACGATCCGCGTTATGAAATTTTGGAAGTATCCCTGTTGGATCGACCATTCCTTATACCATAAGGGAACACTAATTAGTCTAAGAACCATTCATGGAAGTCTGCACTCGGTTGCTCAAGTCAAGATAAACCAAATTCGTCTTATTTCAACCTAATGAACGGCGGTTACGTCTATCTCAAACAGCGCCTCCGGATTTGTCATGCTGGATAGTTGCATGATGGTGCTGACCGGAGGGTTATCAACCAGGTGTGGCGCATGCTTCTGATAATACTCCACCTCTGTCTTGCGCATCCTGGGATAATCCTCCAGACGCTTCAGGAGCATAAAGGTCTTCACCACCTTCTCCATTGAACTCCCAGCCCCACCCTGATAATCCACTCGTTCTGAAACTTCAAAGCGTAAGGGTCTCTCGACCAGAGGACTATAGCCACCAACATAATCCTGCGGAAGGTCCATCTGGAGATTATACATATCCGTCGGGTTATTGATGACCCGCTGTCCGCGACGCAGCTCAATAATATCTCTAAATCTTTTCGTTGTGACAATCGCTGTTCTCACACCCTTATTTTGGATTACGGTATTGATTCCGATGGTAGCTCCATGAGAAAAAAAGGTAACATCGTGAAGATTGAGGCCAGCTTTAATGATCGCGTTCTCAATACCAATAGAAGGATCCTCAGGTGTTGAAGGCGTTTTCACCACCTTCACTTTACCCTCCTCATCAATGGAGACAAGATCGGTAAACGTTCCTCCAACATCTACACCAACTCTATATTTCATGGTTAACTCCTATGAAAGAATTCTAAAGTTAAATCACTTGACGATATTCAATCGATAGGGAGATTGAAAAATTTCTTAGGATTCTCCCAGGTCACCTTCTCTATCGCCTCTCTTTTTAATCCCAATCTCCTCATTGAGAGAACGGCCCTGGGAACAGAAAAATAACCTTCACCAGAATAACCAAATTCAGAATTAATCAAGAGCCTATCGTTGCCCGGATTTTCAGCAACGATTTCTGCGGCATCTTCAGGTCTCAATTTGTCATAACAAAGGCTCAGGCCAACCATGGCTCCACAATCTAGTCGGATCTTCAGTGTTTCTCTGCCGGTGTGGTCCAATACTGCTCTTTCCAAGGGGAAATTTTCCTCCTTGATGATGCGGATAATCTTCTCCAACACGGTGTCCGCCTGCGGTTCCATCGGGGTGGGAGTGTGCACAATGATCGGCAGTCTGTGCTCTTTGGCAATACGAAGCTTGGGCTTTAAAAAGTCGTACTTCATCCTCGATGCCCGCATCAAGACCAATTTCACCCAGCCCCACGACGCGCTCATGCTCGATATAATTAGGGAGCTGTTTTAGGCATTCTTCAATGGATTCCGTATCCATCCCGTAAAAAGGAATGCCCAGAGTGACATATAATTCGATCCCTAAAGATTTAGCATGCTTCACCCCAAAGTCTAAATATTGTCTCCACATCCTCAGAAGTGTCTCTGAGGAGACCATCCAGGGGAGGAGATGAGGAGTTGGAAGAACTCCCGCTTCAACACCCGCTATGGAAATTGTCTCAACCTCTTTACCCTTCATTCTATCCACATGTAAGTGAGGATCAATGATTCTCATCTATTTCCCTCCTTGAATCCCTTGATATCTTAAAATCGATACTCCAAAAAATTAAGAGGGACTTCGTAGGAATGACTTCATCCCCAAGTCCCTTTTGGTTCTATTTCTTGCTCTTCAATGCGCTTAAAACCTTTTCTGGAGTGATCGGCAATGAGTTAATTCTGACGCCAATGGCATCGTATAGTGCATTAGCAATCGATGGAGCCACATTGACCATGCCAGGTTCACCTACTCCTTTAGCTCCAAATGGACCTGAAGAAGCTGGCTCTTCCACCAATATTACTTCGATCTCCGGGATATCAAGAGATGATGGAATTTTATAGGTGGCAAAACTATCAGACAGGGTGTTTCCTGTGATCTTATCAATTACTAAATCTTCATAGAGAGCATAGCCTAATCCTTGAGCGGTTCCGCCCTGGAGCTGCCCTTCTACATTCTGGGGGTTTATCGCCCGGCCAATATCATGGGCAAGAATATATTTTATAACCTTGATTATCCCGGTTTCAGTATCTACCTCTATTTCAGCAAAGCCTGCTTGAAAGTTGGGACAATGAGAGACGGATTGAAACGAGCCTACAGCCATGATGTGTTGGCCTGTGGTACCATAATCATAAATGGCATCGTGGGAGATCTCGGCAACACCAAGACCCTTTTCAGGGGCTCCCTGAACATAGACTCGCCCCTCTCTCATATCAAGTTTATCCGCAAAAACCTTTAGCTTCTTAGCCGCTCTCTCTAAAATCATCTGCCTAACCTTCTGTCCTGCATTGACCACAGCATTTCCAATGACATAGGTCGACCGGCTTGCATGGGAGCCAATATCAAATAGGGTGATATCCGTATCTCCAGTAATGACATGGATGTCTTCATATCTTAATCCTGTTGCCTCAGCAGCGATTTGACTGAGAGCACCCAGGATACCTTGTCCCATTTCGCAGGGGCTCACCGTGAGATGGGCAGTCCCATCTTCGTTAAGCTTTATAATGGCGTGAGAGTGTTCAAGGAGGAAACCACCGGCACCACTTGCGTGAGTCATAATAGACATGCCTATGCCACTTCTCATTCGGCCTTCTTTCTTCTTCCCCCATCCCCCCCACTTTTTCTTCCACCCTATTTTTTCAGCAGCAAGCTTGATACACTGTTCTAAATTGCAGCTGTCAAGAGCAACCGGTATCCACATGCTGGGTTCACCTACCCCTTTGATATTTTTCAGCCTGAACGCTACAGGGTCCATCCCCACCTTCTCAGCAGCCATATCAATGGCTTGCTGCAGAATGAATGCCCCTTCAGGATTACCGTAGCCTCTCATTCCACTGGAAGTCGGATTATTGGTATAGACGATCTTTGCCTCACCAGAGATGTTGGGAGAACGAAATAATCCCAGGGCAGATTGCATATTTACGGCAGTGATCGAACCACTATGTGAAAGGTAGGCACCCGAATCTGACAAAATTTTCTGTTTTATCGCGTGGATTGTACCCTCTTTCTTAACACCAATTTTTATTGTCTGGCGCTGCTCGGTCCGGCTATTCCAGCCCGCAAAATCCTCTTCCCTCGTCACTACTACTTTAACCGGTTTACCCGTTACTTTTGCCAGCATGGCGCACACTGGCTCAACCCCGAAGGACATTCTGGCACCAAAACCACCACCCACCGTTGGGGTGATCCATCTGACCGCCCCCTCCCCAATGTCGAAGACTCTTCTGGCTAAGGCTTTTTTAGCGAGGTGGGGATTCTGGCAAGGGGACCAGATGGTGACTCGCCCTTGGGTGTCCCATTGAGCCACTGCTACATCCAGTTCCAGGTGGGCCTGTTTTTGCCTTGAGTTTTGGCCACTGAATTCGACTACGTAATCGGATTCTTTAAAAGCTTTTTCTACATCACCACAACTGAAAGGATGTTCTATTTTACCTGCAATGTTATTTTCATAACCCTCATGGACGAGAGGCGCCCCGGGTTTCATGGCTTCTTCCGGATCAAATACTGCAGGCAATGGTTGATACTCCACCTCAATCAGGTCGAGTGCTTCTTCGGCGACGTAGTTATCCACAGCGGCTACAGCGGCAATCCAATCTCCCATATATCGCGCTTTATCCGAAAGGATATATTGGTCTAAATTTTCTCCCTCATAAGCCACTGCAGGAAAGCCTTCTGCCATAACGGACCTGGTAAATGGCAATTTGGGTACATCTTCAAAAGTTATAATGGCTTCAACTCCGGCAAGTTTTTTGGCTTTGGAGGTATCTATCTTTACAATTTTGGCATGAGGGTAGGGACTTCTTAAAATCCTACCTATCAGCATCCCTGGGAGTGATACATCAGCTCCATATTGGGCTGCTCCCATCACTTTTGAAGCAGCATCCGGTCGAGGGAGCCTCTTTCCTACAGACGAAAATTTTTGTACCATTAGATCTTACCTCCTTTCCCCGCCGTTTCCGCCGCCGCTTGCACAGCATCAATGACCTTTACATAGCCAGTGCAGCGACATAAATTACCGGCCAGCCCTGCTTGAATCTCGTTCCGTGTTGGCAGAGGGTTTTCTTCCAGAAGAGCTTTCGCACTGAGAACCATGCCTGGTATGCAGAAACCGCACTGTACAGCACCATTGTCTATAAAAGCTTGCTGAAGGGGATGCAATGTATTGCCATCCGCTATCCCTTCTATGGTTAGGATATTCTTATCTCTCACCGTAACCGCTAAGGTCAAACAGGAGAGTATGGGTTTGCCATCCACTAACACCGTGCAAGCGCCGCAATCGCCAGTCCCGCAAGCATATTTTGTCCCTGTAAGCCCCATTCTTTCTCTCAATACATCCACGAGAAGCATACGGGGTTCAATGATGATTTCATATAATTTCCCGTTTACCATAAAATTGGCCCTTTCTTTTTTCATTATCTCGCCTCCTCTCTTATACCCTACCACTGGATGTTGCTTTTAATAAGGCGTCTTTGACCAATACGCTCACCATCTCTTTTCTATAGCCGGCACTGGACCGGATGTCAGTTATCGGTTTGACGGCTTCTGCAGCCGCCTCTGCTGCTCTGGCAATATGAGCTCCGTCAAGTTTTTGCCCCGTGAGCAATTCTTCGGCTCCTGTAACCCGAATGGGTGTTGGTGCGACAGAGCCGAGAGCAATCTTTGCCTCTGTGCAAATATTATCTGTGATTGTTACCATGACAGCAGTGTTCACTTTGGCAATATCCTCCGCTGTCTTAGCCAGCTTCATGAAAGCCCCTCTTGCTCCAGGAGATAAACTTGGTATGAGTATATCCGTTACTATTTCATTGGATTCTAGAATGGTATTGCCTACTGCGACAAAGAAGTTTTCAATCGGTATAACCTTTTCATAGTTAACGCCTGCGATCTTTACCTTGGCTCCTAAAACATATAAAGCAGGAGAAATGTCCGATGCAGGTGTTGCCACACAAAGATTACCCACCATCGTGCCCATCGTCTTAACCTGAACGGACGCAATTTGACGAACCGCATCGTATAGAATTGTCCAATTCTTCTGAACGACTTGGGAGAGTTCTACTTGTCGAATGGTAGCTAATGCCCCAAGCCTCAACCCAGCAGGGTTTCCCTCAATGTAATCCAATCCCGGCACTTTCAGTAAGCTGATAACATATTCTGGCGAGATGAGACGTAGCCTCATTTTCAAAACTAAATCTACCCCACCCGCCATGACTTTTGCATTACCCGTGTCCAATAGATGCACTGCCTCCTCAATAGTCTTAGGTTCAAAGAACTCAAATGGCAAGAGTACTCGATGCATGGTGTTACCCTCCCTTCTTGATCTCAGTTCTTAAAATTTCTTCTTAAAATATCTAAACTTTGAACAACAAAAATCTTCTCCTATTTTTCTGATCATTTCTCAAAGTGGAAAGCCCAAATTTGACGTAAGGTGCCAAGGATACCTCGTAGTGATAATAACATTACACCGTTAAGTATCAGACCCTTCATGAACAAGCGATTTACCTGGTATTTGGCCAGTCAAAAATGCAGAGAGACAGCGATCACCGTCCCTGCAATCGCCCCCTTCGGGGTTACTACCCCCTAAAACGGTAGCCAACATCAAGACGATTGTGCATCGTTTATTGAAGCCTTTCTTGGATCGATATTGCCCTGAAAAATGCAAAAAGGCCTCTGCTACTCCAGTCACAGTGTCACCAATGAGAAAGCTAGTCCTCATACCGTAAGGGTTTCTCCACAGCCTTTCTGTGCCTGACATCATACCTCACATTTAGAAAGTATGATCTGAGCCTTGAAATCTTCCCCGGCACCTGAACCAATCCCTTTGGCATGAACAGGATCACCAAAAGGAATAACAGACCAAAAACAATAACATGGACCTGGACTGGAAGAACGACGGAAACGATTTCCCTCAAAGCTACATAGAACAGGGTCCCCACGATAGGGCCAATGACTGTGCCAATCCCTCCAATATAGCTTATAAACAGAGCGTCAAAAGTACATGTGACATGAAAGGGATGAGAAAGGTAAAAACTGATGTGAAAAAAGGCGAAGCTTCCGCCTGCCAACCC
>Ga0153915_10002377_pt1 | contig 17214 bp, 17 predicted proteins | sample Opewatmetagenome_2_FD_107003 | JGI IMG/M metagenome (GOLD analysis project Ga0153915, IMG submission 107003) | Freshwater wetland microbial communities from Ohio, USA - Open water 3 Core 3 Depth 3 metaG | ecosystem: Environmental > Aquatic > Freshwater > Wetlands | place: USA: Ohio, Lake Erie...
AAACAAAAATTAAATCAAAAAAAAAGCAGGTAAAATATGTCTTCAAAAATGAAAAGACAGAATAAGATTAAAGAAATTTTGGCCGGCGGCGCAATTGCCCACCACGATGATTTAATCGGGTTGCTAAAAGATCAGGGAATAGTAGCAACCCAGGCAACATTAAGCAGAGATTTTTCCGAGATGGGGGTAATAAGAACCATTTCGGATGACGGAACGCCCCGATACATTCTAAACCCGGAAGAATCGGGAAGACAGATAATGAAGTACATCGGATTCGAGATACTCGGCATCCAGCATAATGAATCATTGATAGTAGTAAGGACTCTCGCAGGCAGAGCGCAGGGAGTTGCATATTTTATCGACCGGCTAAATAAACCTGAAATAATGGGCACTGTAGGGGGCGATGATACGTTTCTGATAATACCTAGCGCAGCTAAGTATATTCCTATGATTGTCGAAATGATAGAAAAACTAACGGATTTATAATACATATATTCAAAGGAGAATAAGTTGAAGAAAAAGAAAATCGCGCTTGCATATTCAGGCGGCCTCGATACTTCAATAATGGTAAAATGGCTTTGTGAAAAATACAATGCCGAAGTTATTGCAGTTACGGGGAATCTCGGACAGAAAAAAGACCTTGAAGGTTTAGAAGAAAAAGCTTTAAAAACCGGAGCTTCAAAAATCTATATTGAGGATTTGACTCATGAATTTATAACAGAATACGTATGGAAATCATTAAAAGCCGGAGCTTTGTACGAAGGGCAGTATCCGATGGCATGCGCAATCGGAAGGCCTCTTCTTGCAAAAATGCTTGTTGAAACGGCAATTAAAGAAGGCGCCGATGCTGTTGCGCACGGATGTACCGGAAAAGGAAACGATCAGGTGCGTTTTGAACTTGGAGTGCAGACTCTTGCGCCGCATCTTGAAATTATTGCCCCGTTGAGAACATGGGAATTCAAGAGCCGCGAAGAAGAAATAGATTATGCAATTGAAAATAATATACCATTGAAAATTACAAAAGAATCCCCTTATTCAATAGATGAAAACCTTTACGGAATAGCAATTGAGTGCGGCATTCTGGAAGACCCTACAGTGGCTCCGCCGGAAGAAGCTTACCAGATAACCCAGAGCCCCTTAAAAGCTCCCGATAAACCGGAAGTGGTTTCAATTACATTTGAAAAAGGAATTCCTGTATTAATTAATGGCAGCTCCTATACACCGGTAGAAATTATACAGTATCTTAACCAGGCGGGAGGTAAGAACGGAATCGGAAGAATAGATATGATTGAGAACAGGGTAGTCGGAATTAAATCGAGAGAGATTTATGAAGCTCCTGCCGCTGTAATTCTTAATGCGGCTCATCATGAACTCGAAAAGATGGTTCTTGACAAGGAAACATTCCGTTACAAACAGGATGTATCCAACAAGATAGCAAATATGATATACGATGGCTTATGGTTCACTCCGTTGTTTACCTCCTTAATGGCTTTTGTAGATTCCACTCAGGAATTTGTAAATGGCGAAATCATTTTAGAACTTTACAAAGGCAATCTGAGAGTTTTATCAAGAAACTCAAAATTCAGCCTTTACAATATTAAACTTGCTACTTATACTGTCGATGATACATTTGATCATAAAGCAAGTGAAGGGTTCTTAAAAATTTACGGTTTACCTTATAAGACAATTTCGCAATTAAGGAATCAGACTATAAACGAGGTATTAGTATAATGTTATGGGGCGGAAGATTTGAAGAAAAGCTCAATAATGATGCATTGAAGTTTTCCTCATCGTTTTTTTTCGATAAGAATCTGTTTGAGGAAGATATTCTTGTTGATTATTCACACGCAAAGATGTTAAATAGTATCGGGCTTCTTTCCGACGACGAAATGAACAGCATATTGGATGGATTGCATAGGATTAAAAAGGAATGGAATGAAAATTTCTGGCGTCCGGATGATGATAAATTTGAGGATATACATTCAGCTATTGAATCGCGTTTATTTGAAATGATTGGTTCTGTTGCCGGAAAACTGCACACGGGAAGAAGCCGGAATGATCAGATTGCTACAGTAATGAAGTTATGGGTGAAAAAATCTTCCGCCGAAATTTTAAATGAAATTGAAAAACTGCAATCGGCGCTTCTTATTATTGCCGAAAAAAATATTAACACAATAATTCCGGGTTATACTCATCTTCAGAGAGCCCAGCCTATTTCCCTTGCATTTCATCTTCTTGCTTACGTTGAAATGCTTTCGCGCGACCATATTAGATTCCAGAATGTAATAGAGGAATCAAATTCGTGCCCTCTCGGTTCCGGCGCTCTGGCCGGCTCTACTCTGCCTCTCGATAGGTGGCTCGTTTCCGAATCGCTTAATTTTTCGAATCCGACCGGCAATGCTCTCGATACTGTTTCCGACCGCGATTTTATGCTCGATTTCCTTCATTCATGTTCCGTGGGGATGATGCACTTAAGCCGTTTTTCAGAGGAATTAATTCTTTGGACTTCGTCGGAATGGAATTTTGTAAAGCTATCCGATAAATTTACTACAGGTTCCTCCTTAATGCCTCAGAAAAAAAATTCCGACATTGCCGAATTGATTAGAGGAAAAACCGGAAAAGTATTCGGAAACCAGTTCTCGCTGCTTGCAACAATGAAAGGGCTCCCTTTAAGTTATAACCGGGACCTTCAGGAAGATAAAATTCCCGTATTTCAGTCATTTGAAGTTTACAGCAGAAGTTTATCCCTTATGGCCGAAATGATTGCTTCAATGAAAATAAATAAAACCCGTTTTTATGAAGAACTGAAGGGAGATTTTATATTTGCGACCGAACTTGCAGAATGGCTTGTTGAAAGGGGAATACCTTTCAGGGAAAGCCACCATATTGCAGGGGAAATTGTCAAGAAGCTAGAAAATGAAAACAAAAATTTCTTAAGCCTTGATATGGAATACCTTAAATCGGTAAATTCCATTTTTGATGAAAGTGTTTTTGAATGTTTTAAGATTGAAGGGTGCCTGGAGAGGAAAAAGACCTTAGGTTCGCCTAACCCTTCTTTTGTCGCAGATGAAATTAATTTATGGAAAGTAAATCTGCAGAAGTATAATTACAAGAAAATATTTACCGAATAGTTTCCGCAGAAAGAAAGAGGGGCTAGTGATGTTGAATATCCCCTTTTTGCAGAAGCGAAGTAATCTGTGAAAAAGTTGTCTGAAATTTTTTCAGTTCAGTTTCGAGTTTGAAAATCTTGTAAGATTCAAGCGATTCTTTCCCGCCGAGAAGCCAGTTCAAATCGCATCCGAGCCTTAAAAGTTTAAGAAGTATTCTTGAGCCGGGTTCCCTTTTTCCGCTTATGTACTGTTGAAGCTGCTGGGGGGTAATTTCCATTGCCTCTGCAAGTTTTTTAAGGGTGCCGTATTTTTTCAATGCAAAAAAACGCACTCTTTCACCAAGTCCGAGGTGAAGCCGTTCGTCATTAAACAGAGTAAATGATTCATTAAATTCATCTTCGAACAGATGCAGTTCGAACTGGTAGGATTCGATAGCGTCTTTAATCTGTCTATAAAGGTCATCATCAAAGGTGGATGATTCATTCAGGAGATAGTTCAATAACTGAAGTTTCATCCCGATTTTTTCAGCTATCCAGCTCGGGCGGACTCCTAAAGTATGTATCAGATATTTTATTTCTTCCTGTTTTGTCATTTTATCTCTTCACAGGATGTATTTTGAATCTTAAAATAAGAATCTTAATAATAATTTCACAACAAAATTTTTCATTTCATAAATAATTTGAATAATTTTTAAGAATGAAATTATTCTCTAAGTCAATAGACCATAAATATATACTGAAGATAGCCCTCCCTGCAATAGCAGGGGTTTCAACTCAGATGGTTGTCTCGCTTGTGGATACCGCGCTTGTAGGGCGTTTGGATAATGCAGTGGATTATCTTGCCGCCATGGGGCTGGGGGTTCTGGCTACTTGGGCTGTTATAAGCTTCTTTTCGAGCCTTGCCACAGGTACGCACGTGCTTATAGCAAGGAGATTCGGAGCAAAGAATTTTGAAGGCTGCGGCGAGGCGCTTAATACTTCCCTAATTATTTCGTTCATTATCGGATGCATTGTATCGTTTCTTGTAGTCTATTTCGCATTTGATATTGCAAGTTTCTTTGCAGTTGATAAAGTTGGCCCTAAAGTGCCTTATTATGCAGGGCAGTTCCTTTTTTACCGCTTTTTAGGAATACCTTTCTTTCTTCTAACCGTATCTTACAGGGGTTTCTTTTTCGGAATAGGGAAGACTAAAATATTTCTCTATTCAGGGATTATGGTGAACCTTCTTAATATAATTTTTAACTATATTTTCATTTATGGCGCTTTCGGCTTCAAAGGGATGGGGCTTGCAGGTTCCGGGCTCGGCTCTACTGTTGCTACTATCTGCGATTCTCTTTATTATTTTATCGTTTCTTCACTCCCGAATTATAGGATCAAATATGCACTTTTTAAAAAGTTCCGTTTTGTTAAAGATATTGCAAAATCGATAATAAAGTTGTCTCTTCCTGTTTCGCTGCAGAATGTTTTTATTCTTATCGGTTTTCTCGGTTTTCTTGCGATAACAGGTTACATAGGGAAAGAGGCGCAAGCGGCAAGCCAGACAATTATAGCAACAATTCAGATTGTGCTGCTGCCATGTTTCGGCTTCGGAATAGCTATACAAACTTTAACGGGGAACAGCCTCGGCAGCGGGAATATAAGGCAGGCAAAGATGTACGGCTACGAAACAAGCAAGATTGCTACTGTTTATACTTTTACAGTAGGAACGCTCTTTATGTTTGCGCCTAAGGTGGTCCTTTGGCTTACAACTAACGATTTCCACATAATAGATACAGCGGCGCCTGCGCTTAGAATTGTCGGCTTCGGGCAGATTTTCTATGCCACCGGAGTTGTGCTTGCAAACGGCCTGCAATCCGCCGGAAAGACCCTTTTTGTAATGGTTGCTGAGGTTATTTCAAACTGGGTGGTTTTTGTTCCCCTTGCTTTTATATTCGGGGTTGTCTTTAATTTCGGGCTGGTTGGGGCCTGGGCGGCTCTCCCGTTCTACGCAATTATTTATTCCTCAATTATTCTTTTCAAATTCAAGTTCGGCAACTGGTCTAAGATTGAAGCGGTATAATGTGCAATTCCCGGTATGTATTTTAACAGGCAATTCCGGTATAAACTAAAACGATTTAAAAGTGATAATTTTGCTTGACAAAAAGGGTAAAACGGCGTATTTTGACCATATGAAAAAGAAAACTCTCAAAATTGCGGTTTTTTCGTTTCTGATTTTCAGCCTTGTGTTTGCAGGAGTTGAAATATCTACTTCTTTAACTGCAACTCCATCGGATGGTAATATAATTCTTAAATGGGCTGCAAGCAGTGAAACCAACCTTAAAAATTATGTAATTGAAAGAAGCACTTATAAAGGAAGTTTTATTGAAATTGCTACTGTACAGCCGAAAAGCGATATGACTTATAAATACACCGATGAGACTGCGTACAAATCCACAGCCACCAGCATTTATTATTACCGTATAAAAATTGTCGATAATGACGGCTCGGTTTCATATACCGATAAAGTTACTGTTCACAATAACGGAGTATCCGGAATTAAAAAGACATGGGGAAGTATAAAAGCATTATTCAGATAAGATTGCCCCTAATGAAACGAAGCCCTTCAAGTAATTCAGAAATTTTAAAAATCAATTCCCCTTTTTATCTTGCTTCAAAATCTCCACGCAGAAGAAAACTTTTAAAAATTCTCGGAATTAAGTTTAAAACTTTTTCAGTTGAACTGGATGAAGAGATGCTCGACGGGGAACATCCCGTAGAAACGGTAAAAAGGCTTTCGGGCGAAAAGATGGCTCTTGCCGAAAAAAAAGTCAAATCGGGCATTATACTCACTGCCGATACTATCGTTGTACTTAATAAGAGCTTAATAGGCAAACCGCGTAATAAGAAGGACGCATTCCGGATTCTAAAATTACTGAGCGGAAAAACTCATATTGTATATACCGGATTTACATTAAAGAATCTGAAGACAAAAAAAGTATTTTTCGGATATGAAAAAACATTTGTAACATTTAACCATTTGGAAGATAAACTTATAAATGGTTATATCTCGGGCGGCAGCCCTATGGATAAAGCAGGCGCATACGGAATACAGGATGATTTCGGAGCCGTATTTGTAAAAAAAATTGAGGGATGTTATTACAACGTAATCGGACTTCCGATTTCGAAAGTTTATAAATCATTAAAAAAAATAGCTTAATTTGAAAAGCATAAGCAAACAGGTTTTTATATCGGTAATTATAGGCGCCGCTGTTTATCTCATTCTTACTGTTTATGGAAATATAGGCCCGGTAATTAAAGCATTCCGTTATTTCAACTGGCTCTTCATTCCGCTTCTCTTAATCCTCTCGCTTCTTAATTATCTTTTCAGATTTATTAAATGGGATTATTATCTAAAACTTCTCGGAATAAAAGCAGGTAAAAAACTTTCCGCTTCAATATTCTTCTCCGGTTTAATAATGAGCGTTACGCCTATGAAAGCGGGGGAACTGCTCAAATCTTTTCTTCTAAAGCAGACGCTTGAAGAACCTGTTTCTAAAACGGCGCCAATAATTTTTGCCGAAAGGGTAACTGATTTTCTTGCCTTGATTATTATAGGGGCTGCGGGCGGCGTTTTATATAATTACGGAATGGAGCTTATTCTAATAGTTTTTTTCTTCTTTGCGCTTCTTGTCCTTATCATTTCCAATAGAAAACTCTGCCTTTGGTTTTTCGAAAAACTCGAAAGAATAAATCTTGTAAAGAAGTATTCTCAGAAACTTTATAACCTTTATGAGAGTTCTTATATTATGTTAAAGGCTAAGCCCTTGATTTTAATGATTTTTGTGAGTTTATTGTCTTGGTTTTTTGAATGCCTTGGTGTTTTTATAATATTATATTCTTTTAATCCCGGAATTTCTCTTTTTATGTCTTCTTTTATTTATGCTTTTTCAACAATATTCGGAGCAGTAACAATGCTTCCGGGAGGGCTCGGAGCAACGGAAGGCTCCCTTACTTTTCTCATTATGCAGAATGGAATTGCAAAAGAAAGCGCTGTAGCTTCAACATTAATTATCAGAGTTGTTACATTATGGTTTGCAGTGCTGGTTGGAATGGTAAGTTTATATCTGTTCCGGAAAAAGTTTAGTGATTTATTAAATAATGAAAAAAATAAGGAGATATAAAATGACGCATTATAAGAAAATTGTGATACCGAGAGACGGGGAACCTATTAAAATTGAAAATGATAAGATGGCTGTCCCCGATAATCCGATTATACCTTTTATTGAAGGAGACGGCACAGGCCCTGATATCTGGAAAGCATCAAAATTAGTTTTTGATGCAGCGGTTGAAAAAGCCTATGCCGGAAAAAGAAAAATTGAATGGATGGAAATATATGCGGGGGAAAAATCGACTAAGGTTTACGGCAAAAATATCTGGCTTCCCGATGAAACTCTTGACGCTGTTGAAGAATATTTTGTTGCCATAAAGGGCCCTTTGACCACTCCGGTAGGCGGAGGCATAAGAAGCCTTAATGTAGCTCTCCGTCAGAGGCTCGATCTTTATGCTTGCGTAAGGCCCATTAGGTGGTATTCGGGCGTGCCGGCTCCGGTTAAACGCCCTCAGGATATGAATATTGTAATATTCAGGGAAAATACGGAGGATATATATACCGGAATAGAATTTAAAGCAGAATCGGAAGAAGCGGTTAAACTGATAAAATATTTAAATAAGTCGTTCGATAAAAACATAAGGCTCGATTCGGGGATAGGCATTAAACCAATGAGCCGTTTCGGAACCGAACGGCTTGTGAAAAAAGCTATCGATTTTGCAATTACAAATAAATTGAAAAACGTAACGCTTGTTCATAAAGGGAATATCCAGAAATTTACTGAAGGTTCATTTAAAGAATGGGGTTATGAAACTGCTAAAAAATTCTATCCTAAGATTGCTATTACGGAAGAAGAACTGGCAAAGAATTACAACGGAAGACAGCCGGAAGGCAAAATTGTAATTAAAGATAGAATAGCAGACAATATGTTCCAGCAGGCTCTTTTAAGGCCTGCCGATTATCAGGTTATTGCGACTCCCAATTTAAATGGCGATTACCTTTCGGATGCCTGTGCCGCTCAGGTAGGAGGATTGGGAATAGCTCCGGGGGCAAATATATCCTATCATCATGCCATATTTGAAGCTACGCATGGCACTGCCCCCAAATACGCAGGGCTCGATAAAGTTAACCCCGGTTCCCTCATTTTATCCGGAGTAATGATGTTTGAGTACCTCAATTGGGATAAGGCGGCAAAAATGATTGAAAAAGCGCTTGAAAAAACAATAAAATCAAAAGTAGTAACGTACGATTTTGCAAGGCTTATGAAAGGGGCAATTGAGGTCAAATGTTCCGAATTTGCCAAAGAAATAGTTAATAATATGAAATAATATAGTATTATTAAACTTTTGTATCCTTGATTTTCGTACTATCTATTTATATTTTTAACGTCCATAAAATCTTAAATGGAGGCTTAAATGGATGAGAATAATGGATTTGGAAAAGGATTACTCATCGGTTTGTTAACCGGAGCTGCATTAGGTTCAATTATTGCATTGCTTTATGCTCCAAAATCGGGCAGTGAATTAAGAGGTGATATCCGCCGCAAAGGAGAAGATTTCCTTGATGAAGCCACCAACCTGTTCGATAAAGCAAAAGATAAAGCGAGCCAGATTATCAACGACGGAAAAAAAAAATCTGAAAAGCTAGTTTCTGACGCTAAAATCAAGGTCGATCAGCTTTTAGATGAAGCCGAAAAGATTTTGGCCGATGCTAAGGATAAAACAGAAAAGTTCGCCGACATTGGAAAAGTGCAGATTGAAAAACAGGCGGACAAGCTTAACAGTGCAATTAAAGCAGGCGTTGATGCTTATAACTCTGAAAAGGAGTCGTAATCAATTATGACTTTATTAGATATTTTAACTATGCTTTTGATAGTTGCCACAATCGGAGTGGCAATCTATCTTGTTATGTCCCTGCGCAAAATAACTATGTCTATTCAAAATATGCAGAGAGATTTTCACACCCTTACTAACAAAGCCGACCGTGTCCTTGAAAATCTGAGTAAAACTTCGGAAAGAATCGACAGAATTACCGCGGATGCAGAGAAACAATGGAATGTCATTGAAGACAGGATTTATTCAATCAGACAGAAGATAGGGAGGTTATCTGGCCCCGCTTCCATTCTCGATACGGTTGAAACGGTAAAGAGTTTTACCTCTAATATAAAAAGTTTAATTAAAGGTGCTTCAGCTTTTCTATCGAGCTGGAAGAATAATTAACAATCAAATTTCACTTAGTAAGGAGAAGTAATTTTGAAAGAGTTCAATCCAGATGCAATTCGAAATATAACTTTTGTTGGACACGGCGGAAGCGGTAAGACAACTTTATCGGAAGTTATTTTATATACGGGAAACGAAATTAACAGAATAGGCAAGATCGAAGAAGGCAATACGGTTTCTGATTATAATGCAAATGAAATTGAAAGACAAATATCCATTTCTTCCACTGCTCTTCATCTTGAGTGGAATAATTCGAAAATTAATATGCTCGATACCCCCGGTTACTCCGATTTTACCGGACAGGTTTTATCGAGCCTTCATATAGTTGATGCTGCATGCGCGGTTGTTAAAAGCGCCGAGGGCATTGAAGTAGGCACTGAAACAACTTGGGAACTTGTTAAAAAATATAAACTCCCTTCGGCAGTGATAATTAATAAAGTTGATAATGAACATTCAAAATTCTTTGAAACGTTCGAGGCGGTTAAAGAAAAATTAAGTTCCGATGCTACCGTTGTTACTTTTCCTGCGGCTGAAGGACTGAATTTCAGCACCATAGTCGATCTTATTAAAATGAAAGCTTACGCGTACGGCGAAGCAGGTTCACGCAAAATTACCGAAATTGATATTCCTGCAAATGTTAAAGAACAGGCAGATGAATGCCGCCAGCAGCTTATTGAAAAAGTCGCCGAATCGGATGAAGAGTTGATGAATAAATTCTTTGAAGAAGGCACATTAACGGAAGAAGAACTAACCAAAGGTTTAAAATCTTCTATGGTTAATAAAGGAATTGTTCCGGTTTTTGCCGCTTCCGCTTCAAAGGTTGTCGGTATCAATAATTTCCTCGATTTCGTGGCGAAATATTTCCCCTCGCCGGTTGATAGAGGCCCTGTTGAAGCAGGATTAAAAGATAAAGATACAAAAGTCCAGATTAAATGCGATCAGAGCGGAGAAACTTCAATGCTTATCTTCAAATCTCTTTCTGAACAGCACGTTGGAGAAATTTCAATTTTCAAAGTATTCAGCGGCTCGTTATCGGCAGGAATGGATTTAGTCAACACTAAAAGAGAAAAAACAGAAAGGCTTGGACAGCTCTTTGTTATAAACGGCAAGACCAGAAAAGACGTTGCAAAACTTAACGCGGGCGATATAGGCGGCGTTGTTAAATTAAAAGACAGCCATACCGGCGATACTCTTGCTTCTTCTAATTTTACGGTTGTTATTCCCTCAATTGAGTTCCCCGAAGCTATTATCGAAAGCGCAATTAAACCGAAAGCTAAAGGGGATGAAGATAAAATAGCCGCCGGCCTTCATACTGCGCACCAGGAAGACCCGACGCTCGAAATGAAATTCGATCCTGAATTAAGCCAGACAATTATTGCAGGCCAGGGAGAATTACAGCTTAATCTTGCGGTAAAACTTCTTAAAGACCGGTACGGCGTAGAAGTTGAACTTGTTGAACCGAGAATTCCTTTCAGGGAAACAATTAAGGGCAAATGCGAAGACGCTGAATTTAAACATAAAAAACAATCGGGCGGAAGAGGGCAGTACGGGCACGTTCATCTTAAGTTAGAACCTGTTCCAAGAGGAACCGGATTCGAGTTCGTAGATGCAATAGTCGGCGGCGTTGTTCCGGGACGTTTTATTCCTGCTGTTGAAAAAGGCGTTATCGAAACAATGACTAAAGGCGTGCTTGCCGGTTCAAAAGTAATTGACGTTAAGGTTACTCTTTTCGACGGGACTTACCACGATGTTGATTCGGATGAAATGTCATTTAAGATTGCCGCTTCACAGGCCTTCAAAAAAGGTTTTCAAGAAGCAAGGCCTATTATTCTTGAACCAATTTACGAGGTTACCATTAAAGTCCCTGAAGAATTTATGGGCGATGTGATGGGCAACGTTTCAAGCAAGAGAGGAAAAATTCTCGGTATGGATTCTGAAGGTTCGTATCAAATTATCAAAGCTATGGTTCCTCTTGCTGAATTGTACAAATATTCAACAAGCCTCCGCAGCTTGACTGCAGGCAGGGGTACATTCTCACGTAAATTCTCTCACTATGAAGAAGTGCCTAAAGAAGTTGAAGGAAAGATTATAGAAGATTATAAGAAATCGAAAGAAGAAGAATAATAGAAAAAATATAAAATTAAGGCGGAAAGGTTTCTTCCGCCTTTTTTTTTGAGGTACTTATGGATATGCTCTTTTCTCCCTGGCGCTCAAATTATATCGACTCATTTAAAGATAAGAAAGAAGAATGCGGGTGCATCTTTTGCGAAGCTCCGAAGGGCTCTGTGCCACAGAACAGTTCGCTTATTATAAGAAAAAATAAGTTTACTTATACAATGCTTAATCTTTATCCGTATAACAGCGGGCATCTTATGGTTATTCCCTACCGCCATATATGCGATTTTACCGAACTGACGGCAGATGAAACCGCCGAAATGATGAGTGAATGCAGCGCTATGATTAAAACGCTTAATGAAGTTATGAAGCCGCAGGGATTCAACATGGGAATGAATCTCGGCAAAGCCGCAGGAGCCGGAATCGACCAGCATCTGCACCTTCATATTGTTCCGAGATGGATGGGCGACACTAATTTTATGCCCTCTATAGGCGAAGTAAGGGTTATATCGCAGGACCTGCTGGATTTAAAGAATAAACTTACCGAAGCGCTTAATAAAATATTCTAATCTTTACAAGATAAGATGAATAGTATCTTAATTGCCCCGAACAGTTTTAAAGAATGCGCTTATTCAACTGAGACGGCGGAAATAATCTTTAAATCACTGGAAAAATATCTTATTCGCTTCCATCAGAAAACCACGCTTGTAAAATTTCCGGTTGCCGACGGCGGGGATGGGTTCCTTAATGTAATAAAAGAACATTTTAATACCGAAACATTGTTTTTCAAAATTCCTTCTTTAATTGGAGAAGCAATTAATGATTGTCCTGTGGAATACTCCTTTGAAAAAAGAACGCTTTATATAGAATCGGCGCAGGCAATAGGGCTAAAACTGGCGCCTCCGGAAAAAAGAAATCCTCTGGTTCTTAATTCCGGTCCCCTTGGAAAATTACTTCTGGAAATTGATAATAAGGTTAAGAAGAATGAATTAAAAGTTGAGAAAGTTATTATCGGTATCGGAGGCACTGCAACTAATGATCTAGGGGCGGGATTTTTGTCCTGTTTCGGGTTAAAACTTTACGATAAAAATGGTGAGATATTAAGTCCTGTGCCTGCCCGGTTTCTACAGGCAGAAAAAATTGAGATGCCGAAGGTGAAGTTGAATTATGAAGTTCAGGTTGTTCTGGATGTTGAAAACCCTCTTCTCGGAGAAACCGGGGCATCAAGAGTATTTGCAAAACAAAAAGGAGCCGGTGAAAAGGGCGTCAGGCTTCTTGAAGAAGGGTTCGGAAGATTATTAAACCTGATGAATATTGAGGATGAACAGGTACTGAGGTTTTCGGGAGCCGGAGGAGGTATTGCAGCCGCTTTTCAGTTGTTTTTCGGCGCCGAAACAATAAGTTCGGAACGATTTATTCTTGATTTTTTGAATCTCGCTTCTTTAAAAAATGAGTTTTCCCTTGTTATTACGGGTGAAGGCGCCCTTGATAGCCAGACTTTTATGAATAAAGGGGCAATGATTGTTTACAGCTTTTTCCGTAAATTTGGCCTACCGGTCTGCTTTATTTGCGGAGAAAATAAGTTAAGTAATAAACCCGATTTTTTAGATATAATTGAGTTAAAAAATTTTTTTAAGAATAAAGAAGAATCAATTAAAAATTTCACCGCGGGAATTGATATGGCCTGCCGGGAAATAGTGAATAAATATAGTAAAAATTTGAAAGGATAGACAAATGGAGCAGGTTTTCGAAAAACTGGAAAAAATTAGAGTCCCCGAATTGGATGAAGTTCTCGGCCAGCCGTTTAAAGTGCTTAAAGACGGTTTTGTAAGGGTTGTTGATTATATGGGAAACGATACGGCGATTGTTCAGGCGGCGCGTGTTTCTTACGGAGTAGGCACTAAGAAATTGAGAGAGGATGAAGCTTTATTAAGGTACCTGCTTAGGCACAGGCATACATCTCCATTTGAAATGTGCGAATTAAAACTGCATATAAGGGTTCCTATGGATATCTGGCGGCAGTGGATAAGGCACCGTACGGCAAATGTAAATGAATATTCAACCAGATATTCAATTGCAATCGATTCAGCAGAAAGAACAAATGCAGATGAATGGCGCACACAATCGTTTACAAACAGGCAGGGAAGCGCCGGAAGCCTTGACGTTGAACAGGGTAAACTGCTTTCAGCGGAAGAAGAACAGTTCCATAAATTTTCGAGGGATTTGTATGAAAAAAGAATTCAGGCAGGCGTTGCAAGAGAGCAGGCCAGGAAAGACCTCCCCCTTTCTACATATACTGAAGCTTACTGGAAAATAGACCTTCATAATCTTCTCCATTTTCTTGAATTAAGAATGGAAATAAACGCACAGTATGAAATAAGACAGTATGCAAATACAATTTTTAATGAAATTGTTAAAAGATGGCTCCCTTTAACTCATAAAGCTTTTGTTGATTACATGCTCGAATCGATGACTTTTTCAGGACTGGAAATTAAGGTAATAAGAGAAATGATTATGGGAAATAAAAAGAAAGCAGGGGAGCTATATAAGGATTTCGGATGGCTTAAGGAAGATGGTTCGAAAAACCTTAATAACCGGGAGCTTTTTGAGTTTGAAGAAAAATTAACTTCACTGAATATTGAATTTCCCGTATAGCTTTTGCTGTTTATAAGTTAGTAGATAGCTCTTTTGTACATAAACTGAAATCCGCTCTGAAGATATTTTATATAGAAACAGATATAATAGTCAGGATTGTCTTTGAAAATCATAATTATAGTGGCAGTTGCTGTGAATAACGTCATAGGAGATAAGGGTAAAATACCTTGGCATTCTAAAGAGGAACTGATACATTTCAAAGACATGACTATCGGTTTTCCGGTAATAATGGGAAGAAAAACTTTCGAAGCGCTTGGAAAACCTCTACCCGGGAGATTAAATCTTATAATTACTTCTCATCCGGAGTTTTTTAGTAAATTTGAAGATGTTAAATGCTTTTCCGCGCTCAAATATGCCCTTAAATTCAGCAGTGAAAACAATTTTGAAAAGGCATTTATAGCAGGAGGGGCAGGTTTGTATAAAGAAGGGATTGAATACGCAGACGAAATGATAATAAGCCGTATGAATTTTGAAGCGGCGGGAGACACATTTTTTCCCGATATTAATACTGATAAATGGATTTTAAAGGAAACAAAGAAAAAAAGTAATTTCAAAATCCTGATTTATGGAAAGAAAGATGACAGAGAACAAAATTAAGATATTGCCCGATTCGGTAGCAAATAAAATTGCCGCCGGCGAAGTTGTCCAAAGGCCGGAATCGGTCGTTAAAGAATTAATGGAAAATTCGCTGGATGCAAATGCTGCAAATATCATTATCTATATTAAAAATGCCGGAAAAACATTAATTCAGATTATAGATGACGGAGACGGGATGGGGCCTGAAGATGCAATGACTTCTCTTGAAAGGCATGCAACTTCTAAAATATCGAGCTTCGATGATTTGCAAAGCCTTAAATCGTACGGTTTCAGGGGTGAGGCGCTCTCTTCTATTGCCGCTGTAAGCCAGATGGAAATTAAAACTGAAAGAAAAGATGATGAAATAGGAACGCTTGTAAAAGTTGATGAAGGAAAAGCCGGGCTTGAAAAGGGATCTTTCTCAAAAGGCACTTCAATATCCGTTAAAAATTTATTTTATAATACTCCCGCCCGCAGAAATTTTCTAAAAAGCAATTCAACCGAGCTTAAACATATAATTGAAACGTTTAGGAAAGTTGCTCTCAGCCATCCTGAAATTGCATTTAAATTTTATAATGACGATGAAATTATTTTTGATTTTCCCGCAGCTTCTCTTGAAGAAAGGTTTAAAGCGGTCATTGCAGAGAATATAACCGACGGGGTCATTTTTGTAAAAGAAATTACCGATTATATAAGCCTTTACGGTTACATAGCGAAACCTACCTATCTAAGGAAAAGCAAAAGCGGACAGTATTTCTTCCTCAATAAAAGGTATGTGATAAGTAAAATTTTGAATCATGCCGTCTTTAGCGCTTATGACGATCTTCTTGATAAAGGGGATTATCCATTCTTCCTCCTTTTCATGGATATTGACGCTTCGAAAATTGATATAAATGTCCATCCTGCAAAGCTCGAAGTTAAATTCGATGATGAAAGAGATATATACAATTTTGTTCATGCGGTAATTAAAAAAGCGCTCGGAAGCCACGATCTTGTTCCTTCTGTAACATTTACGCCGGGGGAAAGTGAAAAAAGCAGGCTCGATTTTACCGGCTTTCAAAAATCGGGAACAAATGATTTCAGCGACAGGCCGGGGTATATTCAGCCCGTTAAAAAAAGTAAATCTATTTTCAGCGATGATGAAATTGACATTTTGTTCGGAGATATAAACAAAGAAATAAAAAACAATGCGCCTGTTTCTTCAGTGGAAGACCCCTTTACCGAAAAAAACCGAAAGGAAATTTCAAGTTTTCAACAGCCCGAAGAAAATCAGGGCGCCTCATTCATTATTTCCCTGCATAACAAATATATTCTTTGCCAGATTAAAAGCGGATTGATGATTATAGACCAGCACGTGGCTCACGAAAGAATACTTTATGAAAAAGCGATTAATTCTTTCGAGACCGACATTCCTTTCTCTCAGCAGCTGTTGTTCTCGCAGACTATGAACTGCGATCCTGCCGATTATCAGCTCTTTATGGAACTTGAACCTTATCTTACTAAACTCGGTTTTGATTTGAAATTCTTCAGTAAGAATACGATTGTAATCGACGGCGTTCCCTCAGATGTGAAAGTGGGGAGCGAGATTAATGTTCTTAATGAAATGCTTGATGAATACAGAAAGAATTTACAGGGCAAAATTTCGGATGAAAAAGATAATATTGCCAAGTCATTCTCCTGTAAGGCCGCTATTAAAGCGGGAGATAAACTAAGCGAAAGAGAAATGAGAGTGCTTGTAGATCAGTTATTTGCCACCTCTATGCCCTATGTATGCCCTCACGGCAGGCCTATCATTATCAAAATCTCTCTCGAGGAATTTGATAAAAAATTCGGAAGAACATAATCTATTGCCGGCATACTTTTTTATTAACAAATAAGAAAGAAGCATCATGTCAAAGGAAATAGAAAAACAGAAGAGGCAGGAATACGATTCCAGGGCGCAATCGGCAAAAACCACCGGAATAAAATTTACTACGGTTTCAGGGAGGGATATAAACATCCTTTACACCCCTGAAGATGTCAAATCGGATTATCTTAACGGCATTAGTTTTCCGGGTGAGTATCCTTTTACAAGGGGAGTGCATAATAACGGTTACAGAGGCAAAATATGGACTATGCGCCAGTTCGCCGGTTTCGGCAGTCCCGAAGATACCAACCGTAGATTTAAGTATCTGCTTAAAAACGGACAGACAGGGCTCTCGGTTGCATTCGACCTTCCAACCCTAATGGGGTGGGACGCAGACGCGCAATTCAGCCAGTGGGAAGTAGGTATCTGCGGAGTAAATATTTCCTCTCTCAGGGATATGGAAATTCTATTTGATTCCATACCTCTTGACGGCGTTTCGACTTCAATGACCATCAATTCACCGGCGGCTATGATTTTTGCATTTTACCTTGCAATTGCCAAAAAACAGGGAGTAACATTCGATAAATTACGCGGCACCCTGCAGAAT
>Ga0153915_10002378_pt1 | contig 17212 bp, 13 predicted proteins | sample Opewatmetagenome_2_FD_107003 | JGI IMG/M metagenome (GOLD analysis project Ga0153915, IMG submission 107003) | Freshwater wetland microbial communities from Ohio, USA - Open water 3 Core 3 Depth 3 metaG | ecosystem: Environmental > Aquatic > Freshwater > Wetlands | place: USA: Ohio, Lake Erie...
AACCACGGCGGCTATATCGCCGATTACATCGTGGACCTGCTTGCCCGCAGACTCCGGGGCTATTTCAACAACCCGGTGGCGGACCGCAGGCCGTGGACCGAGCCGCTCACCGGGATCTTCGGGCCCAAAGTGATGCTGATCAACGAACTGTCCGGCTCGGGCGGTGATATGCTCCCCTATCTCTTCCATCACCTCCAGCTCGGCCCGTTGGTCGGCGCGCGCACCTGGGGCGGTCTGGTCGGGATCTGGGACGTCCCGGGCCTGGTGGACGGCGGGTTCATCACCGCGCCTCGGGGCGGCTTCTTCAACCTCGACGGGCAATGGGACGTCGAGAATGCGGGAGTGACACCGGACATCGTGGTGGAGCAGACTCCGGCGGAGCTCATCAGGGGTCGGGATCCCCAGCTGGAGCGGGCGATCCAGGAGGGCCTGCGTCTGCTGGCGGAACACCCAGTGGAGCTCAAGCCCGAGCCGGCGCCACCGGTGCGGGTCCGTCGGCCATGACACCCGCAATACCGTGACCAACGAAAGAGCAGCAACACAAAGACGCAGAGGGCGCAGAGGCCGCAGAGCACCCTCTGCGATCTCTGCGTCCTCTGCGTCTCTGCGTTGATCGCTTACACTAGGTTGACGTCGATTCGAAGGACAGACCACCCTCTTCCACCCGTCCTCATGCGATTTCTTGACTCCTGGCTCAGCGCTTCCGCCATGCTGATGTTCGCGGCCACGGCCGCGGCCCAATCCGCTCCGAAGGACGTCGACGCCTACGTCACCCAGTCGCTGAAGCGGTTCGATCAGCCCGGCGTGGCCATCGCGGTCGTGAAGGACGGCAAGGTGGTGTTCCAGCAGGGCTGGGGGGTGCTGAAGCTGGGTGAGCCCGCCCGAATCGACGCGCACACCCGATTCCAGGTGGCCTCGAATACCAAGGCCATGACCGCGGCCACCCTGGCCATGCTGGTGGACGAAGGGAAGCTCGGCTGGGACGATCCCGTGGTGGATCATCTCCCCTGGTTCCGCCTCGGCGGCGATCCCTATGTCTCCCGTGAACTGCGCGTGCGCGACCTCCTCTCCCACCGCAGCGGCCTCTCCCTCGGCGCAGGTGACCTGCTCTGGTTTCACTCGGACTATACCGCCGAGGAGATCGTGCGGCGGCTTCGGTTTATCGCGCCAGCCACCAGCTTCCGGGCCAATTACGCCTACGACAACGTGCTCTATCTCGCCGCCGGGGAGCTGGTGAAGGCGGTGACCGGACAGGAATGGCGGGACGTCGCCACGGCCAGGATTCTCAAGCCCCTCGGGATGAATGAAACGGTGGTCGGGATCGACCGGGCGCGTCTGGGTGACAACGTGGCGTGGCCCCACGCGCGGGTCGACGGCAGGATGCAGGTCGTCCCCTTCGACTCGGTACTCAACACCCTCGCGGCCGGCGGGGTCCTGGCCAGCGTGGCCGACTGGAGTAAGTGGATGCAGGTCCAGCTCGACTCCGGGCGCGCCGCCGGCGGCCGGCTGTGGAGCGAGCGGCAGACTCGCACGATGTGGTCACCCCACATCGACATCGGGATCGGAGGCCCGCCCCCGGCCCTCGCTTCCCTTCGGCCCAACTTCTCGGCCTACGGCCTGGGATGGTTCCTCCGCGACTACCGCGGTCTCAAGGTGGTGACTCACGATGGTGGCCTGGCCGGCATGCTGTCCCGCACCGTGCTCCTGCCGGAGAAGCGGCTCGGCGTTGTGGTGCTGAGCAACGGAGAGACGCTCGCATTCCAGGCCCTGGCCTGGTGGCTGGTGGACTACTACCTCGGCGCAGCGCGGACCGACTGGAGCACCGCGTTCGCCGCCCTGGGGGAGCAGGGCCAGGCAGGTGACCGGGCGTTTGCCGACTCGGCGGAAGCCGCCAGGAAGAAGGATGTGGGTCCCGCCCTTCCGCTCGAGCGCTATGCCGGTCGCTATCGGGATGCATGGTACGGCGACGTGACGCTGGCCGTGGAGAACGGACACCTGGTGCTGCGGTGGAGCCACTCCCCCGCCCTCACCGCGGACCTGGAGCACTGGCAATACGACACCTTCCGGGCCCGCATGCGCGTGCCAAACGTTGCCGATGCGCTGGTGACCTTCGCACTCAAGTACGACGGCAGCATCGACCGGATGACCATGCAGCCGTTCCTGCCGTCGACCGACTTCAGCTTCAACTATCAGGACCTGTTGTTCCGGCCGGCGCCGTAATTGGCACGTCTGGCTTCCGGGTTCCCTTGTGGACTCTGTGGATCACGGCGCTTCATGCTTCAACTGGTTCCTCCAGCATCCTTGAGGCCTCGCCTCTGCATGGAAGAAGAGAGCCACGGCTGAGTATTGGAGGATCATCTCTCTGCGATCTCCGCGTCTCTGCGTTTCAGGAACGTCGAAATTGAAGTATCGACGATGGCGAAGACCAAAGAAAACCGGAGGCCCGCAATGCGCTGGACAGTGATCGTCGTTGGAAGCCTGATCGGCCTGGTGCTGCTCGTCGCTGCTGTGGGCCTGGCCTTGCCGAGGCGCCATCGCGCCACCAGTCGGATCAGGCTGGCCCAGCCGCCTGACAGCGTCTGGGCCGTGGTCCGGGATTTCGGCAGCATACCCAGCTGGTGGCCGGAGGTAGCGAGGGTCGACCGACTCGAGGACGCGAACGGCAGGGAGCGGTGGCAGGAGACACTCGGCGGCAACATGACCATGGTACTGCAGGTCGCCGAAGACAGCCCACCCACCAGGCTCCGCGGAGTCATCGAAGACACCGGCGCCCCCTTTGGCGGTGAATGGATCTACCAGATCACGCCCGACGGCGCAGGAAGCCAGGTCGAGGTGACGGAAGACGGCTGGGTGTCGAACCCGATCTTCCGGGTTGTCTCCCGCCTGGTGGGCCATCATCGGACCCTGGACAGCTATCTCTCCGCTCTGGCAAAACGGTTTGGCAGCTCCGTCACGCCGGAGCACGTGAGCTGAGCGACTGCCACCGTGGGTGACCCGGGTCACTTCTCGTGGTGAGCAGCGGTTTCAGGTTCACTCTGTCCCCCAACCAGCACGCGCCGGACGGCATCCCATCGCCGATACCCAAGAGCAGTCCGGAGGCGCGATGCTCCAGTTGACCATCCCCTTCGTTGTCCTCCTGGGCGGGGTGGGCGGCCAGCCCCGTCTGGTACGCATCGCCCAGGGCCTGAGTGAGCCCGTGTTTCTCACCTGCGCGCCTGGAGACTCGACCCGGCTGTTCGTGGTGGAGAAGACGGGCAGGATCCGGATCATCCGCGGGGGGGTGTTGCTCAAGACCGCGTTTCTCGATCTCAGTGATTCCGTCTCGAACGGCTCCGAACAAGGTCTCCTCGGCCTGGCCTTCTCGCCGGACTATGCCACATCCGGCAGATTCTACGTCAGCTACACCAGTCCGAGGGGACGGCAGGCCGGCGGCACGTCGGCGGTGGAGCGGTACGTCGTCTCCCGCGATCCGGATCTCGCCGATGCACGGTCCGGGCAGAGGATGCTCACCGTCGACCAGCCGTACAGCAACCATAACGGTGGGATGATCACCTTCGGTCCGGACGGATATCTGTATTTCGGATTGGGGGACGGTGGAGGCGGGGGCGACCCGGGTGGAACCGGCCAGGACCGCGGCGACCTGCTCGGCTCCCTGCTCCGGCTGGACGTAAGCGGCCCGGGCGGCTACGTGGTGCCTCCGACCAATCCCTACGCCGGCGGAGGGGCACACCGGCCCGAGCTGTGGAACTACGGCCTCAGGAACCCGTGGCGCTTCAGTTTTGACCGCCAGACAGCTGACCTCTACATCGCCGACGTCGGGCAGAACGCCCACGAGGAGATTGACGTTCAGCCCGCCGCGAGTCATGGCGGCGAGAACTACGGCTGGAACATCATGGAGGGAGCGAGCTGCTACGCGGCGTCGAGCTGCAGTCGGGCCGGACTGACTCTCCCGGTCGTCGACTACGATCACTCCCGGGGCTGCTCGGTGACGGGCGGCTACGTGTACCGCGGCACGGCGGTCCCGAGCCTCCGGGGCCGCTACGTTTATGCCGACTACTGTGGTGGCTGGATCCGGAGCTTCCGCTACCAGAATGGCCACGCCACCGATCAACAGGTGCATGCCGGCCTGGCGACGCGAGGCGGCATCACCAGTTTCGGCGAGGATGCGGCGGGAGAGCTGTATGTGCTCACTCAGGAGGGCACGGTCTTCCGCATCGCGCCAGACTAAACGCTCTTCCCGGAGTAGCGCCGTGACACCACCGGTCTCATCCCTCCAGCGCCCGCGCGTGAAGGTGCCGGGTCTCATCGCTCTCCTTCCCCTGCTGTTCCTCAGCGCGGCATGCGGCGGGGACGGAGGGGGTGGCCCGTCGGGCGTGCCCGATTCGATCCTGACACTGGAGCCGGTCGCGAGCGGCTTGGCCGTGCCGGTCTACCTCACCGCTCCTGCCGGTGATCCCCGGCTGTTCGTAGTGGAGAAGGATGGCCTCATCCGGATCATCAAGAACGGCTCCGTGCTGTCCACCCCGTTTCTTGACCTTACCGCGCTGACCACCAAGGGAGGCGAACAAGGCCTGCTGGGCCTTGCATTCTCCCCCGACTATGCCACGACGGGGCGATTCTACGTCTCCTACACCACCCCCGGCCCCACCACGGGTGGCACCTCGGTCCTTGCCCGCTACCACGTGAGCGCCGCCGCCGACATCGCCGACCCGGCCAGCGACACGGTGATCCTGACCGTGGCCCAGCCGGAGGTGAACCACAACGGCGGGGGCATCGGGTTCGGTCCCGATGGGATGCTGTATTACGGACTGGGCGATGGCGGAGGCGCTGGCGATCCGCAGGGGACGGGACAGGTCCGGACCGACCTGCTAGGCTCCATGCTGCGGCTCGACGTGAGCGGCGCGACCTACACCACTCCCCCCGGCAATCCCTTCGTAACCAGCGGCACCTTCCGGCACGAACTGTGGAACTACGGGCTCCGCAACCCGTGGCGCTGGAGCTTCGACCGCCTCACGGGCGATCTCTACATCGGGGACGTGGGGCAGAACGCCTACGAGGAGATCGACATCCAGCCGGCTGGAAGCAGCGGGGGCGAGAACTACGGCTGGAACACCATGGAAGGCACGCACTGCTACAACGCCGCCAGCTGCAATCGGACCGGCCTCACCCTTCCCGTGCTCGACTACGGCCATGGCGACGGCTGCGCGGTCACCGGCGGGTACGTGTACCGCGGTTCAGCCGTTCCGGCGGTACAGGGTCACTACTTCTACTCGGACGCCTGTTCCGGATTCCTGCGCAGCTTCCGATGGAGCGGTGGTGCGATCCAGGACCAGAAGAACTGGACCGGCCTCGGCCTCTCCGGCGTCAACAGCTTCGGTGAGGACGGCAACGGGGAGCTGTATGTCGTGACCTACGCGGGAGACATCCTCCGATTCGCCGCACCCTGAGTCACCCGCATGCCATGCGGAACCCGCCGGTATCGGCCTCCGGAATGACTGAGACGCTCCCTGATCCGGCACGCCTTGCCGAGCTTGCTGCCGCAGTGCCGGAAGTAGCCCGGTTCGGTACTTCGTCCTGGACTTATCCAGGCTGGAAGGGAATGATCTACCAGCGCGACTACCCGAAGACGGGCGCCTCCGCCGCCATGCTCGAGGAATACGCCCGATTCCCGCTGTTCCGCACAGTCGGCATCGACTCCACCTTCTACGCCCCGCCGACCCCCGACATCCTGCAGAGCTACGCCCGCGTCCTTCCGATTGGGTTCCCCTGCGTAAGCAAGGTCTGGGATCGCCTGACCGTCCACACCTTCCCCAAGGCCCGATACCGGGCGCAGGGCGGGGAGCGCAACCCCGATTTCCTCAACCCCGAGGTGTTCCTCGACGAGGTCCTCCGCCCCACTGAGGCGCACTTCGCCGGACACCTCGGCCCTTTCGTCTTCGAGTTCCAGACCATCGGTCGGAGTGCCCGGCTCAACGCCCTGGATTTCGCCAACCTGCTGGACGGGTTCTTCAGCCGGCTCCCCCGCGAGATCCCGTACGCGGTGGAGATCCGCAACCTGGAGTTCCTCACCCCGCCCTACTTCGCCGTGCTGCGGGAGCACAACGTCGCGCATGTGTTCAACTCGTGGACCCGGATGCCGCCGATCGGGGAACAGATGGAGCTGCCGGGCGCGTTCAGCGCGCCGTTCACGGTAGCCCGGATCCTGCTCCGCCCTGGCCGGACCTACAGCGAGGCGGTGGACGCGTTCGCGCCGTACGACCGGATCCAGGACCGCAATCCCGCCTTGCGGCGCGACATCGCGCGGCTCATTCGGCAGGCCGCGGCGCTCAGGATCCCGGCTTACGTGCTGGTGAACAACCGCGCCGAGGGAAGCGCGCCGATCACGATCGCGGCGGTGGCGGCGTTGCTGGCCGGAGATCGTGAGGAGGGGAAGGGCAACGAGGGTGAGCGGCGAAACGGCGAACGGTGAAGGGGGAACGGTAAAAGGTGAACGGTGAACGGTGAACGGTGTCCCTCCGACTCACCGTTCACCCCTCACCGTTCACCCTTCACCCTTCACCGTCAGGCTTCCTGCGAACTCCGCCGCGGCGCCCGCCGCTTGGTGACGGGCCGCCGCTTGCGAGGGCCGTCGTGGGCCGGGCTCTGGGCCAGTGCATGCGCGGCCGCGGCGAGCCGGATCGCCCGGGACGCCGCCTCGCTGCCACGGATGCCCGCCTCGACCCAGCGGCCAAAGGGCGCCTGTGCGCTGGTGAGGAACGGACGGGCGTGCCGGGTGTCGAGCACGTCCTGCCGTTCCGACTCCGGCAGCTTCAGGACTATGGCCTCCTCGAACAGGAACGCGAACATCCGGCCGCCGGTAAAGAACGCCTCCGCCCCGAACATCCGCTTGGTCGTGACCTGGGGCATCGCCAGGATCGCCGCCTGGACCACCTCGTAGGCATCCCTCCGCGTCCGTTGCGCGACCATGGCCATGCCCTCGACGTCCCGGGGGAAAAAGGGGCGGCTAACGTACCATCCGCCGGCGTCACGCGCTAGCTCAAGGTCTCCCGAAGAATGACCGTAAGCCGCCACGTGCGCGCTTCTCCAGGGCGCAGGATCGGGGCCACCTGCCAATCGCTCACCGCACGGTCCAGCCGGTCCGGGGCCGCGAGACATGGTTCGACTGCAAAGTTGTAGTGCGGCGTGCCTTCCGGGCCGGTGCCGCCCGGGTTGATCCAGAGACCGACCCACGGGATCTCCCGGGCATCCCACTGGAATTCCAGCGCTTCGCCACGGAGCGGATCGGTCACCACGGCGCGTCCTTCGGGTGCCGCACGGGCGAACAGCTTGGCGGCCCACCCGCCGGACGCCGGCAGGGTGTAGCGGTCTCCGTGTTCGAGCGGCCAAACCACTTCTGTGTCCACAGGCAGGTCGCTCGGTCCGTGCACCGCTCCAACGCGAACTCGTGACACACCGGGCAGCTCGACGGTCGTGCCAGGCTGCACGTTGAGCAGCGGGTGTGCGGACCAGAGGTAGGGAAAGGGCTCGGTAGCGGTCGAGCGCAGATCGTATTGCATGGTCACGGTTGGGTCTGCGCTGTCATCGTCTTCGTTCAGCTCCACCCGGCGTGAGAAAATCGCGGGAACCGTGCGGCATTCGGTCACGCTTCGCCAGGTGGTCACACCTTCGCGGGTGAGCACTTCGTGGCGCCACCGGGCATGCCACAATTCGCCATGATCGGGCAGCCGGGGCTGATCCGGCACTCCGGGACGCGGGCAGGCGCCGACGGTGGGAAAGCACTCGTCCCAGCCACCATGGTCGTACCAGTCGACGTAGGCAGTCGGAGACGATGGCGACTCGGGCGGTGGCAATACGAAGGGCAACGCCTGGTTGCGCCACAGCCACTCACGCCCCCGGCGCCGCAGGCGGAGGTGGGTGATGCGGGCCCCGGCGCCCGGCACAGCGACCAGCTCGATGCGTTCAGTGTAGAGGGAGAGCGCCGGGAGGCCGGCGACGGTGGTCTGGCGGTAGGGCATGGGGGAGGAAGTTCCGGGTTCCGAGTTCCGAGGCCTGCGAACGCTGGAGTCCGCGTGTGCGTCCGAGAGCCCTGAGACCCGCCGTTCGGAACTCGGATCTCGGAACTCGGAACTGCCTAGGGCAAGACCGGCTCCACTCCCGCGACCGCACACACCCGGAGGATCGTCTCGCCGATCTTGTTGTTCGGAGTCGAGGCGCCGGCTGTGATGCCGATGGTGCGCACCCCGTCGAGCCACCCGGTCACAGACTCTTCCCCGGCCTTGATGCGCGGCTGGTGCCGCAACGCACCGCTCTCCACGTCGATGGCGGAGGCGTCCTCGATGTGGTAGGTGCGGACCGCGTGGTCCCGCGAGAGGCTGGCGAGATGCGTGGTATTGCTGGAGTTATAGCCGCCCACGACGATCATCAGGTCGGGCGGATCCTCCAGCAGGCGCAGCACGGCATCCTGCCGCTCCTGGGTGGCGGAGCAGATCGTGTCGAAGGTGCGGAAGTGATCGGCGAGCGCGGTCTCGCCATACCGGCGGATCATGCTCTCGCGCACCTCGGAGGCGATCGCCAACGACTCACCGGACAGCATCGTCGTCTGGTTGGCCAGTCCCACCCGCACCAGATCGCGCGCGAAATCAAATCCGGGAGACATCGCGTGCTCGAACCGCGCCGCCAGCGCCGCCGCGTCGCCCTTCCCCTCGATGAAATCGCACACCAGCCGCGCCTCGGTCATATCGAACAGCACGAGGTACTTCGCTTCGGGATACCGGGTTACCTGGCTGGCGGTCGCCCGGGTTTCCTCGTGGTAGTACTTGCCGTGGATGATCGAGGTGTAGCCATCCCTTGCATAGCTCTCGACCCGCTTCCACACGTTGAGCACCGAGCCGCACGTGGTATCGACCAGCACGCAGCCGATGGCGCGCAAACGCCGGAAATCGCTCACCGTCACACCGAAGGCCGGGAGGATCACGGCATCCTCCGGCGCGATGGCGGAGAAATCGAAATCTCCACCACCGGTGGGCGCCAGAATGGTGATGCCCATCGAGATCAGCTTGGCGTTGACGTGGGGATTGTGGATGATCTCGCCGACCAGGAAGAGCCGCTTGTCGGGGAACTGTCTCCGGGTCTCATAGGCGTATTCCACTGCCCGATCCACTCCGTAACAGAAGCCGAACTCCCGCGCCAGCCGGAACTCGAGCGGACCCGCCGCCAGGCGGTAGTCGCCGGAGCGGAGCGCGTCGACCACTCTGCTGGAGTAGTCGGAGGCGAGCTGGCTCTCGATGGCGCCCTTGAGCCCGAAACCCTTGCGGAAGTAGGTCGAGGTCATGAACGAAAGCTACTGCGCCGGCTCCGGCGGCGACACCGAGTCCTGAGGGCAGGGCCCCGGCATCACCCCGGAGAACCGGCCATTGAGGACGATCGAGTCTTCCGCCCCTCCGATCTTCCGCATGTGAAGCGCGAAGACGCCGGCGAATCCCTGTCCGTCCCGGGTCAGCTGCAGAGAACCCCAGTCACTCTGATAGGCATCGATTTCCCGTTCGGTGAACCACCGGGCGGCGCCCGCCACGCCCGGGCGCTTGATACTGTCGGCCACGGGATCGAACCCGTCGTAGCTTCCAGGCACCACCGCTGCGACTGGGTAGATCGCCAGTCCGACGCCGGCATCACCCTTGACCGCCGTCAGCTCCAGCCGGTTCCCTGCAGTACAGAACACCGCCCGGGGCCGGGCGCTCAGCTTGCCCGTGTCAGCGCCAATCCATGAGGCGGAAAGCTTGCCGCCGCTCCCCGTTTCATCGGGGTCGCGCTGAGAGCCACTGGATCTGCGGCAAGCAGCTCCAGAAAGCAGGAGACCCAGGAGCGCCAACTGTCGGGGACGCATCGCAGGATACTAGGCGGGCAAGGGGGACGGCGGGAGGGCGAGAGCTCCCTACCACGCTTCAGCCACGACCCAGGGTGCCGGAGCCCTTACGCCTGACACCTCACGCCTGACGTCTGACGTCTGATGCCTCAAGGCCAGACCAGGGCCCGCATCACCAGGTCGAAGCGGAGCCCGCTTCCCCCCTCAGTGAACGGATGGCTGAGGTCGAATCGCACCACCCCACCGAGAAGAGAGAGTCCGGCACCGCCACCCGCGATCACCGAGCCGCTGCCGCCCGGGGATGTGCCGTCGCCCAGATTCCCCGCCTGTCCCGCATCGGCGAAGATCACCGGCTGGATCAGACCACGGGTAAGTGGCCAATCCGCCTGGGCGGCCCAGAAGGCCCGGCCTCCCCGGGTGCCGTAGTCGAAGCCGCGGACGGTGCCGCTGCCGCCGATGCGGAAGGCCTGCTGAACCAGCGGGCGACGGGTCGCCACACCGGCCCTCAGGGTCACCGTCGGGACCCGGACGCCCCTGCCAAGCGGCATGCTGAGGGAACCGTAGCTCCGACCCGTGGCACGCGCATCGCTGGCCAGGACATCCGCCGCGAGGGACCACCGGGCCCGGCCGCTCGAGCCCTCCAGTCGCGCCACCGCGCCGCCGAAGGTCCCCTCCTCCACCGGAGGGTTGTCCGGGAACCTGCCGGTTCCGCCGAGGGCGTCGTTGAGCCAGGACTTCGCCTCGCGCCGGACGCTCTGCTCCCGTTCGACCAGGAGAGAGGTGGTGAGCTCCAGTCCTTCGGCGGGAGCGCTCTCCCGCGTGAGTCGGAGACCGTGTGTAAGGTGGTAGTCCGCGTCGTCGTGCCCCACGAACAGCGCGTTCAGACTGTTGCCCAGGCGATTGGCCCGGCTGAACGGGTCGTTGGAGAGCACCTCGCGGTAGCCCCGGAGAGTCCATCTGGCGCCGGGCGCCTCGCGCCTCAGCGTGAGCGCTCCCACCACCCGTTCGTCGCTCAGTCCGAAGCGGGCCTCACCCCGGAGTGTGGTGAAGCCATCGCCCGGCAGAGTGACTTCATAACCCAGGCCCGGCACAGCCCCCTGCACGCGGTTGTACCTGATCGCCTCCAGCAGCCGCTCCCAGGTGAACCCGTGGGTGCGCCTTCCCGTCAGCTCCGAAGGGAGGCGCACCGTCATCCGTTCGAGATCGGACTGCACCTCCAGCACCTGCCGGTCGGCCACCGGATCGTCACTCAGCACCAGGGAGTCACCCCACTCGGCGTACGCCTTGAGGGAGTCGCCCGGGGCACGGTGGATCTCGTAGCGGCCGTCGGCCCAGCGGCCGGCGTAGTCCCGGGGCTCCTGGTCCTCTGGCAACCCTCCGCCGGCGCGGCGGCGACGCCGCCGCTCTTCCCGCAGCGAATCGCTGCGTGCCCGGGCGAAAGCGCGGGCGCTGTCGGGATCGGCGATCGAGTCCGGCAGCGCCACGGTAAAGACCATCGGCCGGCCGCTGTTGACCGTGTAATCCTCGAACGTGGTTCGCGCCTCGAATGGGATCACCAGCTCGCCGAACCAGGGGATCTCCACCCGGCCGGCCACGACCTGGCGATACGGCATCCAGTACTTCTCTTCCTGCAGCGCGTACTCGAGATCCGCGTCCAGCGTGAGGATCCGGTTGGCGATCCGGTTGTACCGCCGGGCCGCGGCCGAGTCCCCTTCGGTGTCCTCGCCCGGTGAAATCCACAGGGCCGTGCCGACGAACCGGAACGAGAAGCGCACCAGGTCGGCGCTCGTGGCATCGAGCCAGAGCCGTCCAGCCACCAGCGAGCCGCCAACCCGGGTCGGCAGGACGTCCACCGCGAGGAGCTTGATCCGCTTCCCCTCCCTGGTGCTGATCTGCAGGCTGTCGGTGAGCCGGTAGCGATACCAGGCGGGGCCGTCGGCGGCGAGTGGGTGGAGCGCGGCCTGCCTGGGAATCTCGTTGCCGAAGACCCGGATCGAGTCGCCCAGTGCCCGCGGAATGAACCACGGCCGGCCGAAATTGCTGGTGAGAGTCAGCTCCTTCGAGCGCGCCTGCTGCCGCCGCCCGAGAACATCGACCCGGACATCGTTAGGCGCGACCCACTGCACCGTCCCCGCCTGTTCCTCGACGGCGGCGTTGGGGACTCTCGCCCAGCGGCGCCGGCCCAGCCCGAAGCTGAGTCGATAACGGAACCTGGCAGAATAGTCCCGCACCTCGGCGTCCCCGGAACGGTGCCGCTCGATCGCGCGCTCGACCAGCGCGCGGGTGCCTTCGGTGGCGAATGGAATGGTGTCCGCCTGCTGGGCAACGAAGGCGAGTACTAGCAGAAGCATGCCGGGTCCGGGGGCACGAGGTCGACTGGTTCGGGGGTGCGGCTTCCCCTACCAACGCCACCCGCTGTGTCAGGGTTTCAGGCTGAGACGGGGGACCGGCAGGGAGACTCTTACCATGTCCTTACATATGGAAACGAAAAAGGGGCGGGCCGGTGGGCTCGCCCCAGATTCAGCCTGGGTCGGATGAACTAGGCTGACTGCTCCATTTCCCCGTTGCGGCTCCAGCGAGACCGGCCGTCGCGGTGCAGGCCGTAGGCCTTGAGCCGGCGCCACAGCGTGGTGCGGCTGATGCCAAGGGACTTCGCGGTTTCAGCGAGCTTCCACGCGTGCGCATCGAGCGTCCGCACAATCGCGTCGCGCTCGCGGTCGGCCAGCGTGGTGGGCCCATCGATGCCCGGAATGAACATCGCCTCTCCCAGCTCCAGAGTTCCCACCCGAAGGGGCCGCAGGCGGCCCCCCATGGCGGCGAGGCGGGGCATCAGGTTCTGGGTGTCCTCGGCGTCCTGCTCGAGATCGGCGAGGGCTTCGCGGGCGGGCTCGTTGGCGTACAGGATCTTCCCCGAAGGGTCAAAGACGACGACCCCCTCGCTGAACCCGTCCAGCAGGGCCTTGGCGAGAGGGGAGAAGACGGAGGGGGCGTGGGTTTCCGGCATAGCTCGGTCTACGGTCCTGGGACTGGTAGGGTTTCAGGTTGTGTCCTCTGTACTGTAAGACGACGGGGGAGGCCCCGGCATGGACACCTGGCGGGGCGGGCGGCGAAGGCGGAAGCAGCGGATGGACTTAGCCCCCATCCCGCCCTCCCGCCCTTCCCGCCTTCCCGCCCTACTCCCCCAGCATCGCATCCATCGACATGGACTCGGGTTGGGCCCGTTCGGCCAGAATCACCAGCCCGAGTCCCGCGAAGATCACCGCCCCGGCCACCATGGTTCGGGTTCCGATGCTCTCCCCCAACACCACGGGAGCCGAGAGCGCCGCGAACACCGGCTGGAGGTAGATGAACGTCGCCACGGTATTGGAGGAGGCGCGCTTGAGCGCCCACAGGTTGAGGAAGTAGGTGGCGATCGTGGGGAAGAGCACGATGTAGCCCACCATCAGCCAGATTCCGGCACTGATCCCGTGCAGCCGGGCGCCGGCCAATGCCGGCACCCCGATTGGCAGCACGCCGAGCGCGGCGAACAGCATCACGTAGGCGCTGACCGTGATCGGATCGTACCGCGCGAGGATCGGCTTGGAGACAAGAAAGTAGGCGGAATAACACATCATGCCGATCAGGATCAGCAGGTTGCCAAGGGCTTCACCCGGCCCCAGAGAGAGCCGCCCTGGATCGACCAGATAAACAGCGCCGACCGCGGCCAGCGCGATGCCGCCCAGCTTCTGGATCGAGGGACGCTCCAAGCCGAGCAACAGCGACCCGAGCACGGTGAATACCGGCACGGTCGTGACCAGAATCGTGGCGTTTACCGCCGTGGTGTGCCGTAGTCCGAACAGGAAAAGCGACTGGTTGGCCGTGACCCCCAGCAGGCCGGCGACCGCCACGCGAGCGAGCACCCGAGGCTCGGTAATCCAGGGCCCGCGCCGTGCCGCCTGCAGCAACAGCAACGCCGCCGCGGCCCCGAGGATCCGAAAGGTGACCAGCACCCCCGCTGGCACCACCGGCAGCACCACCCGGCCGACGACCGCCAGGCTGGCGAACATGACCTGGACGAGGATCAGCGCCAGTGAGGTCATCTGGGCGTGTTGTGAGGAGTGAGGAGTGAGGAGTGAGGAGTAAGGGTGATCAGTGGGCAGGGCAGGTTCCAGTGAGGGATGGTGAGATCGCCGGAGTGGCAGTCCGGATCCGGATGCTCACGGCGTATGAGCCATCACTGCTGATTCCTCACTTCTCACCTCTCACTTCTCACTAGTTGCCCTACCTTCGCCGATGCCGCGGCGGCTTGAACCGCCGCCCACTTCGCTCCGCGGCATCCGCCTGCTGCAGCGCACTACGCAGTTGCTCCAGGGTGTCTGCCTGCACAGCGGAGCGCTGACCGCGGACCACCGCGAATCGAATCGGCCGATCCAGCCGGGGGAGATCTTCCTCTCTGAGGCGTCGGGCCTGGCCCTCCCTGAGCTGCAAGCGGGCCACACCCCCTTCGGGGCTGCTCTCGTAGTGGATGGCAACCGTGTCGCCGAACAGCCGCACCCCGCTCGGGAGGGCAAGGAGCCGTTCCCGCTCCGGCTTCGGCACCAGGGACTCGGCGTCCAGCTCCACGGGGGTCGAGAGAAAGCTCTGCCATCCCGTCACGCGCTGCAGCTGTGCGACGACGCGCTCTCGCACTGCGTCCGGCGCCGCGGCGGCCAGGCTGCCACCGGAACGACGCCACAGCTCTCCCAGTTCCGCGGCCGCGCGCCGGACCCGGCCCTGGCTCGGGTGCGTCGTCTCACCCGCGAGCAGCGCACGGGCCAGCGCTTCCCCGAGGGCCGCCAGGAGTTCGGGCGGAGGCTCCTCCCCCAGCGGCTCGACCAGCGCGTCCAGCTCGAAGCCGAAATACCATAGCCGCCTCCGTACCACCAGCTGCTGGTGCTTTCGCGGTCCGGTGATCTCGATCTCGGCTGCCCCGCGGCGCGCGAAGCGCCGGATGAGATCGTAGGAGAGCGTCGTCCCCTCGATCGCCGCGCGTGGGACGCCGAAGCGGTCCGCGAAGAAGCGGAGGTTTCCGGCGACGGCGCCCCAGGTGCCGGCCACGGAGTTGCGGGAGACTCGCGCCTCCTGGCCGTCGGCGGTACGCTCGTCCAGCACCAGGTCGAACGGCATGATGCGCGCGAGCAGCTCCAGCCAGGCGTCCCGCAGCTCCCGACCCGCGTACGGCAGTTTCGCGGGAAGCGGCAGCTCGAGCGCCCGGTAGACCGAGGCCGTGCCGAGAGCCACGTCCTCGATCACCTTGACCAGCACCCCGCGCCGCTCGGCCCACTCGGCCAGCCCCCCCTCATCGAACAGGTGTCGCGGCAGGCCGTACACCTCCCCCAGCGCGCCGTGCCGATTCACCGCTTCGGCGAACAGGTTGTACGCGGTGAGGTGGTCACTGCCGTTCACCTTCACTCCCTCCAGGTCCCGCTCTTCGCGGGTCATCCGGTGCAGCGAGTCGATATTCGAGCAGACCGCCACCACCGGCGCCAGCTCGGAGCCGGCGTGCACCAGTAGCTCACCCCAGGCCCGGTCCACCGGCATGGCCTCGACCTCGCGCCCGTAGCGGGTCAGCCTTCCTTCCTCCACCAGGCCACGCTCAGTGAGCCGCGCGAGCGCCTTGCGATAGGCGGTCCGGTCGAGCGGCACCGGCAGATCGAGGTCCGTGGCGTCGACTCCCAGCGCCGCGCAGGTGATGGCCACCCGTTCGGCGTCTCCCGCCAGCTGGAACTCGGGGGGCGTGGGACGGAGCCTTTCGAACACGAGATCGCGGTCGGTGAGGATGTAGACCTCGCCATCCGGAACCCGACCATGCACCCGTCCCGCCATCTGCAGGATCTCGTTCGCGCCGAGGTACATCCGGTGCAGCACGTTGCGGCCGCGATCCACGACGTTGCCGTAGCGGGCATCGTAGATCACCACGGTATCGAGCCCGCGGATGTTGAGGGCCGACTGTCCGGCGGCGGTCATCGCCAGCAGGAACGGGTGTCGGGCCTCGCCCTCGAGGAACGGGCGAATCACGCGGATCGGCTCCCCTCCGTGGTAGAACGCGGCGTTGAGGCCGGGCCAGCGCTCGCCCAGTCCGCCAGCGATCTGCTCTACTTCAGCCCGGGTCGGCACGAACACCGCGACGCCGCGTTTCGCCCGGATCAGGTGACGAACGAACTTGTCGTCGAGAAACTCTTCGGCTCGCTTGGGGAGCACCTTCACCCGGGCCTTCAGCCGCGGATCGAAGGCGCTCGACTCCACTACCCTCGCCGAGTCGAGGTAGCGGGCGTAGAACGAGGGATCGACCGTGGCGCTGAGCCAGATGTAGCGGCACCCGGCCCGCTTCCCGAGCGCCAGGCAGAGCTCCAGCTCGGCCGACGTCTGGTGGATCTCGTCGACGACGAGGGTGTCGCGACGGGTGATGAGGTCGTCCTCGAACCAGCGCCGGGCGATGCCCGTCGTCACGATCACCACATTCCAGGTCGGCGTCTCCGGGGTGGCCTCTCGCTCGCGGTTGACCACGCCGACGCGAAGGGGCTCCTGCAGGATCGCTTCGGCGATTGGGCGAATGCCGAGGGTCTTGCCGGTGCCGGTGCCGGCGACAACTCCGAATCCGCTGCCGGACCGCGCCAGCTCCCGCAGTTCCGCGCCGTGCTCCCGCTCCAGCACGGTCTCCACCTCCGTGAGCCCCAGAGCCAGCTCGATGGTCTCACAGGCCGCCCGAGTCGGCGCGATGACGATGATTCGGCCCCGCGGGTGTTCCGCGCGGCGGTAGGCGTCCGGATCGGGAGGGAGGAGGTGGTCTCTGGAGGGATGCACGGAACGGAAGGTAGGCGGAACGGCGGGATGGCGGGATGGTCTCGCTGACGGCCCGCAGGCTGACGGCTGATGGCTGACGGCTGATGGCTGGGCCCAGCCGCCTTCTCAATTCCTAAGAAAGTCAATGCGCACGATCCTGCCCCTCCGCGGCAGGGCGGCTCCCCTCGGCCGGTCTGATTCGACGCGAATGCTGGCCAATGAAGAAAAAATCACATGGGCTTGGCTGGGGCGGTCGAGTGCCTGCACGGCGGCGCTCAAGGCGGCTTGGCTGGGCTCCACGGAAAGCACCTGTGCCGCGACTTGCACAGCCGCGGGACCCTGGGCGGGCAGCCTCGCAGGCCAGAGCAGCGCGGTCAGGAGCGCGAGGGGAAGCAGGAGGGCACGCCAGGCGCACCGATGGGTCCCGGCCTGAGCGGGGCAACGTTCCGAAGCGCGGCAACTTCTTCGAACCCATTGCAGCATAGTCACTTAATCACTCATCGCCGGCGGGCGACGGGTCGGGGCTGCCACTGCTGATGTACAGGAGAT
>Ga0153915_10002379_pt1 | contig 17207 bp, 12 predicted proteins | sample Opewatmetagenome_2_FD_107003 | JGI IMG/M metagenome (GOLD analysis project Ga0153915, IMG submission 107003) | Freshwater wetland microbial communities from Ohio, USA - Open water 3 Core 3 Depth 3 metaG | ecosystem: Environmental > Aquatic > Freshwater > Wetlands | place: USA: Ohio, Lake Erie...
GGGACGAGGATCGAGACCGTTTCCTTCGCGGCGCGGCAGGTGATCGGGGTCTGCAGGACGCAGTCGCCGTCCACGTGGACCTCGACGGGATAGTCCTCGAGAGACCGGATCACGACCTCGCGGCCGCGGACGGTTCGTGCGAGGCCTTTGGCGAGGTGGCCCCCCCGGCCCAGCTGGATCAACCGGAAGAGCCGGAAGAGCCTCCAGCGGCTGCGCCCGGTGAAGAGGAGGACGTCCATGGCGTCGGCTTCGAGCGAAGCCTCGGGCGCGATGATCCAGTCGCCCGCGTAGTGGCTGGCGTGGCAGACGACCGCAAAGGTGGCTTCATGGCGGACGCCGTCCACGGTGACCTCCAGGCGCGGGAACTCGTAGCGGAAGAACTCCCGGGCGACGGTGAGGAAGATTCCACTGCGGCCGAGCCAGCGCTTCAAGCGAGGAAGGGTGCGTCCCATGATCCGGGCGTCGAGTCCCACTCCCGCCCAGAGAAGGAAGGGCCTCTCGTTGGCGAGCAGCAGCCGGACCCGCCGCGGCACGCCTTCGAAGAGAAGCCCCGTTGCCTTCTCGAGGTCGAGCGGGATCGAGAGCTCCCGCACGAGGACGTTGGAGGTTCCGCCCGGGAGGACCGCCAGAGGAACCCCCGATCCCGCCAGCCCGCACGCGGCTTCCGAGATCGTGCCGTCTCCGCCGCACACCGCGACGACGTCGAGCCCCCGGGGAAGAAAGGAACGGACGATCTCCGTTGCGTGCCCGGGCGCGTCGGTCGGAGCGCTGACCAGCTCCAGCCCGCGCTCCTTGACCCCTTCGGCCAGGGCCTTCATCTGCGCGCGCCGGTCGCGCTGGCCAGCCGTCGGGTTGTAGATGAGAAGGCCCTTTGCCCGGGCCGTCGAGGGTCGAGGTTCCGGAGTCGAAAGTTCAGAACCGGGATCGCGGGCTTTTCGCTCTTGGCTCACGGCTCACGACATTCAGCTGAACAACGATCCATTCCGGCTCGGCGGAACGATCCCCAGGTGGCGGTAGGCCAGCGCCGAGGCGACGCGCCCGCGCGGCGTCCGCTGCAAGAAACCCGCCTGGATGAGGTAAGGCTCGTAGAGGTCTTCGAGCGTCCCGCGGTCTTCGCCGATCGACGCGGCGATCGAGGTGATGCCCACGGGTCCGCCGCCGAACTTCTCGATGATCGTCGCCAGGATCCGGCGGTCGATTTCATCGAAGCCGTGCTCGTCCACTTCGAGCCTCGCCAGGGCCTCCCGCGCGGTCTCGAGGTCGATCGCGTCCTTGCCGGCGACATCCGCGAAGTCCCGCAGGCGTCGCAGGAGCCGGTTGGCGATGCGCGGCGTCCCGCGGCTCCTCCCCGCGATCTCCCGCGCGGCTTCGGACAGGATGCGGATCGAGAGAATCTTCGACGAGCGTTCGACGATCCGGGTCAGTGCGGCAATATCGTAGAAATCCAGGCGCAGCGGGATCCCGAAACGGGCGTGGAGCGGCTGAGAGAGGAGTCCCGGACGAGTGGTCGCGCCGATCAGCGTGAAGGGGGGCAGGTCCACTTTGATCGTGCGCGCCATCGGCCCCTCGCCGATCACGATGTCGAGGCGGAAATCTTCCATCGCGGGATAGAGAATCTCCTCCACTGCCGGGCTCAACCGGTGGATCTCGTCCACGAAGAGAACGTCCTTGGGCTGAAGGTTCGTCAGGATGCCGGCGAGATCTCCCGCGCGCGCGATCATCGGGCCGGAGGTCAGGCGCAGACCCGCGCCCATCTCCCGCGCGACGATATGGGCGAGAGTGGTCTTGCCGAGGCCCGGCGGGCCCGTCAGGAGGACATGATCGAGCGGCTCCCCGCGCCCGCGCGCGGCAGCCAGGAAGACGGCGAGGTTCTCGCGCACTTTCGTCTGACCGATGTACTCGGAGAGCGTCTGCGGCCTGAGCTTGGGCTCGACCGCCTGATCCTCCTCGAGGGCGGTCGCGGCCATGATCTCTTTTTCGTCGGTCATGAACAGAAAGCCATTGTTTCAGGTTTCAAGACGCCAAACTGTAACTCCTCCTGAGCCCTGGAACCTGAAACCTGAAACCCGGCTTCAATCATCCGCCGGTGAGCTTCTTCAAGGCGAACTTCAAGTAATCGCCGAACTCCTCGGGAGCGCCGGCCCGCGCGACCCCCTCCACGGCCTTCTCCGCTTCCCCCTTGCGGTAGCCGAGGTTGACGAGCGCGGAGATCACGTCCTCCGCGGCGACGGCGGCCGAGGCCTCCGGCGCGGCTTCCGCGGCGAACGACGCGGCTTTCTCGGCTAGCTCCAGGACCATCCGCTCCGCCGTCTTCTTTCCGACGCCCGGGATCGCGACCAGGCGGCGCACGTCCTGGTTGCGCAGCGCCACGGCGAGCTCCGCCGGCGGTATCCCCGAGAGAACGGTCAGCGCGACTCTCGGCCCGATGCCGGCGACGCCGAGGAGGAGGAGAAAGAGCGAGCGCTCTCGCTCGGTCAGGAACCCGTAGAGGGCGAGCGTGTCCTCGCGAACGTGGGTGTGGACCCAGAGGGAAGCGGGACTCTCCATGTCGGGAAGCTCGTAAAAAGTCGAGAGAGGGATGTGGACGAGATACCCGACGCCCCCGACATCGAGGAGCACGTGGTCCGGCGATTTGGAGGCGAGGCGCCCGGTGAGCCGGCCGATCATGCAGAGATTCTAGCTTTCGGCTTTCAGCTCACAGCTCTCAGCTGGGCCCGTTCTGTGGAGCTGATAGCTGATAGCTGAGAGCTGAGAGCTGACAGCTTCAGGGGGACAGAGCGCCCTCAATGTCCTCCCTCAGGTCCTCGAAGGCCTCGGCGCCGACGGAGAGGCGGATCGTGCCGTCCTGGATGCCGAGCGCGCGCTTCTTTTCCGGCGCGACATGGCGGTGCGAGGTCAGCCACGGCATGTCCGCGGTCGTCTCGACGGAACCGAGCGAGGTCGCGAGCGCGATGAGCCGCAACCGCGAAAGAAACGTTCGCGCCGCCTCGAGCCCCCCCGTCAGATCGAAGGCCAGCATGGCGCCGAAGGCCTTCATCTGCCGGCGGGCGGCCTCGTGGCCCGCATGCGACGGCAGGCCCGGGTAGTGGACGCGCTCGATCCCCGGGTGCGCGCTCAAGGCCTCGGCGAGCCGCCGGGCGTTCTCCGACTGCCTTTCGACCCGCAGGGCCAGAGTCTTCATCCCGCGGTTCAACAGGAAAGCGGCGAGAGGGTCGAGGATCGCCCCCGTGCGGACGCGGCGCGCCCGGATCGGATCGAGCATCTCCCGCGAGCCGGCCGCGAATCCCGCGGTGACGTCCGCGTGGCCGTTCAAGTACTTCGTCGCCGAATGGAGCACGAGATGAAAACCGAGGTCCAGGGGGCGCTGGAGAATCGGAGAGGCAAACGTGCCGTCGATGACGGCGGTCAGGTTGCGCCGCCGGGCGAGGCCGGCGACGAAAGCGAGGTCCACGATCTTGACGAGCGGGTTGGTCGGGGACTCGACGTAGAGCCAGCGCGTCTCCTTGCGGATCGCCTCCTCGAGGGCCGGCCGCGGCTCTGTCGGTACGAGCGTCGCCCGGACGCCGATCGGCTCGAGCACATCCTTGAAGAGGCGCAGCGTCCCGCCGTAGAGGTCCTCGGTCGCGACGATGTGGTCGCCCGCTCCCAGGTGCGCCAGGAAGGCGGTCGAGATGGCCGCGATGCCGGAACCGAAGAGAACCGCGTCCTCGGAGCCTTCGAGCGCCGCGAGCTTCTTCTCGACGGAGGCCGCCGTCGGGTTTCCCTCGCGCGAGTAGAAGGCGTCCGGCGGCTGGCCTTCCGCCGCGCGGGCGAGGGCGGCCGGGTCGGCGAACGAGAAAGGGGCGGTTTCGAAGATCGGGTCCACGAGGGGACCCCCCGCGGAGGGGTCCCCCCGTTTTCCGGCGTGGACGGCGAGGCTCTCGGGGCGAAGGCTTCGCTTCTCGCTCATCCCCGCCGCGAGGTGCCCTGCTCCGGCAGGAAGGACTTCAAGAGCTCCTCATTGACCTGAATCTTGCTGTCGGCGCGCATCCGGTTGAGCTCGGCGCGCAGCAGCCGGTCCGCTTCCCGAGCCCGCAGGCTTTCGAGGATCTCGGTTTTCTGCTTCTCGAAGACTTTCGGGTCCGCGCTCGTGCGGTTGACGACACGGAAGAGGACGAAACCTCCGGGCACGGGGGCCGGGGGACCGGCCTGGCCCTTCGGCGTCGCGAAGACCTTGGCCGAGAGCTGGGGCGCCGATCCGATGTCGGGAACAGGTCCTCCGGGTCCGAACTCGGGGGTCGTTTTGACCTCCACCTCGTAGCGCCCTGCGAGCGTAGCCAGCGGAGTCCCCGAGGCGAGCTCCTGCGCCGCCGGCTGGAGCTTGGCGACGGCCTCCTCGTCGCGGCGCTCGGTCTGATAGTCCATCGTCAGCCGGGCCTTGAGCTCCGCGAAGGGAGGCACGCCCGCCGGCCGCTCCTCGGAGGGCTTGACGAAGACGGGGCCGCGCGTGGTGGCGATCGGCGTCGTCGAGATCTGCCCGATCTTGAGGGTCCAGGCCTCGTCGGAAAAGCGCTGGTTCGCGCCGATGCCCGGCACGGGGTCCGCCTTTGCGACCCACGGCGTCTCGTTGAAGGTGACGGCGTCGTCCTGGAGCTTGCGCAGCTCCTCGTCGGTCGGACTCCTCATCCCCTTCAGTTTCGGCGCGAGGTCGCGGGCGAGCCGGTCGGTCTCGGCCTGCGCCCTGGTCTCGGCCAGCTCCGCGTTGATCTGCTCGCGGACCTCTTCTAAAGGGCGCACGTGGGCCGGCGTTTTCGCGGTGAGCTTGATGATGTGGTATCCGAACTGCGTCTTGACAGGGCCCCGGATCTCCCCCGGCTTCATGTCGAAGGCGGCCTGCTCGAATTCCGGGACCATCTGGCCGCGCCCGAAGGGAGCGAGCTGGCCGCCGCTTCCCTTTCCGGAGGGATCATCGGTGTTCTCGTTGGCGAGCTTGGCGAAGTCCTCTCCTTTTTTCAGGCGGGCAAAGATGGCATCGGCCTTCTGCTTCGCGGCAGCGTCGTCGGCCGGTCCCTTCTCCGGGTCCGTCTTGATGAGGATGTGCGCGGCGGTGACCTGCTCGGGCACCTGGAAGCTCGCCCGTCGCCTGTCGTAGTCGGCCTTGAGTTCCGCCTCGGGAATCTTGATCCTCGCGCGGACCTTGCCGCGGTCCACCAGGAGGTACTTGATCCTTCGCTGCTGCGCCGTCTGATAGCGGTCCTTGTGCTTTTCCAGAAAAGTCTTCAGGTCCTGATCGGTCGCCGAGTAGGCCGTCTCGATCTTGGAGGAAGGAATCTTGATGTATTCGATCGAGGCCTTGTCGTTGCGGTTGGAAAACTCCCGCTGGAGATCCTTGTCGGGCACGAGCACGGACGCCTTGATCAGCGTCGAATATTTCTGGAGGAGCAGTCCTTCGCGCACCTCCTCCTCGAACCGCTCCGGCGTGTAGCCGCTTGCCCGGAGAGCGCGCTCGTACTTCTCGTTTCCGATGAAATGGCCGTTCTCCTGGAGCTCGGGAAAGGTCACGATGGCGCCCGCCACCTCTTCGTCGGTGACCTTCAGTTTGAGGCGCCGCGCGGCCTCGAGCCGCAGGGCCCGGTCGATCATGGAGTCGAGCACCTGCCGGGGCATGTCCAGGGCTCGGATGAGCTCGGGCGAGAGCTTGCCCTGGTATTGCGCCTGCTGGCGATCGAGCTCGGCGCGGTAGCGTCGGTCGAATTCGGCGGCGCTGATGGTGTCGCCGCCGATCCTGGCGACGACCTGACCCGACGCATCCCCGGAGCCCGTGTTCGTGCCGGAGAAATAAACGAAGCCCAGGATGAAGACGATAATGACGGCGAACAGCGTCCACTTGAGGTGGTGGAAGCTGTCACGCATGGTTTTGAGCATCTGGAGGAACCTCCCGGCCAAATTCTAGAGAACGGGCGACTATAGCCGAGGTCAGGCAGTCGGCGATAGGACAGAAGCGGTTAGAGGTAAGATTGCTCTCGTCCCTGACTCCTCATCCACGACCGATCACGTGCACCTGTGCTATAAGCAAACTGGATAAGTCTCGCAAATCTGGATGTTTAAGCGGAAGAAAAAGCCAGGTCGGCTCATCGGTACGGACCTGGACTGGTTTGTCATCCCGATCCGGACGATACGCGCATGGGGGATCGTTCTCCTCGTCGCGGTCGTGTCGGTCGGATTCGTCCTGCGTTCCCGGGCGCACCGCAGCCCCGAGGCCAGGGCTCGCGCGGAAATCGCCAGCGCCGCGGACCTCGTCAAGCGCGCGTCCGCCGCCGGCCCCGGTCGCCCCGGTTCCCTCGTGGCCCAGGCGCGCGATTTCCTGCAGGGCGCTCAGGACGCGTACGCGAGGAAGACCTATGAGACCGCCTTCCGCCTGGCGGTCGAGTCGCAGTCCTACTCCCGGCGGGCGCTCGGGGGCGGAGCGGCGAGGGAGCCGGGCGACGCCTCGCTCATCTCGGTCGAAGGCGACGTCTCGATCCAGACGGCAGGCCTCTCCGCCTTCGGTCCGGCGCGCCAGCGGCAGGACCTCTTCGACGGCGATTTCATCAAGACCGGACGCACGGGCTCGGCCGAGATCATGTTCTCCGACGGCACCCTCTACACGGTCCGCCCGGGCTCACTCTTCGAAGTGCGCCGGCCGGTCTCGCCGGAGGGGGGCGGGAGCCAGATCAAGATGGTTTCCGGCGCGGTCAACATCTACACGGCCGCGTCGAGCTCGACGGTCGCGACCGATGCCGCCACGGCCTCGATCGACCGCGAGTCCCGCGTCGCCGTGGACGTGGAGAAGGGGGAAAAAACGGAGATCACGACCTTCCGGGGCAAGGCGACCGTCTCGACGGGAAAGGAGACTGTCGTGCTGGCGGACCGGGAGAAGATATCCGCAGGCGTGAAGACGAAGCAGCTTTCGCCCAAAGTCTCGATTCCCGAAGCGCCCGACCTGGTTGCTCCGCCCGACAACCGGGCCTACGACTTGAAATCCGCCGACGCGATCGACCTCAAGTGGACTCCGGTGGCCCGGGCGACCCGGTACCGCGTCCAGATATCGCGGTCGCGCCTGTTCGTGCCGGATGCGACCGACGTGGACATGGATGACCGGACCGGAACCGGGGCTCGCGTCAAGGTCTCGCGCGAGGGCTCCTACTTCTGGCGCGTGGCCTCGATTGACGCCTCGGGACGGTCTTCCGGCTGGAGCGGCCCGCGGCACTTCAAGATGACAGCGGAGCCGATCACGGGCTCAAACCGCGGTTCGCCGCCTCTGCTGACGGTCTCCGTGCCGCAGCAGATGGGCAACCTCTTTTTGATCTTCGGCAAGACGGATCCGGGCTGCGTCGTCACGATCAACTCGGAGCCGGCGGACGTCGAGAAGGACGGTTCGTTCAAGAAGACCGTCACGGTCAACCGCGAAGGTTCCGCGATCCTGGTCGTGAAGGCCGTGGACGCGGCCGGAAACGAGATCGTCAAACAGGTAAAGGTGTTTGTGGAGTCGCTGTGAACAAGCTGTCAGTTGTCAGCCATCAGCTCTCAGCAAGAATTCGGCGTTCCCAAGCTGAAAGCTGAAAGCCGAGAGCTGACAGCAACCGGAGGTTTCTTGGCGTTCAAATCTCTTTTCTCCATCTTCTCCAACGATCTCGCCGTCGACCTGGGCACGGCCAACACGCTCGTCTTCGCCCGGGGCAAGGGGATCATCGTGCGCGAGCCTTCGATCGTCGCGGTCAACAAGGTCACCAACCGCGTCGAGGCCGTCGGCTCCGAGGCCAAGGACATGCTCGGCCGGACGCCTGGTAACATCGCCGCCATCCGGCCCATGAAGGACGGCGTCATCGCCGACTTCGAGGTGACCGAGAAGATGCTCGATCACTTCATCAAGAAGGCCCACGGCCGGTCTCTCTTCGTTCGTCCGAGGATCGTCATTTCCGTTCCTTCCGGGATCACGCAGGTCGAGAAGAGGGCCGTGCAGGACTCGGCCCTGCGCGCCGGCGCGTCGGAGGTCTTCATCATCGAGCAGGCCATGGCGGCGGCGATCGGTTCGGGTCTCCCGATCACCGAGCCGGCCGGCAACATGATTGTGGACATCGGCGGCGGGACGACCGACGTCGCGGTCATCTCTCTCGCGGGCATCGTCTACAGCCGCTCCGTCCGAATCGCCTCGAACGAGATGGACGAGGCGATCATCCAGTACATCAAGCGCAAGTACAACCTGCTGATCGGCGAGAGGACCGCGGAGCAGGTCAAGATCGAGATCGGCTCGGCCCACCCCTTAGACGAGCCCCTGACGATGGAGGTCAAGGGCCGGGACCTGGTCGAGGGCGTGCCCAAGACTCTCACGCTCACGGACGAGGAAGTCCGGGAGGCGCTCGCCGAGGTCGTCGCCGCGATCGTCGAGAGCGTGCGCGTGGCGCTGGAGAGGACCCCGCCGGAGCTCTCGGCCGACATCATGGACAAGGGAATCATCATCACGGGAGGCGGGTCGCTCCTGCGCAACCTCGACCGTCGCCTGCGCGAGGAGACCGGCCTGCCGATCTCCTACGCTGAAGACCCTCTCGCCTCGGTCGTCCTCGGGACCGGAGCCATGCTCACCGACATGGACCTGCTCCGGAAGATCAGCATCACGTGATGCCTGGGGAGCCGGAAAACGGGAAACGGGAAACGAGAAACGTAAAAGACCCATGAACCGCTCACCAGGAAACTCGGCTTCTTTTTCCGTTTTCCGTTTTCCGTTTCACGACCTCGGATCTCACGCGGTATGAGCTCTTCCTCCGTCGAGATCGCGACGGGGCGGTCGCGCAGGAGCGGCCTCCTCCTCGTCTGCGTCCTGGTCTTCTGCGTGCTCCTTCTTTCCGCGCAGGCCCCCGGAGGGGGCAAGCGCCGGGGCTCGCTGCTCCAGTCGTGGATTCTTTCGGTCGCGGCGCCGGTGGGCCGCGCCGTCCTTCTGGTGTCCCGCGGGGTCTCGGGCCTGGCCGATTCGACGTCGGAAGCGTTCTCCGCGCGCGCGGAGAACGTTCGCCTGAAGCGGGACCTCACGGCGAAGAACCAGGAGCTCTTCCGCCTCCGGGCGGAGGTCTCGCAGGCGGCGCGCGAACGGCTGCTCCTGTCGGGAGGCGCGGCGCTTCCCAACGTGCAAATGGCCGCGCCCGTCCTCCTGATCGAGAGCCGGGCGGGTGTGCAGAGCGCGCTCGTGGGGGTCGGTTCCTCTTCGGGAGCCAGGCCCGGTTCGCCGATCGCCGTCCCTGAAGGGCTCGTGGGGCGCCTCGTGACCGTCGGCGCCACGGTCTCCCGCGCGCAGCTTCTTCTGGACGCCTCCGCCGCCGTGGGCGCGAGAATCGTGCGGACTCAGGAGCTCGGTGTCGTGCGCGGAGACGGCCGGGGCGGGATGCGCCTGAACAACGTCCCGACCACGTCCCGAGTCGCCGCCGGAGACGCGATCGAATCGGCGGGGATCGACGGCATCTATCCGCGGGGCGTCGCGATCGGGCGCGTCGCGAGCGTCGCGAAGGGAAGCGACCTGTTTTTGGAGATCCGCGTCGCCCCGGCGGCGCAGTTCTCCCGGTTGTCCGACGTGCTCCTGCTCGCGCCCTCGCCCGCGATCCCGGGAGCCGCCGGAGGAGGCAGGAGTGGCGGGCCGTGAAGTTCGGCCGGGTCGCCCTCCTGCTCGTGGCGGCGACGGCCCTCCAGTTCTTCGTCGGCGGCTCCAGCCACCGCGCGGCGTGGCCGATCGACTGCTTCCTGATCGCCACGGCGGTCGTGGCCCGCAGCGGCAACCCCTCGCGGGCGCTCCTGGTGGGTGGGGCGCTCGGGTTCCTCGAGGACGCCTTCACGCAGGAGCTGCTCGGAATGAACGCCTTCGCCAAGGCGGCTCTGGGATACGTCTTCGCGGTCCTGTCCGTGCGCGTCGCCCTGGGCGGGTCCTGGGCGGTCGGCGGGGCGCTGGCCGTGGCGTCGCTCGTCAACGATGGAATCGTGGCTCTGTTGTCGGTCCTCCTGATGCGCTCTCCGCTGGTGCTCTTGTCGCGGGAGGACCTCTGGCGGGCCGCCGCCACGGGAATCACCGGCGGCATCGTGGAAGCCGCCCGGGAGTTCCCCTGGCGCGAGTGGTGGAAGCGCCGTTTGTTGAGACGACTCCGATGATCCCGGGCGGGAGACGGCAGACGGGAGAGGATAGACGTGCCCGGACGGGAGTATTTCCGTCTTCCGTCTTCCGTCTTCCGTCTCTCGGCTTCTCGGGGAGGGCGCTGTGCTGAAGATCCGGGAGGACCGGCGGGCCCTCGTGCGGCGCATCGAGGCGGCGAGGATCATCGTCGGCGCGGTCTTCGCCATCCTGGCGTCGTCCTACTGGTACGTCCAGATCCTGCGCGGCGAGCACTATTACGTTCTCTCGGAGAACAACCGCATCCGATCGGTCCGGATCGCGGCGCCGCGCGGCTACGTCCTCGACCGGCACGGGTCGATCCTGGTGGACAACCAGCCCGGTTACACGCTCTACCTCTACCGGCGGGAGGCGAAAGACCTGGAGACGTCCGTGGACTTCGCCTCGGCCGTCCTGAAGCTGCCGCGCGAGCAGGTGCGCGCGCGCGTCGAGCGCGGCCTGCGCGACCCCGAGTTCCTTCCCATCACCGTCGGCGAGAACCTCGCGGTCGAGGACGTCGCGGCGATCCAGGCGCACGTTCCCGAGCACCCGGAGTTCGTCATCGCGGTCTCGCAGCGGCGCCTCTACACGCTAGGCACTGCGGCCGCCCACGCCCTGGGCTATCTCTCGGAAGTCAGCCCCGAGCAGATCAGGAACGGCGGGAGCGAGTACCGGCTGGGCGACTGGCTGGGGCAGAAGGGGATCGAGAGCTCGTACGAGAAGCTGCTGGCGGGCGTGGACGGGCAGCGGCGGGTGGTCGTGGACTCGCACGGACGGGAGATCACCGAGGAAGAGCGCGTCGAAGCGCGCCCCGGGCAGAACGTCTTTCTGACGCTCGATCTCGACCTCCAGCGGATCGCCGAGAATTACTTCCAGGACAAGGTCGGCTCCGCGGTGGCGCTGGATCCGAAGACAGGAGAGATCCTGGTGCTCGTGTCCTCACCCTCCTACGATCCGAACTGGTTCACTCGCCGCGTGAGCGCGTCAGAGTGGTCGGGGCTTCTCACGGACTCCCACACGCCGCTCCAGAACCGGGCGATCCAGAACGCCTTCTCGCCCGGCTCCGTCTTCAAGATCTTCCTCGCGTATGGCGCCCTCGCGCAGGGCCTCGTCGATCCCGAGCAGCGGGTCTTCTGCCCTGGCCAGGCGACTTTCTACGGCCGGACCTTCCACTGCCACCGCAAGGAGGGGCATGGGTGGGTCGACCTGCGCAACGCGATCAAGATGTCTTGCGATGTCTACTTCTACAACCTGGGGCGGAAGCTCGGGATCGATCACATCTCGGAGATTTCCCGCTCCTTCGGATTCGGCGGGGCGACGGGAATCGATCTGCCTTTCGAAAAGTCCGGCCTCATCCCGTCGGAGGAGTGGGCGCGAGAGAAGCGGCACGCCCGCTGGTATCCGAGCGAGACGATCTCGGTCGCCATTGGCCAGGGGCCCGTCCTCGTCACGCCTCTCCAGGTCGCGCGGGCGCTCTCGGGCCTCGTCTCGGGCGGCCGGCTGCCGACGCCGCACCTGTTTCTCGCTTCGCAGGACCCGAAAACCGGCGCGCCCCTGCGCTACCAGGTCGAGACGCGAGAAGGAATGGCGCTCGAATCCTCCAAGTCCGCGATCGTCTTAAACGGGATGTGGGCGGTCCTCAATGAGCCGGGGGGAACGGCTTATGCTTCACGGGTTCCGGGCCTGGATGCGGGGGGGAAGACCGGCACCGCGCAGGTCATCGGGCGCGAGGCCGTCATCCGGGCGGGCGCCGAGCGCAAGAAGCTCGAGGACCACGCCTGGTTTGCCGGTTTCGCGACCGTCGAAGACCCGCAGCTCGTCGTCGTCGTGTTCGTCGAGAACGGCGGCCACGGCGGGAGCGCCGCCGCGCCGCTCGCGCAGCAACTCTTCGCGCATTTCTTCGGAAAGACCTCCACGCAGCCGCCCGGCGAGCGCACCGCGTCCGGACCCGCCGCCGGATCCCCCTCGAGAGTGCCGGTCGCTCTGCGTCTCCCGCCTTCCGCTTCCCGCCTCCCGGCCTCCGGGGGCATTCGATGATCTCGCGCGTCCTGCCGGTGCCGCGGCGGCTCGACCTCGTCGTGCTCGGGTGCGCGATGGGGCTGGCGTCTGTGGGCGTCCTGTTCATCGCCTCGACGACGGGAGGAGGCCGGCTCCAGGGGCTCGCGACCCGCCAGGCGATCTGGATCGCGGTCGGCCTGCTCGGGGCGGTCGCAGCCGTGGTCTTCGACTACCGCAGGCTGCTCAAGGTCTCCTTCGCGCTCTACGTGGCGAGCCTCCTGCCCCTCCTGTATCTGCTCGTCTTCGGACACCGCATCGCCAACGTCCGCTCCTGGATCCGCTTCGGTGGATTCCAGTTCCAGCCGGCGGAGCTCGCCAAGATCACGACCGCGCTGCTCGTCGCATACCTCTTCGAGAACGAGGACGACGCGCGGCTCCGTCTTTCGACCTTCGTGAAGCTCGGCGTGATCGTCGGAGTCCCGTTCGTTCTCGTCTTCGCTCAGCCGGACCTCGGGCTCGCCCTGACATTCCTCCCCCTGCTGATCGTCGGCTTCTTCTTCGGCCGGCTGCCGGCGAAGGGATGGATTGGCATCGCCATCGCGGTCGCGGTGCTCGCGGGGGCCGCCTGGCTTTTCTTGAAGGACTACCAGAAGCATCGGATCGAGACATTCCTGAACCCGGACAGCGATGTCCTCAAGTCCGGCTACCAGGTCCGCCAGTCCAAGATCGCCGTGGGCTCGGGCGGCTTCTCGGGGAAAGGATTCCGGGCGGGCACGCAGAGCCAGCTGCGGTTCCTCCCCGTCCAGCACACCGATTTCATCCTGGCGGTCATCGGGGAGGAGTGGGGGTTCCTCGGCATCATCCTCGTGCTCGGCCTCTTCGCGGCCCTGGTCCTCCGATGTCTGACGCTCGCGCGGGTGGCGCGGGACCGCGGGGGCGTCTTCCTGATCCTGGCCCTGGCGGGGATGCTGTTCTTCTCGGTGACGATCAACGCCTCCATGATGATCGGCCTGCTGCCAACGACGGGGATTCCCCTTCCGCTCGTGTCTTACGGCGGTTCCTCCGCCGCCACCACCTTTCTCGCGATCGGCCTGATCCTGGGCGTCGACTACCGGCGCTTCGCCAACGCGTGAGACAAGAGCTCCTGGTCAACGCGACGCCTCCGGAGACGCGTGTCGCGCTGCTCGAGGACGGCCGGACCGTCGAGGTCCTGCACGAGCGGCGCGGGCGGCAGGGCCTCGTCGGGAACGTCTACCTCGCGCGCGTCCACAGGGTGCTCCCGGGAATGCACGCGGCTTTCGTCTCGATCGGGCTCGAGCGCGACGCCTTCCTCTACGTCCAGGACGTTCTGCCGCGGACCGTGGAGGCCGACGGCGAGGAGAAGGAAGAGGCGGCTCTCTCCGAGGAGGAGGGAGGGCCCGCGGCGGACAGCGCGCGGATCGAAGATCTCCTGCGGGAAGGTCAGGACATCGTCGTGCAGGTGACCAAGGATCCTCTCTCGGGGAAAGGGCCGCGCGTGACGGCGAACATCGCCCTGCCGGGGCGTCTGCTCGTCTGCCTGCCGGGCGCCAGGGGAACCGGCGTCTCCCGGCGCATCACCGAGGACGCGGAGCGGGAGCGGCTGCGGGGCATCCTCGAGGGCTTCCCCCCGGGCGCCGGCTGGATCGCGCGCACGGCCGGGCGGGGGTGCGAGTTGCCCGAGTTCCAGGCGGACCGGCAATACCTGGAGGACCTGGCGGCGCGCATCCGGCGCAAGGCCGACAACGCGGGCGGCCCTCTCCTGCTCCACCGGGAGCTCGATCTTCCGCTCCGAAGCATCCGGGACCTCGTCACGGCGGACTTCGCGGCGATCCGCGTGGACGACGCCGAGATTCAAGGGCGAATCGCGGATTTCCTCGCCGTGGCCGCGCCGGGACTCGCGCCGCGCGTCGCGCTCGAGGAAGGCGGCGAGCCGCTCTTCACACGCTTCGGCGTCGAGGCGGAGATCGAGAACGCGCTGAAGAACAGAGTCGCCTTGAAGTCGGGAGGCTCGGTCGTCATCCAGCAGACGGAGGCGCTCGTCGCGATTGACGTCAACACGGGGAAGTTCGTCGGCAGCGGCGCGCTCGAAGAGACCGTATTCGCGACGAATCTGGAGGCGGTCGGCGAGATCGCCCGGCAGATCCGGCTGCGCGATCTGGGGGGGATCCTCGTCGTCGACTTCATCGACATGGAGAACCCGGCCCATCGCCGCGAGGTCTTCGAGCGTTTCGAGGGGGAGCTGGCCCGCGACCGGGCCCGCACCCGCCTCCTTCAGATCTCCGAGTTCGGGCTGGTCGAGGTCACCCGGCAGAGAACCCGGGGGAATCTGGAGCGGACGCTGACCCGCCCCTGCCCCTGCTGCGGTGGAACCGGCCGGGTCAAAACGGACCTCTCGGTCGCCCTGGACCTGCGCCGCGATCTCCTCTCGGCGTCCGTCCTGTATTCAACCGGGGAGACCGTGCGCCTGCGCGTCCGGTCCTCCCTGGCCCAACTCCTCAGGGAGGAGGAGCAGGAGATCCTCCCCGAGATCGAGACCCGACTGGGGGTCCGGCTCGAGCTGGTTGAAGACGACACCCTCCCCCCGGCGGACTACGAAATCTTGTAAGTCATTTGTAATCAATGTTTAAGCTTTTGGGAATGAATCTGGACTAATCCCGGTTAGTTAGGTCAGCACGCGATACCTTCCTTCCCGGCCCCGGCCCAGTGCCGGGGCCGCCTTTTTATCCGTCGCTCCGCGCTTGCCCGGGGTCTGCGCCCGTTAGGCGCACCGGCGGGCGGCTCGGCCGGATGCGGCCTCGATCGCTCGCCTGGTCTCTCGCTCCGCCTCCGCTCCCGCGGCGCGAGGCTCCTCCCTGCGGTTACTCGGGAGACTCCTCGCGCCGCGAGCGTGGGGAGGATCCCCCCAGAAAATCGCAGCTCATCGCCTTGGGGATGGTGGGAACGGATCAGGCCCTTGGCGGGATGGGTTGGTAATCTGTCGTTACTTTGCCAAAACGGCCAGGTTCATGGCACTTGACCGGTGTAAGACAGATCCTCCCGGCTATCCTCGCCCTCCTCCTCGGCTATGCCGAGGCTGCCGCCCCATCGCGACCTTACGACGAACTCAAGCTGTTCGATGCGAGGAACGAGACGGAATCTGACATTCGATGGGAGCGTCTCCCGTAAACTCGGTAGACCGCCCATGAAAGCGTCGCTAAAGCGTCTTGTCGGGGTGCTCTCATTCGCCAGGAGTGAGACCTGCACGGCAGCTCTTGGTCAGTCCGCTTCAGTCGATGACGTCGAGGCCAGGTCGCATCGCTCCCGACGATTTGGGGTTCTGCAGGGCATTCTTACCCTGGCTCTGCTCCATGGCCCAGCGCGGGTCCTTCACGCCGCTCCGTGGGCGATCGTCACGGACTTCGGCGATGCGACGATTCATACGATTGACCTCGGCACGAGTCCACCGACAGTCTATGGGCCGTTTCTGCGGGGCGAGATCGTAGAAACGTCCCGCGCGGGGGCCATCAAGACCATTCCCGGTGACCGGTCGGCTCTTCTCGCAGGCGCTTACGCCAATATGTGGCTGTTAGATATTTCAAATCCCACACAGCCCCGCGTGACCACTTTCGTCGGTCCGAACCCGCAAACCTTTGGCTTGGCGGTCTCGCAGAACGGTCGATTTGCGGTAACTGTAAATCAGGTTCTTTCCGCGATTCTTGATCTGCGAAGATTGGTTCTCTCAGGTGGCTCACTGCCCTTTCCGGTCTTTGCGGCTTCCGTCGCGATCGCACCGAATGACTCGACCGTGGTTATCACTGACTCCAGCAGCAACCGTCTTTTCTATGGAGATGTCAATTCAGATCTTACCGGCTTCGTTTCATTGAACACCGTCGATACGGTTTCTGCCCCTCTGAAGGTTGCGATTGCTCCGGATGGTGAAACCGTTTTCGTCGGTGCCAATGATGTCGAGGTTTACAGGTTGACCGGTAATGTCCTGACGCGCGGAACGCCTCCAGTGCTCTCGGTCGGAGCTCAATCCTTTGCATTCGAACCCAACGGGAACCGCGTCTATGCCCTTTCCTGGGCTTCGAGCCTTTCCATACTCAGAATCGAGGCCCCGGGCCTGGTCACGGTCGAAGCTCGGAACATCGTCACGATTCCAACCTATATCAGCCCGCCCTCCTCGGGCATTGACATGCTTGCGATCACGCCCGACGGTCGGCGCCTGATCGTCGGCGACTCGACCGGTACCCGCGTTCATGTGGTCTCGCTATCTGACCTGGGCTTGTCGACGATCGACACCGGCGGGAGATACCCGACCGGAATCGCGGTATTTCAAGGCATTCCGCCGGAACCTACTGCAACGCCAACGATTCCCCCGACCCCGACCGCAACTCCGACCGCCATTGCTCAATCCATTCCGCTCTTGTCGTCAGGAGCCCTGACGGTTCTCGCGCTGATTCTGGCCGCGCTCGGGCTCTCTCTGCTGCGAAGACTCTGACCCCTGTCTTCGGCCGCAGCGCCGCTTCGCGTCCGGAGTGGCAATCGAGCTGGCGGGATCAACGCTGAGACACGGCGTCATAGAGCTTTTTCACGTCGTCGAGGGTGGTGGCGTCGGCGGGGGTTTTGTCGGGGCGGAGGCGGACGATTCTCGGGAAGCGCAGGGCGAAGCCGGACTTGTGGCGGTTGGATTTCTGGATGGTATCGAAGGCGACCTCGAGGACCACTTCGGGGGAGACGGCGCGGACGGGGCCGTAGCGGGCGGTCGTGATCTTGCGGAAGAGGGCTCCCATCGAGCGGATCTCTTCGTCGGTCAGGCCGGAGTAGGCCTTGCCGATGTTGACGAAGCGGTCACCGTCCTTCACGGCGAAGGTGTAATCCGACAGCATTCCGACGCGCTTGCCGTGCCCCTGTTCGACGGCGGTCACGACGACGTCGAGGGTCGCCAGGGCCTTCTTCCACTTGCGCCAGGCCTTGCCCCGCTTGCCGGCCTGGTAGTTCGAGTCCGCGCGCTTCAACATCAATCCCTCGTTCCCCCGGGCGCGCGCTTCCCGGAAGATGA
>Ga0153915_10002380_pt1 | contig 17194 bp, 15 predicted proteins | sample Opewatmetagenome_2_FD_107003 | JGI IMG/M metagenome (GOLD analysis project Ga0153915, IMG submission 107003) | Freshwater wetland microbial communities from Ohio, USA - Open water 3 Core 3 Depth 3 metaG | ecosystem: Environmental > Aquatic > Freshwater > Wetlands | place: USA: Ohio, Lake Erie...
CCTTACAGGCTATGTAAAGAATATTACAAATTACGCTGTGAAGACAAGTTGGACATCTATGGGCAACGGAGGAATGCTGATGCTGGATTCTCCCAGAACCTACGGCGGCATCCTGTCTATCAAATTCTAATTCTTTATTAAATTACTTTTCTCTGCCCCGGTTGACATCATGTCATAGCCGGGGCAGATCCAATCTGCATGGATGAGGCGAGCCCTTCATGGACCTTCCGGTACATAAATTGGCATCCTGTTTTCCTGAGCAGTTGCCGATTACACGATCCGGGCTAAGATATAAATTGAACCGACGGTTCCTGGTCTCCCCGCGGCTCGATTGAACCTATATGAAATGCCTTCTCGCCTGTGGATTGAAGATGAGAGAGGACTTCATTACACTGTTCCGCGCTTACCACGATTATAAGACCAAGGCCGTTATTGAATGTCCTCATCATCTCATTGTCTGATAAATTTCCTGCCTTCTTGAGATATTGAAAGACCGGCTGGGGCGTCCAGGTTGAGGAGTTAATAAGTGCCTTGCACTGCTTTGGAAAGATGCGCGGCAGGTTGTCGATAATGCCTCCTCCCGTTATATGCGAGATGCCGTATAAATTGAAATTCCTCCTCAGATTGCTGACGGCCTTGCAGTAAATGCGGGTCGGATGCAACAGTTCTTCGCCGAGTGTGCGACCGAATTCTTCAACATAATCATTGATCGACATCTTTAATTTTTTGAAAAAGATATTGCGAACCAAAGAATATCCGTTGCTGTGGATGCCGTTCGATGAGATGCCGATAAGCTGATGCCCGACTGCTATTCCGGATCCGTCCATCATTTGATCATTATCCACCAGGCCGACAACGAATCCGGCAAGATCATATTCACCTGGGGCGTAAAAGTCGGGCATTTCTGCTGTTTCTCCGCCGATAAGAGAGCAATTAGCCTCTTTGCATCCTTCCACAATACCCTTTACGATATCGACGGCCTTCTCAACCTCCAATTTGCCTGTAGCAATGTAATCCAGCATAAATAAAGGAGTTGCGCCCTGAACTATTATATCGTTGACGCACATTGCCACAAGATCTATGCCTATTGTGTCGTGCTTATCCATCATGAAGGCGATCTTAAGTTTTGTGCCCACGCCGTCGGTGGAGGCGACAAGCACGGGATTTTTTACGTCCTGGGATTTCAGGGAAAAAAGACCCGCAAACCCGCCGATATCGGTTATTACACCCGGTTTGAATGATTTGCTTACAATCGGTTTGATAAGTTCTACAAAGCGGTTGCCCGCATCAATATCCACTCCTGCCTTCGTGTAGTTGCTTCTCTTTTTGTTTTGATTCATTTTATATGATCCACAGATTAAATTAAATTATTAAAAAGGGTGATGCCCGTTGTTTATTGTCGGTTGCTAAAAGGTTAATCCCATTTCAAAAAATATATCCCGCATATGATATGCCTGTCAATTCTTTTCTGGCGCTCCAATAGTATAGGAATACAGGATTTATATATAAAGCATTATTTGCAACGGGATAATTTTTGGATTGAATAGTGTCTCGTAGAGGGGGCATCTTTTAAGAAAATGAAGATGAAAGGATGTTAACCGTTCCTGTCCAGAAATCTGGTTATTTTATTTGAGCCGCCTCCATAACGTCTGACGGCATTCTGACCCTTCCTGATTTTTTTGATATCATTCAGCAGGACATCTTTCCTGGCGATGATAGATTCTTCAATCCTTTTGTCAGTTTCCTGAATGGATCTGATTATATCTGATATCTCCATAGAAACGGTCTTTACCTTTTGCTTTCCGCTTTTGTGAGAGATATTATTTGTCTCAGAGTTGTATCGTTGGGAGTTGGCAGTTATTTCCTTCCTGATGTTTTCTCTCTGGCTTGTAAGATGATTAAATTCATCCATCTGATCATCAAAGATGATCTTCTCCTGCTTTTCAGCCAGTGTCTTCATTTTTTTAAACAAATTGTAGTTCATCATCAAGATGTCGGTGACGTCCATAGTCTCATTTGTCTCCTTCGAAATATTACTATATTACTTAAGCAAATATGATGCCATCGAACAAGGCGCATTCAGCCGTCGTAGTTAAAGCTGCTATGGCGAAGCCGGCAGGCACAAGGTATAAGGCGCAAGGTTAAAAATATTGTGATCTGTCTTACACTTGAACCAGCCGACTTTTCCAAAACAGCCTATAAACTTGAAAACGGAATAGGTTGATCCTCATTACCTTCGGGGTTTTAAATCGCCAAATTATTGACGATATCTTAAGAATTATAAGCCATCAGCAATGCAAAGAGTCAATTAATCGATATACGGCAAGGAGCAAGGAGCCTGTTTGGCAGGTTAACATATTGATATATTACAAAAAATATTGATATGGCACGGGATGTGCTAATTCATGGGATAGGAAACTATATAAAAAATAAGGAAAAATGACCATTAATCCAAACAGGTTGATAACATGCCTTTTTCTTGCGGCGTGCCTTTTTTTAAAGGGCTTGATCATTTCTCATATCGTAATGGCCGCAAATGAGGTGTCTAGGATAAACGCGATAGAGAGCCAAGGTCAGACCAGTGTTGTGCTGTTTTTAAAGGACAGGCCCGCCTACAGCCTTAAGGCCGTTGATGAAAGACATATCCTGTTGACGCTTCATGACACCCTTAAGGGTGCGGCTTTTGAAAAGAACATCCCTGAAGGGAATCTAATTGCAATAAATGAAGGGCAAAATCCTGTGGCCCTCAAATTCGATATTGGGTTGCAAAGGCCCTTTTTAAAGGTTGACAGTTCCTGGGTTGAGGATAAAAAACTCCTTTACATAGATATATCCGCCTTGGAAGAACCGGTTGCACAGGCAAAGTCCGCTCAAGGCATTACAGCGCTTCAGGATATCAGATTCGGATTCATCGAGAAAGGGACAAGGATGGTCATGAGGATGGACAATTATCCATCATGGGAAATAGAATTTCCAAGTCCATCCAAGCTATTGATGCATCTTATAGATGTGTCGGATGCACTGAAAAAGGAAAAATACGGTGCGGTCAAACGGCTGAAGGAGATTAATATACTTAAGACAAGCGATAAAAGGACAGACATATCCCTTGGACTTGAATCCTCTTTAAACCATGTGAGTCTCTTCCGGATGACGACAGGAGACAGGCTCGTTTTGGATATCCTGGATGAGCCCGGGGTGATCCCTGAGGAGGCGCTTGCGTCAAAACGAGAAATCCCTGGAGCGGCAATTTTAAAAGAGGAAAATCAGACCGCGAAGAGCGGGACAGATAATATGGGGAACCTTGTCAGGATGAAGATCAATAAAAATGAAGAATCCAATGATAACTCTTCAACAGAAAAGATCCCGATAAGCGAGACTAAGACCGATAGTTCTGTTAAGCTGGAGCCAAAATTTAATGACACCTTGCCGATGTCGTCGGAAATGAAAAAGACAATCGATGGATTAAGCCCTGAGGAGGCATTTCTATACGGTCGCATAAAACAGGCAATGGAGATCAAGGATTATGAAAAGGGAATAGTTTTAACGAATCAATTTCTGAATGAATTGCCGAATTCTGTCTTGGTTGAAGATATATTATTCCTGAGGGGCGATTTCTATTATTCTCTCTGGAAGAACGGCGATAATGAGGTGTCAGGCAATGTCACATCGTCCTATCAGAAGGCCATAGACCGTTTCCCGGAATCCGAATTAGTTCCGCTTAGCTATATCAAGATGGCCCAGGCGGAATCTTTGAAAGAAGGTGGAGAATATATGGCCCTCGGTTATCTGGGATTAGTGCTGAGCCAGAAAAAGAACAGTGATCTCATGCCCCTTGCCTATCTCACCAGAGGGAAGATTTTTTTGCGGATAAACAAGTCTGAAAAGGCCCTTGCGGATTTTAAGCTCATCCTGGAACAATATAAAGGTTCGGCATATACCGTTGAGGCTAATTTCTGGATCGCCAGCTATTATCATTCGGTCGGTCTTTATGAAGACGCTGAAAAGAAGCTTCAGGAGGTCTTGGACTTAAACCCTGATATCTATGTCGAACATCCTGAGTATCTTTTTCTTCGAGCCAAAAACTGCCTGTATTTGAAAGATTATGACCTTGCCAGGGAATATCTTTTCAAGGCCGTAAATATCGGGCGGCAACAGGAGGGCGCCGATATGCTGCTCACCCGTATCGGCGATACATATCATAGCCAGGAGAATGAAAAGGAAGCGGAGAAATACTACAGGATGGTCGTTGATTACTACCCTGCTACTGAAGGCGCATCAATTGCCAAATTGCGGCTGGCGAATTATTCTTCCGATTCCTCTATCCTTGATGAACTGGGCAGCGGGAAGGTCAATGAATCTATCAGTGAATTGGCCCTGCTGGAAAAGGGTTACCAGTTGTTTGATAAAAATCAGTATTCCAATGTCATAGATACGATAAAACAGTTGATTGACAAGCCGGTCCAGACAGAGACCAGAAAGGGCGCCAGGAGCCTGTTTTACAATGCCGCGGAAAAGGAGATGACAAGGTTATATCAGGAAGGCAAGTACAAGGACCTGACCGATTGTTACACGTCCATAAAAACCCTTCTGGCCGATAATATAAATCCGGATACTATGCTTTCAGTCGCACTCGCTTATAACAAGCTTCATCTTAATGAACAGGCGATTTCAGCCTTCCAAAGGATAAAACTAAACAACCTTAATCTTCAATCAAGGGGGGGCTATTACCTCGGCCTTGCCGAAAGCTATCTTAATAACGGCGACAGCTCGGCCTCGCGCAGCCTGTTGGAAAAGGCAGAAAATTATGATCTCGCGCCGGCGGACAAGCAGAGGATCGCAAGGTCTCTGGCTATGTTGTATATTGAAGACGATATGTTGAATGATGCCTACCTTCTTTGCCAATCCATAATAACCGGCGAGAAGTGCCTTCCGGATGATGAAATAGTCGATGTATATATTTTAACGGCTAAGATATTAAATATGCAAAAAAGATACGGCGAGGCCGAAACGACCCTGAATTCAACCCCGGGGATGCCGGATAAGATCACCGGCAATTCGCTTAAATCGGCATATATGGAGCTGGGCAAGGCATGCTTTAATATGGGAGAATATCCCAATGCTATAAAATCCTATGAGGGCGCCTTTAACCTCGGTTATGGCACGGATAATAAGGATTACTGGGACGTGAGATTCAATCTGGCGCAAGCTTATATAAATGCCGGAGAAGAAAAGAAGGCTAAAACACTGCTTTCCGAGATTTCGGAAGGAGGAGATGCTGTATTACAGCAGAGGGCCCAACTTAAGCTGGGATCTATGGATCTTGAAACGCAACTGCAGAGATTGCCGTTGGGCAAGGATTTAGGAGATTAATTCAGGAAATGACTAATATTGCCGCCAATAATATCTTATGGACAGCAGGTGATTTCAGACTGCCGCAGACCCTTTGGAAGAGACTTGAAGGGATCGGGTACAGGGTTTTGATCACGGAAGAAAATGCCGACCTGCAGGAAAAGATACAAAACCTATCCCCGAAGTTATGGGTTGGAAGGATAAACGGCGATCCCGAAACCACTCTATCACAATTGCAGGATATAAAGAGGATGTTCCCCCTTATGCCGGTAGTCCTCATGAGCAAGGATGCTAATATGGAAGACGCCATAACCGCTATCAAGCTCGGGGCTTACGATTATCTTGCCGGCGATGTCTCTGCTGAGCGATTATGGGCGGCGCTGGAAGGCGCGCTCAAATATCCGGTTCTTCCGGGAGCGTCCCAACCCCGCAAGATAAAAGATAATGATAACGATAAGCAATTGATTGCCGTTCATCCGGCTATGCTCAAGATACTGGATATGGCAAGGAAAGTGGCGCATGGGCGATCAACGGTGCTGATAAACGGCGAGACCGGAGTGGGGAAAGAGGTCATGGCCCGGTTCATCCATAACAACAGTGATCGAAAGGACGGCCCTTTTATCGCCGTCAATTGCGCGGCGTTGCCGGAGAGCCTGTTGGAGAGCGAGCTCTTCGGGCACGAGAAGGGGGCCTTTACAGGCGCTATTTCGCGTAAGAAGGGAAAATTCGAATTGGCCAGCGGAGGCACTTTGCTCCTTGATGAAATAAGCGAGACGGCCGTTTCAATACAGGCGAAGCTTTTAAGGGTCTTGCAGGAGAGGGAGATAGACAGGGTCGGCGGACAAAGCACGATACCTATCGACACAAGGGTTATCGCTACGACAAACAGGGATCTGGAGGCGGAGACAAAAAACGGAAACTTCCGTCTTGATCTTTATTATCGGTTGAATGTCGTCCCCATAAAGCTACCTGCCTTGCGAGAAAGACCGGATGATATCTCTCCTCTGGCAAGATTTTTTTTGAAAAAACACTGTAGTCTTAATAATACGCCTTTAAAAACGATTTCTTCCGACGCGGAGGCCTTTCTTAAAAGCAGGGCATGGCCCGGGAATGTGAGAGAGTTTGAAAACCTGATTGAAAGGGCTACCCTCCTGGTCGAATCGGATGAGATAAGCGCCTATGACCTCGAATCCATAAGCAATTCCGAATTGCCGGGCCGGACGGAAAATTTTAATGATTATAACCTCATCACCTTAAGAGAGATGGAAAGGATGATGATAATGAAGGCCCTTGATAATAACAAGGGCAACAGGACGCACGCGGCAAACGTCCTCGGCATAAGCGTCAGGACCTTGCGGAATAAGCTCCATGAATATGAAACCGGGTTTTCAGAGGAAGATGCCCTTTCGACAGAATGATGGTCCTTAATGTCATCTTTTTTTATTTATTCCTATTACTTTAAGGTTTCGGAAGACTTTTGGTATTTGTTTTGCAAGTAACTAAGGATAAACAACCACCAGCGGAGGAAAAGATAATGGAGATCAACAGCCTTCTTCAAAACAAAATGATGGACAGGACGATGAATGTCCTGCAAAAGGCATTGGACTATGAGAGCGCCAATCATCAGGTAATATCCGGAAACATGGCCAATGTGGATACCCCCGGTTACAGACAGATGACGCTTAATTTTGACGAGGAACTTCAACGGGCTGAGGGTAACTCCGGCGCTGCACTAAGCACGACGGATGTTCGGCATCTCTCCGGCTTGTCGGGATCAGGGAACGATTTTTCCGTGGAAACAAAGAAGACAGCAGGGATTGATATGGACGCTGAGATGGCAAAGATGGCTAAAAACAATCTCCTCTATGAGGCCAACACCAGACTGCTTACAAAAAAACTTCTGGCATTAAAGGCGGTTATTAAAGGCAGTTATTAAAGGGATAAGGGGGTAAGAAGTTATGGATTTTCTGCAAAGCATGGATATTTCTTCCAGTGGAATGACGGCACAGAGGTCGAGACTGAATGTCATTTCAATGAATCTGGCAAATGCCAATACAACCCGCACTGATGATGGAACGACCTACCGGAGAAAGACCGTCATTTTTAAGACGGAACCTCTAGATAATTCCTTTGAGTCGCAGCTTCAGGGTTCAATGGATAAAAAGATTTATGGAGTCAAGGCAACGGATGTTGTCTCGGTTTCAGGTGATTTGAAAAAGACATATGATCCCACGCATCCTGATGCTGATAAGGACGGATATGTCTCTTATCCCAATGTAAATCTTGTGGAGGAGATGGTGTCGATGCTCAATGCCAACAGGTCCTATGAGGCCAATGCCTCGGCAATAAAGGCATCAAAGGATATGGCGCTGAAGGCCCTGGATATAGGGCGTTAAGGAGCGGATAAATGATTTCAATAAATAATATCAATGGGAATTCGGTTTTTGGCGCGGCAAGTCAGAATGCAAATAATAAGGTAACAGGGTCCGGATTTAAGGATACCCTCAATTCTCTCATGTCGCAGGTGAACACGCAGCTGCAGGATGCCGATAAGATGACGGAGGCTTTTGCCTCGGGCAAAACAGACAGCCTGCATGAAGTCATGATCGCCACTGAAAAGTCAAGCATCTCCTTATCGTTTTTGCTTCAGGTAAGAAACAAAGTGCTGGAGGCATACCAGGAGATTATGAGGATGAGTTTTTAGGCAAGTAGTGTGGGTTGTTAGTAGTTAGTGTCCATCCATAAATCGGAGATTTCTGGATGGAGCATTCAAATGATAAGGAGTTCCGATGGCAGAGAACGTTAAAAATATTATCGAGATATTTAACTCCATACCTTTAGGCAAAAAGATATCCTTTGCGATATCCTTCTGCGTGCTTATGGGCGGATTTATCGGCATCTATCTCTGGACAAACAAGACCGATTATCAAGTGCTTTTTTCCAATCTTGAAACCACCGACGCCGCCAAGATAACGGCAAAGTTGACTGAAGAGAAGACCCCCTATCAACTCAAGGATAGCGGACGCGCCATACTTGTCCCCAGCGAAAAAGTTTACCAGTTGAGGCTGGATCTTGCGAGCGACGGCCTTCCAAAGGGGGATAATGTCGGGTTTGAGGTCTTTGATAATATGTCTTTTGGAACCTCGGAATTCGTGCAGAAGCTGAAATATCAGCAGGCCCTTCAGGGAGAACTTGCCAGGACTATCATGCAATTTGACTCCATAGCCCAGGCAAGGGTTCATATTGTCCAGTCAGGAGATTCCCTTTTCGCGGAACAGGAAAAACAGGCTACCGCCTCGGTTGTCATCAGATTAAATCAAGGCAAGACCCTGGATCAAAAGCAATTGCAGGGCATTATTAATCTTGTGGCCTGCGCGGTGGAAGGACTTAAACCGGCAAACGTTTCGGTAGTAGACATGGCAGGAGGGATCCTTACCAAGACAGGCGGAGAAGATAGCGTAGGTGCAACGACCGAAACGCAATTCGATTATCAAAAGAAGATAGAGAAAGGCTATGAAAAACAGATACAGACCATGCTTGAGCAGGTAGTAGGCGCCGGCAAGGTGGTAGCCAGGGTCTCTGCAGACATTGATTTAAGACAGGTAAATACCTCGGAGGAGACCTTTGATCCTGACAGCGCCGTGATTCGCAGCGAACAGCGCCAGACAGAGACTTCATCGGACGGCGCGAAGACAGCAGCCGGGTCCCCTGATCTTCAATACCAGGTCTATCAAAGTGAAAGCGGGAGTTCCGGTTCAAGCGGTGACAAGTATTCTAAGGCTAATTCGGTAATTAACTATGAAATCAGCAAGGTCAACAAGCAGACCATAGATACATCCGGCGATATTCAACGTCTTTCCGCCGCTGTTATTATAGACGGGACATATGTCGATGAAACCGGCCAGGACGGCAAGACGGTTCAGAAGTATACAGCAAGAGACAGCAAGGAGATGAAGGTCTTTGAGGATATAGTGAAAAAGGCCATAGGATTTAACGTATCAAGGGGTGATCAGGTAACGGTCTCCAATATCTCGTTCAATCTTCAAAAGGACGCCTTGGATATGACGTCTCAAGATAAGACCGGCTTTATGGACTATGCAAAGAAAGGATACAAACCCCTTATAAACATCGGGTTGATCGTTTTATTCTTAATATTCGCGGTCAAACCCTTAAAGAAATGGCTTAATAGTACAAGCGAATACGCATCGGTAAAGGCGCTTCAACAGGGAGAGCCTGAGCCGATGGAATCCCGGAGTGCTGAGTTGCAGATGAGGCAGAACAGCAAACAGAATCTTTTGGAGGCAACCAGGAAAAATCCTGATGTTGCCGCGGATATAATAAAAAGCTGGATCAACGAGGTAAGTTAACGTGGCGGAATCTGCAAATTTTCTGACGGGAGTTCGCAAGGCGGCCCTGTTTTTAATGATCATGGGAGAAGACTTTACCGCCCAGGTGTTCAAACATCTTAGCGACAGGGAGATAAAGCTTCTGGGCGAAAACATGGCGCTGGTTAAAAAGGTCGATCCTAAGACCGTATCCAATGTCATGGATGAATTTACAAGGGCAATGGGGGAAGACGGCATAGGCATATCAGGCAAGGATTTCCTGCAGAAGACCGTTCCCAAGGCCTTTGATTCAAAAAAGGCCGATAACATCCTTGGAGATCTCCTGTCAAAGAGCGAGGAAAAGACATTCGAAAAGTTGAGCGCCCTTAATCCTAATGTCCTGGCGAATCTTCTAATGACGGAGCATCCGCAGACTATCGCCCTTATCCTTGTTAATATGAAGCATCAGACAGCGGCTGAAGTGCTTCAGTTATTGCCTGAAAACATACAGGGCGAGGTGGTCATCAGGATCGCGGATCTTGAAGAGGTGCCGAACGACATAGTGAATGAGATACATGAAGTAATGGACGAAATGATCGCCGATATGGGCGATGAGACCGGGGCGACACAGGGGGGACTGGATACGGCAGCGGAGATTTTAAACTACCTGGATCATAAGACTGAGAATGCCATATTTGAAAAGATAGAGAGCGTAAGGGAAGATCTGGCAGATGAGATCCGCCAGAAGATGTTTGTCTTCTCCGATCTTGTCAACCTCGATGATCGTTCCATCAGGACACTATTGAAAGAAATCAGCAATGATGAACTCATTCTTGCGTTGAAAACCGCTTCGGATGATTTGTCGGCGAAGGTATTCAACAACGTCAGTAAACGCGCGGCTGAGATGATGAAAGAGGATATGGAAGTCATGGGGCCGGTTAAGTTAAAGGATGTGGAACAGGCGCAGATCAATATTGTAAAGGCGGCAAGAAGACTGGAAGAGGAAGGAAAGGTAGTTTTGAGGGGCAAGGGAGGCGAGGATATCCTTGTCTAGTATAGTTAAAGCTCAGCATGGCCCTGTATTCAAAATAGGGTCTTTTGAAATGGAGGATATGCACGATTCCCGGCACGATATGTCATCGTCCGACTTCGGCAAGAGTGATATCGGATACGGCAAGGCCGGTTCAGTTTCCTCATGGGACCTGCCTCAGGTTGAGCAGGAGGAAAAGCCCCTTGAACATAAGGAAGACTTCAAGGCCAGGATTGCAAGGCTTGAAAAGGATGCCTATGAAAAAGGTTTTGAGCAGGGGCAAAGAGATGGGTCTGCCCTGGAAAAAAGAAAGATGGAAGAGGTGCGGAAACAGATTGAGGAGATGTTTGTCAGCCTTCGTGATCTCAAACCGAAGATATACTCTGAATCGGAAGGAGAACTGCTCAAGCTGGCCATGCTTACAGCAAGGAAGGTCATAGGCGGGGAAATAAAGACAAACAGTAAAATAATAGACAATACAATAAAATCCGCAATGAAATTTTTAACGGATAAACGAAAGGTGAGGATCATCCTTAATCCTGACGATATGGAAGAAGTTAAAAAATTGTTGCCTGAGATTTCAATGATTACAAAAGGAGGCCATTTCCAGTTATCGGAAGACAAGGCGATTAACAGGGGAGGTTGCATCCTGGAAACAGGTTTCGGAAAAATCAATGCCTGCATTGAAGATCAATTAAGCAATCTGGAAAAAGAGATTGAAAGACAGTATCTTTCAGTTTCCGGCGGAAAACCATGAAGCTTTCCTTTGAAAGATATATCCGCAATATTGAATCTTCATGCCCCATCAGCGTGGAGGGACAGGTGACAAGGGTTGTGGGAAACATAATTGAAGGGAATGGGCCTGCCATGCCCCTGGGGGGAATCTGTAATATCATGTCAGCGGGCATGTCCCGGTCGATCAGTGCCGAAGTCATAGGGTTCAGGGACAACAGCCTGCTTCTTATGCCCCTGAACAAATCGGACGGCGTCGAACCGGGAAGCGCCATTATAGCAAGCCGTTATGCCGCGGAGGTTGAAGTCGGATTTGATATGCTGGGCAGGGTGCTCGACGGGCTCGGCAATCCCCTGGATAACGGTCCCCCGTTAAATCCGACAACTACTATCCCACTATATGCCCAGCCTGTGAATCCTCTTCAGAGGGCCAGGATCGTCGAACCTCTCGATGTGGGCGTACGTTCAATCGACTGTCTCATAACCCTGGCAAAGGGACAGAGGGCCGCGATCATGGCAGGCTCAGGAGTGGGCAAGAGCGTGCTTCTGGGCATGATGGCAAGATACACAAAGGCGGATGTCAATGTTATCGCCCTCATCGGGGAACGCGGAAGAGAGGTGAAGGAATTCATTGAGCGGGACCTTGGCGAAGAAGGCCTTAAGCGTTCGGTGGTCATTGTGGCGACTTCCGATACCTCGCCTTTAATAAGGATCAGGGGGGCATACCTGGCCGCGGCTGTGGCTGAATTTTTCAGAGACAATGACAAGGATGTCCTTCTAATGATGGACTCAGTGACGAGATTCGCGATGGCCTCAAGGGAAATAGGTCTCTCCGCCGGAGAACCCCCTACAAACAAGGCATATCCACCCAGCACCTTCTCTCATCTCCCAAGGCTTCTTGAAAGGGCCGGCACAAGCAACGGAAAAGGATCTATTACGGGGATCTACACGGTCCTGGTTGAAGGCGATGATATGAATGAGCCTATAGCGGATGCGGTCAGATCTATTGTTGACGGGCATATAGTCCTGGACCGTGAACTGGCTTCAAGGGGTCATTTCCCGGCTATAAATGTCCTGTCAAGCATAAGCAGGCTGATGAATGAAGTAGCCGGAAAGGAACATATAGAACGCGCCTATGAATTCAGGAGGCTTTTGGCGGATTATGCAAGGATCGAAGACCTGGTTAATCTGGGGGCATATGAAAAAGGGAACAACAAACGGACAGACCATGCCCTTGAGATGATTGATGACCTGAACAGGTTTCTTCAACAGAACGTGAATATATCTTCGAGCATGGGCGAGGCGCTTAAGGAGATGTCAAGAATATTGGCAGGCAAGAAGCCGGTTGCTTTAAATTCTTAGAGATAAGGGATAAGGCGTAGATTTGGGTTTTAAATTCCGATATGAGGCGTTGCTGGGCTATAGGAATCATTTAAAGGAAAAGGCGGAGGTAGAATATTCGCAGGCCAGGCAACAATTAAGACAATTAAAGGATATGCTTAATGAGTATCAGGAGAGCCTGCAAGTTACAAGGAACGAGCTGGCTCAGTGTCTCAGGGGAAAAACCGATTCCATCACCATAAAAAATTACTCGCAATATATCGGGGCCTTAAAGATATGGATTGCGATGAAGGATGCTGAGATCGCAAAATCCGAAAAACTGACAGCGGAAAAACTTGAAGACCTCCTTAACAAGACAAAAAAATATAAAATTATCGAGAAATTAAAAGAAAAGGATTATCAGAAATGGAAAAACAAGCTGAATATCATGGAACAAAAACAGATAAGCGAGGCCGGAGTCTTAAGGCACGGAAGGGAATTTCTATGAAGCCCAATTTCCTGCTTGTCACTGTTTTATTTCTCATGGCTCTTTTAGTTGCCAAGATTATTATCAGCGGATTATATCTCCATTTTGACTCTGTGAAACTTCCTGTCATTAATATTGCCATGGCTGAAGAGAACAGCGGCAAACAGACAGATGCCAAGCAGGCAGAGACAAAACAGCCCGATTCCGATCTGAATGCAAAGATGACAAGCCTGAAGAAAAAAGAACAGGAGTTGAAAGATAGGGAAGCAACCCTTCAAAGAAAGGAACAGGAGCTTGCGCCTCTTCAGGCGGATGTAGATGCCAAGATCGCGCAACTTAATGAACTCCAGGTTAAATTAACGGCGATGGCAAAGGAAATTGCAGAGAAAGAGCAGGGATTAAAGGATGAGAAGATAAACCATCTCGTGACGCTTTACAGTTCCATGGACGCCTCAAAGGCCGCTGCTATCCTGGACAAGCTTAATTTAGATACGGTTGTCCGCATACTTGCCAACATGAAGGGAAAATCCGCAGGTCAAATCATGGCTGCCATGAATGCTGAAAAGGGCGCCGTAATCAGCGAAAGCCTGAGCAAAATGGATTAGCGATATCAGGAGAACTTGAGTGTGAACACGGCTCCCTTATCGGGCTCTGACTGCGCCCTGATTGTCGCATGGTGCAGGCGGAGAATCTGACGGGAAAGGCTGAGCCCGATGCCGGAACCGCTCTTTTTTGTCGTAAAAAATGGTATGAAGATTTTCTCCACGGCCTCTTCAACTATCCCTACCCCATTGTCTTCAACAGTAATTATGACCTTGCCCTCCGCGCCCATAAAGGCCGAAACTATGATACGCGGGTTCTCGCGTCCGGTCACAGCGGATATGGCGTTGAGCAGAAGATTTATCATCACCTGTTCCATAAGATCAGGGTCGGCTGTCAATTCAAGGGACTCCGGCTCAACAGACCATTTGAAAGAGATGCCGTTATCCGTCAGTTTATGATTCATGAGTTTTTCCACCCGTTTTAAAAAATCCCTTACAATCAGGAGCCTGAATTTGGGCTTAGGGATTAACGTCATGTTGCGGTAAGTGCTCACGAAGTTCATAAGACCCTCACTCCTCCGGTGTATAACCTTCAGGGCGTCGACCATGTCTTCGAGTTTTTCAGGATCAAGGTTATCTCTGATATCACTCTCATTCTTTTCATCTTTTCCAAGCATATCCAGGAGAGTAGACGTCATTGATGATATAGGCGTTATGGAGTTCATTATTTCATGTGTCAGGACCCTGATAAGATTCTGCCATGCCTCCATCTCCTTTTCTTCAAGTTCCTCCTGGATATTCTGGATGGAAACCAGGATGTACTCCTCTTCCCGCAAAATAAAGGTGTGGGCAAAGATGGAAAGGTGTCCGGTCTCACCCTCGTTGTCGAGTTTGACAAGCCTTTTATCGCCATGTTTAAGATTAAGCAGCGTATCAACAAGATCGGGAGAACCCTCCTTCATGCTGTTGATATCCTTGAGACCGGCGACTTTAAGAATCTTCTTGGCCGCGTTATTGATCAGGTCAACCGTGCCGTCAGGCTTGTAGGACAGAAGACCTATGCCTACATGCTGTATTATTGTCTTCAGATATCTGGCATGAGCCTCTTTTTCAGAGCGCGTCTCCTGAAGCTTAGCCATCACTTCGCTGAAGGCTTCCTTCAGCTCACTGAAGGAGGACCCCAGCCCCGCGCTTGTGAATGCCTGGGAAGTATCATCATATCTTATTGAAAGAATAAATCTGCTGAGATCCCTGTTTGTCTTTTCAGTAAAATGGATCAGGGAGAAAACCTGGTAAACACCCAGGAGGGAGACGGCGAAAGGCACGAATATGAAATCCATTTTAAAGACAAGTAAAGCGAGCAGTATCAATGTCGCCGTGAGAAGCAGAACCCTGGCAATAAGCTGTGATTTGAAGGTTTTAATTTTCATTCAATCCCCCCTGGTTAAAGACCGATGGATGACGTTGATTGTCGATTTACGATTGTTGATTGTCGATTGAAAATCAAGAGAATCAATTGATCAGATCCTTCGAAAATCATCTCTCGTCCTTCATCCTTCGTCTCTTGTCCTTCTTCAATCTTCAATCTTCAATCGCAAATCATCAATCATAAATCATAAATCGTCCCTCGTCTTTTCGTCTCTCGTCCCTCGTCTCTCGTCCTTCTTCAATTTTCAATCATCAATCTTCAATCGTCCTACTACAGTCCATGTTTTTCCATCCGGCGGTAAAGCGAGGCCCTGGTTAGCCCGAGTTCATTGGCCGCCTGACTGATGTTTCCCTTGTGTCTGTCGATCGCCCTGCGGATCACTGTCTTTTCAACCAGCTCAAGGTTATAGTTTTCGAAAATTATTCCTTCATCATCAGACCGGGATATTGAGAAAAAGAAGTCTTCCGGTTGAAGAACCTTGGACTCACATAGGATGACAGCCCTTTCCATGCAGTGCTGAAGTTCCCTGACATTCCCCGGCCATTGATACTCCATGAGCTTGTTCATTGTTGAAGGACTTATTCCTTTGGGGGGTTTGTTGTATTTTTTGCAGTAATTCCTGAGGAAATGTTCCGCCAGCAGTTGAAGGTCTTCTCCCCTCTCTCTCAGGGGCGGAAGGTGTATCTCGACAGTGTTGATCCTGTAAAGAAGGTCCTGCCTGAACTCGTTCTTCTTGACCATTTCCATGATGTTCATGTTGGTCGCGCATATGAGCCTGATGTCTATGGGGACAGCCTTGTTTGAACCCAGTCTTATAACCTGCCTTGTTTCAAGGGCCCTGAGTATCTTTGACTGCATTTGCAGGGACAGGTTCGCGATCTCATCCAGAAAGAGGGTGCCGCTGGAGGCGACCTCAAAGCGACCGGCGCGGTCCGATCCGGCGTCTGTAAAGGCCCCCTTAACGTGGCCGAATAGCTCGCTTTCAAAAAGGGATTCGCTGATCGCGCCCATGTCAACACTGATAAAGGCTTCCTTGCTCCTTAATGAGTTGCTATGGAGAGCCCTCGCGACAAGTTCCTTGCCGGTCCCGTTCTCGCCAAGAATGAGTACATTGGCGTCGGTCTTTGCAACCTTTAGGATAGCATCATATACCTTCTGCATGGCGGGAGAGGAGCCGATGAATTCGTTAAAAGGCTGATTCATATCAGCGCTGAGTTGTTCCTGTCTGGATCTGAGATTGGCGACCTCAAGCCTTGTCCTGTGGAGGCTTGCGGCTGCGGAAACCGTGGCAAGGAGCTTTTCATTCTGCCATGGCTTGAGCACAAAATCGACAGCGCCCTGCTTCACTGCGGTTACAGCAAGGTTGATATCGCCAAAGGCGGTGATCATGATAACCGTTGCCGAGGGATCGACCTCAAGTATCCTGGACAGCCAGTGCAGGCCCTCCTGTCCGCTGGTTACATCCCTTGTGAAATTCATGTCCAGGAGGATCACATCATAGGAATCGTTCATGATAAGGGCAGGGATTTTTTCAGGATCTTTTTCAGTATGGATGGACTCAACATGTTTTTTTAAAAACAAACGGGCAGCCTGAAGGACATCCTCGTCATCATCAACAATCAGTATTTTGCCGATCTTATCTGTCACAAATGACCTCTATTACAGTTCTGTATAATACACATCAGTATAATTGTCATCCAGGGAAATGGATAAATCACTCCAAGAAATCCGGCATTCCCGTTGGCTTTGCTACGACAAGTCTGAATGAAGGTTAGACCCTTTATTAGAAACATCAACGCAAAAGCGTGCATCATCGTTGAAGGTTGTTGACCGGGATTCTTCGCTCCGCTCAGAATGACAGAGAAAGGTGCTCAGAATGACGGCTAATGGTGCTCAGAACGACGGTTAAAAGCGATTCGTTATACCGCCATGAGTGATAGACGAAATGAATGTTACCCTGAGCTTACACTGTCACCCTGA
>Ga0153915_10002381_pt1 | contig 17189 bp, 12 predicted proteins | sample Opewatmetagenome_2_FD_107003 | JGI IMG/M metagenome (GOLD analysis project Ga0153915, IMG submission 107003) | Freshwater wetland microbial communities from Ohio, USA - Open water 3 Core 3 Depth 3 metaG | ecosystem: Environmental > Aquatic > Freshwater > Wetlands | place: USA: Ohio, Lake Erie...
AGCAGCCTTTATCTGATCCGTCAGGACGTTACTGGATCGTTTTTAACGGCGAAATCTTCAATCACCCTGAATTGAGGGATAAACTCGTTAAGAAAGGACATGCCTTTCGAACCCACTCCGACACAGAGGTCCTGGTACAGATGTATGCTGTTTACGGGAAAAACTGCCTGTCAATGCTCAACGGACAATTTGCATTTGCGATCTGGGATAAACTTAAGGAGGAGCTTTTTATTGCCCGCGACAGGATTGGAATACGTCCGGTTTTTTATCACTTATCTGAACAAAGATTTTCTTTTGCCTCAGAGATAAAATCACTTTTTGTTCAGGAAAATGTTAAACCTGAACTCTCCTATGAAAATCTTTCTCAGATATATACCTTCTGGACTGCAATTACTCCCAATACTGCTTTTAAAAATATTTTTGAGTTATCCCCGGGACACTGGCTCGTCTATAACAGGAAAGGAATAAAAATTGAGAAATACTGGGAACTCCAGTATAATAACTCCGGGAACACTATATCACTTCAGAAGGCATCTGAAGAGTTTCATGAGCTGTTTTACGATGCAGTTAAAATCAGGTTGAGAGCAGATGTTGAAGTTGCGGCCTATTTAAGCGGAGGCATTGATTCAAGTTCAACCGTAGCATATATAAAAAACATTGAGCCGGGGATATTAAACACTTTTTCAATAGGATTCGATGACAAGGATTTTGATGAAACATCTTATCAGAACGAAGCCGTTCATTATCTTAATACAAGGCACAAATCAATCCTCTGTACTTCAGAAGATATCTCAAGAATCTTTCCAAAAGTCATCTGGCACACTGAAACTCCGGTTACCCGGACTGCACCTGCTCCTATGTTACTGCTTTCCGGACTTGTAAGGGAAAACAATATCAAGGTGGTAATAACAGGGGAAGGGGCTGATGAAATGCTGGCAGGTTATGACATATTCAAGGAAGCTAAAATCAGAAGATTCTGGGCAAAACAACCAAATTCGACCATTCGTCCCCGTTTACTGAAGAGGCTTTATCCCTTCCTTCCTCAGATGAAAGAGGCTAATCCCGTGATCCTTAAAATGTTTTACGGTTATAAGCTGGAGGATATCCAAAATCCGTTCTATTCACACCTGTTAAGGTGGAATAACTCCAACCATATTAAAAAACACTTCTCCGGCCCACTCAAGTCAGAACTGATGGAGTACTCTCCGCTGGAAAACCTCGAAGAAAAACTTCCGGCAGGATTTAACAGCTGGAATTATCTTGAGAAATCCCAGTGGCTGGAGACTTCAATCTTTATGTCTGGTTATCTTCTGTCCTCCCAGGGTGACAGGATGGCAATGGCTAATTCCGTTGAAGGCCGCTATCCCTTTCTTGATTACCGGGTTATTGAGTTTTGCAATAACTTACCCGACGATTTCAAGCTGAACGGTCTTAATGAAAAATTCCTGCTTAAAAGACTTATGAGTAACAAGATTCCGGAATCAATCGTCAAACGATCAAAACAGCCATACAGGGCTCCAATAAAAAATGCTTTTCCCCTTCATAATCCTCCTGAATATTTAAAAGAAATCCTTTCTCCGGGATATTTTAAGAAAGCAGGGATTTTCAATTTTGATTCTGTCTCAACCTTGCTTCAGAAAATAGAAAAAACAGGTAGTTCCTCTGAGGTTGAAGATATGGTGCTTGTATCAGTCATTTCTACGCATCTGCTTTATGATCAATTTATTGAAAGGTTCGAGGAGAATCTCCAGGGCACAGAGCTAAGCAATTTAAAAACTATAGATGAGATATAAAACCAGATCTATGAAAGCCAAAAAACCTTTTTCAAAAGATTTAGTTTTGCTTGAAGATGTTAAAAAAGTAACTGATGAAATAATTAAAAAACTTCAACAGGACGTAATTTATAATTTCAAACGGGCAGGAGGTGTCGTAGGAATAAGCGGAGGTATCGATTCCTCTGTATGCCTGGCTCTCTCTGCCAGAGCATTCGGGTCGGATAAAGTTGTTGGGATAATTATTCCCGAGAAAGATTCAAGTCCCGAAAGTGAGGAGCTGGCACTTGAACTGGCCCGAAAATTCGGTGTAACGACGCTTAAGGAAGAAATAACTGGTGCACTCACAGGATTCAGATGCTATGATAGGCGCGATGAAGCCGTTAAAAGGGTATTCCCGGAATATGACCCGAAAACCTACAAGATGAAAATAGGGATAAGGCAGAGCGGATTATACAGTAATCTCCCTCCTGTTTTTACCCTGACGATAATTAATGACAAGGGAATTCAGCAGGATAGAATCCTTCACGCAAGGGAATACCTCCAGATAGTTGCTGCTTCAAATTTTAAACAACGGTCAAGAATGTCGATACTTTACTATCATGCCGAAGCACTTCACTATGCAGTGATAGGGACCCCAAACAAGCATGAGCAGGAACAGGGATTCTTTGTAAAGTACGGTGATGGAGGAGCTGATGTAATGCCTATTGGAAATTTATTTAAAACTCAGGTATATCAACTGGCGGAATACCTGGGTGTTCCCCAAAAAATCATTGAAAGAACACCCACAACAGATACTTACTCAGCCACACAGACACAGGAAGAATTCTTTTATCAGCTTCCGTTCAGGCTGATGGATGCTTACTGGTACGGTTATGAAAATGGGTATTCAACCTCGGAGGTAGCCAGCTCAATGGGAGAAACTCCCGAAAGGGTTGATGCCCTATTCAAGAATTTTGAGCGCAAACGTAAAACAACCGAATACTTAAGGATGCCCCCTGTCAGGGACTATTTTGGCATTTAGCAAAAGACCGCAGTAGAATATTTACAGGTCAAAAGTGCTGTTTCCTTCCCATTGGACTTTAGTATTTATGTATTGACATAAACAAATCGGGCTTTGGTCAAAAAAGTGATTGATATTAACTTTTTAGTACCGATTTAGTTTCCCAGATCCTATGATTTTCATATATTTTCGCCCTAATGAATTTGGTCCAAAATCTTATGCAAAGGTTCCTGGGTGTTCTGTTTTTTTTCCTTTTCATTCAATTTGGCTACAGCCAGAAAAAGATAGCTGTCAATTATGTTAATGACGTACAGATTGGTTTGGACCTTAATTACAAATTGGTACTTGGGATTGGATTTTACACATCGGAAGACGGATATGTCAGCAAAATTCGTTTACTAAATCGCAGTAATGAAACGGGTGACCATTTTGTAAAAATTCTGGAGAGTTCAGATAATAAAACTTCTGTTTTAGCCGGTCCTTTTGTTTGGAATTTTACCTCTCAAATGCAGGGATGGGTAGAATATGCATTCCGCGCTCCAATTCCTGTTTTTAAGGATAAAACTTATCTCTTATCAATTACAAAAAGTACTGATAAAAGGAATTCGGCGACTGGATCCGTAACTTCGTTAGAATCCAATCCAAATTCAAGGTATCCTGCCAGACCAAACGCAGGCAATCCGGGGAATAAACTGTTAAATAGCAGACTAAACAGTGACTTTGTATTTATTGATGCTTATCCAAAGCTGATCGCAGGCATAATTGGACAATCACAAACTATTAACTATAATACACAGCCGGATACTTTAAAGCAAGACCTCCCGCCAACTGGCGGGACGGGCACGTATATTTATCAATGGCAAAGTTCTTCCGACAGCATTAACTGGACCAATATTAGTAATGCTAATCTTATAAGCTATTCCCCTCCTGCCCTTACGGAAAATACCTGGTACAGGCTTCTTGCTGCCAGTGGTAATTTTGGTTCTGTCGCCAGTAAATCTGTTTTAATAAAAGTAAATCCAAGGCTGATTCCGGGTACCATTGGAGAGGATCAAACAATTTGCTATGATTCGAAACCAGGTTCCTTGAGCCAGGTTTCACCACCTTCCGGGGGAACTGGTTCCTACATTTATCAATGGCAGATTTCCCGGGACGGAAGTACCTGGACGGACATTGACGGTGCTAAACTTTCCGGTTACTCTCCTTCCGTCCTTACAGCCAACACATTATACCGACTTAACATCTCAAGTGGTTATACCGTAAGCAGTAACTCTGTATTAATTACAGTATTACCCAGGTTGATTTCAGGAACAATCGGGTACGATCAAACAATATGCTTTGATTCTGAACCTTCCCTCCTGATTCAAATTTCTCAACCATCCGGAGGAACAGGTTCTTATTTTTATCAATGGCAGAATTCCCAGGATAAAAACAACTGGAAGGATATTAACAGGGCTACTCTCGCCGACTATTCTCCCCCGAACCTTACAACCGATACCTGGTACAGACTAAAAGTTACAAGCGGATGCTCTGTAAACAGCAGCCCTATAAAAATTACTGTGAATTCCCGGATAAGTATAAATCAACATGATGAAAATATTACTATTGACAATAATACCTCCGCAACATTCAATTTTTCTATTTCCGGAGGGACATCACCTTATATAGTCGACTATACGCTTAATGGAATAGAACAATCCCCGATCGGTAACTATACCAGTGGAGCCTCCATATCAACAGGTATATTGACAACAGGTGAATATTCCTACATACTGACATACGTTACTGATGATGAGGGCTGCCTTGCCCAGGGACCAGGAAACAGTATAACTGTGACCGTATTGTCGGATGAAGTCCCTGTGACGAACAAAGCATTGATTTTGGTAAATTCATCCTCTTCATCATATTCTGATTACGTCAATTACATTAGACCCTACCTGGATAATTTTGGCATTCCTTATGATGTTTGCAATGTCCGTACAGATGGATTGCCATCTCTGGAAGATTATGCGATAATTATATTTGGCCATAAAAACGTATATAGCAACGGATATCCGATTAGCCGCCTTGAGTCGGCTGTTCGTAATGGAGCAGGGCTGTATAGTTTTGATCCCCATCTGTTCGATTATTCCAGTGGTTTTAATTCTCTTATTTCACAGCGATCAGTGAGTACGGACATTATAAACATCTCCAATACGTCACATTTCATTACTCAATACCATGTTCCGGATGCTTACAATTCAACCAGCAACATTGTTGATCTTTCAAGATCCTGGTCCCTTGTCCAGGCGAGTAATCTGGTTGGAGGAGTAAATCTTGCTACTATGAGTTCAGGGGGAACTACCATTTCCCTGCTTCAGATATCACGCTATGGCAATGGGAAAATTGTAAAGTGGTGTGGATACGACTGGGTTTTTGAGAACACTCTGGGTCCCGTATACGGTATGGATGATCTGATATGGAGGGGCATTGTATGGGCTGCAAGGAAACCCTTTGTAATGCAGGGAATGCCTCCATTTATCACGATGAGAGTTGATGATACAGATGGTTCCGGGGCCGGGGTGGTCCGAAACTTCGAATGGATAAAAATTTGCAATGAGTTTGGAATTATCCCCTGGTGTGGTACTTTTAATAACGATATCCCCACAAGTTATATTCCAACATTAAGAAGCCTGATTAACAGCAATAATGCGACTGCCTCACCTCATGCATTCGGAGAGGATTTTATCTATTTCAATCATAATAAGCTCCCTACATTTGATGCTGCAGCCAATACCAGAATGGCAAGAGATTTTTATATAGAAAACGGCTTGAAAATTTCAAAATATTTTGTACCCCACTTTTATGAGGTGAGTTCTGAAGCCCTGCCTGTTATCCGTGCCATGGGCGGAGAATTCATAGGAATTCATATGCTGCCGGATCATTTTTATTATTCTCCCACTCCATGGATAAACTGCCCTCCTTACAGGATAAACAGGAATGGTATGTCAGACGCTCGAATGCCTGTGTATTATGGAGGTTATGTTGAGCTGAATGGAATAGATTTCTTCAACTGCCTTACAGAAATCAGGGATGATGGAGGATATGAATGGTATCCTGATAATAATGTTACAACAACAGTTGCCAGGGGAATCAGGCATTTAAGACGTTCTCTTAACAGTATGGTGCTTGCAAACCTTTTTACTCATGAGTATTTCTTTGCTTCCATAAGTACAGCGAACTGGAGAGAAATAGTGGGTCAGATAACTTCGGCAATATCAGGGTACGATCCGGAGTACACATCAATGGATTACGCTGCAACTTATATCAGGGCAAAAACTAATATTAAAATTACGAATGTCACATCAGGTCCTGATGATATTGAAATTTCTTATGAAGGAAATAATGATCTGAATACAAGATGTTATCTGTTTACTGAAGACAATGGTCAGATAGATTATCGTTTCGTAATGCTTCCGCAAACAAACGGGAGTAATAGTGTAACGGTTGCAAAATAAATAAGCTTTATGTCATGAGCAAAAGGAAATATTCACTTTTGTTATTTTTTGTGCTCCTGGGTCTTGGAGTAGTTCAGGCCCAGTGGAATTCGATAACATGCCCGACAAAAAGCAATTTAAATGCAATTTCTTTTATTGATACTAACTCAGGATGGATTGTGGGTGACAGAGGAACGATTTTGTATTTAAACGGTGGTGAATGGGAAGAATATCAGAAACTAACAACTGAAGATCTGAATTCCGTTTTTATGATTGATAAGGATGATGGATGGGCTGTAGGGGATAACGGGACAATTGTTCATTTCAGTAATAAGAAATGGGAACTTTTTGATAGTCCGACCAGAAATGACCTGCATTCGGTAAGTTTCAAAGACACTGAAAACGGGATTGCTACAGGTGATTTGGGCACAATGCTAATTTTTAAAAATGGATGCTGGAATCAGTTGGAAAGGGAAGTTCGCGGGAGTTTGTTTTCAGCATTTTATGAAAAGGATGAGGTATGGATTGGTGGCGGACTTGAGTGTGTAAATCTGCCTATTATAAAAATGAAAATTAATAAGAAGGAAGAAACATTTATTAATCAATTTTATCCGTTCGCATCGATTAAAAGTATTATGTTTTTAAATCCGGCCAACGGATGGGCCGTTGGGAGTCCCAGTACTATACTTCATTTTGATGGCCAACAATGGGGTAAAGACAATTCAATTGATGATTATTCATCCCTGAATTCAGTATTCTTTTCGGATGAAAATAATGGAATAAGCGTCGGATATGGAGGAACAGTGCTGATTTACACTGACAGTTTTTGGATTAAGGAGAAACAAACAACCACCAAAAATTTAAATGGATCAACAATTATTAATAATAAATATTTCGCTGTCGGAGATAGCGGAACCATAATTCAGAGGAATTTAAATTCAAAAAATACTGTAGAAGATATTCATTATAATAATCCTCTTGAAATTCAGGTTTTTCCAAATCCATGTGATGATTACCTGAATATTGTCATTCCTTGCGAAAATGATGACATGACCATTACGATTTCAGTAAATAATATATCCGGAGAAATTATTATGCATAAAGAACTAAAATTGGGGAAAAGTGGCTTAATTTACCCAATATTTACCGGAGATCTGAAAAACGGACTTTATATAATTAAAGCTGACATTAAAAATAAAATCATCTCAAATAAGTTTATAATTAGACATTAGGTTACTGGCTATAATTATAAGTCAAACAGGATTTCTAAGATTTTAGTTTTTAATGTTTAGCTTATGAATGCATTTGATTATTTTTTTGAGAAGACTTCAAAACTTGAAAAGTTCTTTCTTGTTGGTAAGGAAAATCTTTCATTTAATGAGCTCTACAATTCATCCCTTCTACTTGCATCTTACCTGAGAAAGGAGTTTGGCCAAAACAAGAATATTCTTCTTTTATCCGTAAATAATCAATTCTTCCTGATTGCTTATTTCGCAATAATTAAATCAGGTAACGTCTGCATTCCGCTTGATCCGAATATTGAAAAAGGAAATCTGGAGTATATATCCGGTTTAACAAAACCTGTGCTGATCTTCATGACAAGGGATGTGGAAAGAAAGCTGGGACTCAATTTCCAACCATGCGTTTTCCCGGATACGATTATCAATCCCGAGTTTAAGGTTCCTTTTTTGTCAGAACTTGACGATTTTGACAGGGAATCGTGTGCTGAAATAATATTTACATCCGGTTCTACAGGCATACCCAAGGGAGTGATGGTTTCGCATAAAAACCTTATTGCGAACACCGAATCAATCATTATGTATCTTAAGCTGAATCAGAATGACAGGATGCTTGTTGTTCTTCCGTTCTATTATTGCTATGGCCTTTCTCTTTTACATACACACCTGCGTGCTGGAGGTTCGATTGTACTGAATAATTCGTTCATCTTTCTTGGTGGAATAATAAAGAATCTTCTTGAATATAAATGTACCGGATTTGCAGGTGTACCAAGCCATTTCCAGATACTGCTCAGAAAATCAGATAATTTTAAGACTACAAAGTTTCCTGACCTCAAGTATGTAACCCAGGCAGGAGGAAAACTTGCTCCGATTTTCATTGACGAATTCCGTGGCAGTCACCCTGAGATAACATTCATTGTTATGTATGGACAGACAGAAGCCACAGCACGCTTATCTTACCTCCCTCCTGAATTGTATGAAGCAAAAAAAGGATCCATGGGTAAGGGGATCCCGGGTGTTGAGCTAAAAGTAGTAAATGAGAGGGGAAAAGCAATTAAACCAGGAGAGATCGGAGAGGTCATTGCACGTGGTGACAATATAATGCTGGGGTACTTTGGGGATGAAGAAGGAACCAGAAATACTATCAGAAACGGATGGCTCTATACGGGCGATCTCGGGACAGTCGATCAGGATGGGTATATTTTCCTGACTGCCAGAAAAAAAGAGATTATAAAAGTTGGCGGGAAAAGGATCAGTCCAAAGGAAATTGAAGCTGTTATTCTCGAGATACCCGAAGTAGTGGACTGTACTATTGAAGGAGTCGAGGATGAACTTCTTGGTGAAGCTCTGAAAGCAACAATTGTTATGAAGGGAGATAACGGGAAAGAATCATTTCTTGAAAAAATCAAGAAACATTGTTCGGGCCGGCTTGCCCTTTATAAGGTACCTCAGATTTTTGAAATTAAAGAACAGCTTGTTATAAGTGCTACAGGGAAAAAGATTAAGGGTAAGCTATAATATGGTAATAGATCACATTTGCTTTGCAGTAAAGAATCTGAAAGAGGGAATTAGCTATTGGAATCACATTTTTGGTTACAGACAAAAAACTGAAATGGTTATAAATTCCCTTCAGAAAGTTAAAGTCGTGTTTCTGGATAAAGATAATAGCATGACTGTTAAATTAATTGAGCCCCTTCCTGATAACACCTCACTTATTAGTTTTGTAAACAGGGGCGGAGGATTTCATCACATTTGTTTCAAATGTGAAAATATTGATAGAGAACTGGAAGATTTAAAGAAGAAAGGATTAATAACACTTGTCCCGCCCCAACCCGGGGAGGCTTTCAATAATAAAAACATTGCATTTTTGCTTGCAAAATACGGGCTTAATATTGAATTGATTGATACAGATGAAAAAGCCTCTCTGATTTAAAAATTTCCTGTCTAGGAAACGCCAAAGTGCTTCTTGATCAATTTTGTACACTCCGATTTGGGTAAATTATTAGTTTTTACCAAACCAGGACTCTGACGAAACAGTAATTTTTGGACGCTGGTTTTCATTATTACCTGAGCAGGATTTCCGACTATTACTGAATCATCCGGGAATTGCCCCCTTACAACGCTGCCTGCCCCTATTATGCAGTTGTTACCGATTGTTGTGTTAAGAAGAATTATGCTGTTATTGCCAATAAAAACATTATTGCCTAGCTTGATTCTTCCAAAAACACCTCCGTCAATTTCACCGGGGAAACAGTTTACTGCCCCATCATGAGTTATAAACATGGTTCCGCTTGCGATTCTTGCATGATCCCCAATTTCAACAAGGTATGGCTCGGTTGAAAAGGATACAGTATGAATCCTGCAATTCTTCCCGATCCTCACTCCCTGTTTCCGCAAATATACATTCCTTCTTTCATCACTTACCTTTAAAAGCAATAGCTTATAAATGGTGTTCAGAATATTAATAACGGATCTCATAACTGCCTGATTTATGAAATTATTAGCTTACTGAACCGTTGATGACGTTAATAATAAACTCACAAAAGAGAGGTGATACTTTTGCTGAAAATTCTTTGTTCGGATGGGAATTGAATTGTCCTTCAGCATATTTGTCAAGCAAGTACAATCCTCCTTCAGTTTCATATCTATAAAAATCCCAAATGAATATGTTATCACCCTTTTCATCCCATTCGTCAGTCATCCATAGATAAAACTCCCGTGTTCGTTTGGCTTGATCTTCAGTTATCTGATTCTTAACAAATACAGCAGGCGTCCATATTATGAATTTATTGCTGGAAAATTCATGTAACTTGTTTTTTAACGCATTGTACTGCAGCTTATAATTTTCGATCCTTTTTTCTTCCGAGTTAATATCAGCTATTCCGGTATCTGGCAATATTTTACTTACAGGATAACAGTGCTTGAAAATTATCAAATCATATTCCCTTGTAAGTATTTCCAATGTGGGTTCTTCCATGTAAGGTTGCTCTCCTGCATTTTTAACCCATATATTATAGTAATCAAATGGATAGTTCTTCCATCCGTATGGATGTTCTTTGGGGAAATTGAGTTCTGAAATTGATAAATCAGATTTATTCTTTTTGTTATAATTTTTAATAAAGTCCTGAACAAAATTCTTCTGCGTCAGCTTATTGAGGTACTTGTTGGTATTCCCCATCCAAATATTCTTACCTGTACTGTGATGGAGAAAAATAATCTTTTTCACATTATCTGGTTTTTAATTCACGCTCTGAAAAAACTTGCACTCAGCTAAATAAACAAAATTCTTGCGAAATGTATAAACCAATAAAATATATATGCAACGGATTTTCTTATCTAAGCCTGTTTTTTGTGGAATTTACCTCATTTCCGGAAACCAGATTCTTATAGACATCTATAGTTGCCAGAGCAATATTATCCCAGTTAAACTTCCTGACCAGAATTTCTCTGTAATCGCGTACCTTTTCAACAGATAGTTTTTGTATGATTTTTCTGCAGAGGTCATTTTCATCTCCTACAGCAAAATAATCATCCTCATTTAATCCTACCTGAAGGTTAGCGGGAATATCACTGGCCAGAACATCAATATTATAACTCATGGCTTCAAGTAACGAAATTGGCAGTCCTTCTTCAAATGAAGGGATTATAAACAATTTCGTGAAAGAAAACATCTGGTTTAAATCTTCACCTTTTATAAAACCGGTGAGAATGACATTATTTTCCTTGGCAAATGACTTAAGTTTCTTGGAATAACTTGTAGGATAATCAGAGTCACCAACAAGCACCAGTTTATAATCCTTTAAATTGGTCTTTTTGAATGCTTTTATCAGGTAATCAAAGCCTTTCTCTTCAAGGAATCTTCCAACACCAATGATGTATTTTTGCTTTTCTAATCCAAGAGATTCCAGGTAATCTGATGGCAATGATCTCTGAGGTATACTGACACCGTTAAACAGAACTTTATAGTTATTAACTATATAATGCTTTTCGATTTCCTGTCTGACTACTTCTGAAACAAAAATGATGAAATCAGAGTTTGTTATGCTTATTATCTCGGATGAATGTAAAAATCGTTTTGCAAATCTATTCCATTTCCTTTGGGTATAGCTAATATTATGATATGAAAACACAATTTTAGCTTTAGAGAGCTTCAGAAGGGGAATAAAAAATCCGGGACCGGTATTATGGTAATGAACTATATCAAATCCCTGGAATAATGCATGTACCGTAGAGTATAGTGAATGTAAAAAGGTTTCAAAATATTTATTCTTTGGGACACTGAAATCTACAAATGTGATATTTTTGAAGGATGATTTTCTATTTTGTGCATTTAAGTAAGGCTTTCTTCTGTATATTACAATTTCATAATCACCCAGGGATGCAATACGCGTATATAGTTCCATACAATGGGTTTCAATTCCTCCCTGAACTTCAGGAAAACCTCTTGTTCCGATTACTCCGATTTTCATAACTTATTTTTCCTTATTTGGAAAAAGTTATTGATCAATTATGCTGAAATTCCAAAAACAAATTCAAATAATTCTCTAAAAGTTTTTCCTCCGAAAACTTGTTTTTTATCAGGATCCTGCTATTATTACCAAAATTACTTCTCAGATCATCTGATCCTGACAATAACTCTAACTTCTCGACTATTCCATTTACATCTTTGCATGGTAACAGAAAACCATTAAATCCATCCTTGACCAGAAATTTGTTGTCCCCTACATCTGTAGCGACGATGGGCAAACCTGCTACCATAGCCTCCATTATAGAGTTCGAAAGACCTTCAAAAAGTGATGTGCTCAGATAAATATCACAATCCGTAAGAATATTTGAAATATTTGCCGGATTTATGAACAGTTTTATTCTATCTCCTATTTTCAGATTCTCCGTTAATGTTCTGATTTCCTGCTCCATTGGACCATAACCCACCAGGCAGTATGTTATAGTCTTATCTTTATTTCTGTTAATCAATTCATTAAAAGAATACAAGGCTGTACGGAAATCTTTTTGTTTTACAAATCGGGAGATCGTAATAATCTTTACATCTGATCTCTTCAAATCTGCTTTGCCATTAATGTGATCGGGGATTACTGCATTCTGAATTACAAATATTTTCTTTGATTTAAATCCTCTCTTTATGAATTTATCTTTTGCAGAATAGTTATTAAATACCGTTGCATTATTAAGGTTGTTATGAATCCATTTTTCAAAAAAGAACTTGTAGTAAGGTAATTTTTCGTTTCTGATTCCACCAATCCTTACAACATTTTTTACAAATAATTTACTGAGCCCCGAGACAAAATTAGGGAGGGTCAGGTAAGACAGAATGAAGGATACTTGTTGATCTCTGATAATATCTAAAAACTTTATGAATCTGGCTAGGGCAAACCCTTTCAGAGCAAAATACCTGATATTGTTATTTTTTAAATAATTCAGGTTTTCAGGATCGATTTTATTTTTGCACCAAATTATAAGCAAAACATCTTTTTTTTGTTCAGTTAACAATTTTGACAGGATCAACGCTTGTTTCTCAGTTCCCCCCTTCAATAATGTTTTACAAAATATAGCTATACTCATTATTCTACAGTCTAATGGTATTTTTCACATACTTTTCCAATCCGCTTTCAATATTCACCATCGGATTATAATTAAGCTTTTCCCTTGCCTTGCAGATATCAGCAAATGTTTGAATTGCATCCCCCGGCTGAACAGGCAAATAATTGATCCTTGCTTTTTTATTTGTATATCTTTCCAATAATGACACGAGATTGATGAGAGATATGGTTGTTGATTCCCCAAGATTGAAAATATCAAATCCTTTAAGTTTCTCAAGCGCCCTCACTATACCCTGAATAGTATCATCAATATGCGTATAATCCCTCCGGCTTGATCCATCACCGAACAAGGTAATAATCTCGTCTCTTAATAATGCTCTGGTAAATTTATGGATTGCCAGATCAGGTCTTTGTCTTGGACCGTACACTGTGAAAAAGCGTAAACAAAAAATATCGAAATTATAAAGATGATGATAGGTATAACAGAGCAGTTCCCCAGCTTTTTTGGATGCAGCATATGGGGAAATCGGGTAATCAATATTATCTGTTTCGCAAAAAGGCACTTTAGCGTTATTTCCATAAACAGATGAAGATGAAGCGAAAATCATTTTTTTCACATTATTACTGCGCATCGCCTCTAACAAGTTCAGTGTACCCAATACATTTACTTCATAATATTCTCTGGGATTAATCAGGGATGGACGAACTCCAGCTTTGGCAGCAAGGTGAATAATTATGCCAGGCTTGAATTTTTTCAGGCAGTTATCAATGAATTCAGTATCCCTGATATCCCCTTCATTAAAATGATAATCAGGATTCCTGACAGCATTATTTATGTTTTCTTCTTTAATTGCCCTATCGTAAAAATTGTCAAAATTATCTATTCCACTTACATGGTTCCCCCTCTCTAATAAATAGTCAACCAGGTTTGAACCTATAAATCCTGCAGCACCCGTTACTAATATTTTATCAGTCATCTCACGGATTTTTTAAATTGCAGAACAAGGCGGTGATTTTTTTAACCTTTATCATTAATAAAATTATTAATCGCTTCTGAAAATTCTTCTTCGAGGTCGGATGTACCATCAATTCTTACCCATTTATCTTGTTGATACTCATGCCAGCATTTGGATCTTTGAAGAGCCGATGTACCATGATGTATCATTTGAAATTCCAATAAATGATACCTTTGACCATCAAATCCAATATCCATTCCCAGTATCGGGAAATTTATCTCATATGTGACCTTTTTTGCAAAATCAAGAAGACCCACCCTTTCTTCCTCCGGTACATCATAAAATTTTCCGCTCCCACTTGCCCTGAAGTCATTATCCCTGTTCTTGCGGTACATCGTGTAAAACTTTCTGCCAAAAACCAGAACTTTGTAATCTCCTTTTAATCCATTAATAAATGTCTGAACAATCAAAGGATTACTAATTGGTGTAGTGTCATATTTAACATATTTTGATCTTGAGGGATAAAGGTATTTGGTTACCTTCTTGAAAAGGATCTTGAAAAAATTAATAAACAAACCTGCAACACTCGGAGAAGTAATTACTTTCCCTGCGCGTTTCAGATATTTATTATATTCACCTCTGTCCCTTGCAAGAAAAACTCCTGCACCGCCTGAGCTTGATGATTGTTTAATCACAACCGGAAAATCAGGTTGATAATTCAGTGCATCTTCACACGATCCAAAACACCTGCTTTTTAGTGTTTTTAAAGAATCATCTGTAAACCGGATCCTCATCATCTCCATGAATATTTTATTATGATGAGCTTTAAGATACTCATACCTTGGTAATGCAATGGCACCTTTGTTTTCCAGATGGAAAATAAGATCTTCGATATACCTTTTATAGAATGAACCGGAAGCTTCAGATGTCTGATACAATACATAATTACCCCGGAAATCTTCCGTCAGATCAAGTTCATGGAACTTTCTGATATCTACATTGAAATCTTTTGCAGCAAAAAATCTTTTAATCTTTTCAACATCCATCGACCTGAAGTTTTTAAAATCAGGCTTGGAAATCTGAAACTCAGATTTATTATCGACAAGTATTATCAACTTTCTAAATGGAAATCCTTTTGCTTTAAGATCTGACATGTCGTTGTTCTACTAAACCTGAAAATAAAAGCCTTTTTAACTAACAAAATCAATAATCCTCTTAATAGCGACCGGATAATCAAGAAGTCGCTTTGCCTTATTGTAACCGGTCTGCGATATCAATTCCAAAGCTTCATTATTCTGAAGCATCCATTTAATTTTTATTGCTATAGATTCAGGATTTCCTGCTTCAGCAATTACCAGGTCTACTCCGTTTTCAAAGTAGCGTTCAATATCCCCAAAATTGGTAGACAGTATTGGCCTTCTGGTAGCAAAATACTCTCCCAGCTTGGTTGGAAATCCAGCTTTGGTTTGAACGGTTGATGGCCGGGTTATGGTCAGAAATCTGCACTCTGATAAACGCTCTTTTACCATAGAAGAATCTAACAGCCCGGTAAAGGTCACTTTATCCGAAATATTCAATTTCCTGCATTCATTCATCAAACCCGGAATCAGGCTTTTGCCAAATGTAGCATCGCCAATTACCAGGAGAGTTACATTAATGCCTTCATTTTGCAAAAAGCTGACAGCATAAAATAAATCAATCAAACCATCCTTCAGATATGGTGCTCCGCTATACCCGAGCGTATATTCTATTTTAGCATTTTCAAAAAACCAAAAGCTGAAATCAGTCAAATTAGGCTGGACAATAATCTTATGTTCATCAAAACCCATCTTAATATATTCCTCCTTTAAGAAAAAGCTAAAAACTATCAACTTATCGGAATTCCTGTTCAGATACTTATAGTTTAAGAGAAATCCATGCCACTTTATTCTTCTGAAAAATGAACCTCTGAATTGGGACTTATCGATGAATTCAGCGACAAATTTTACAACCTTGATCCTGAACAGGCGTGCTATCTGATGAATTGGAAGATTTGACTGTATTTCACTGTTGAAAACCAGAAGTGTTACTGAATTCCGTTTTCCAGATAATGAGAACAGGAAGATCAACAGACGTAATAGACTGATAAACTCCTCAGTTAACTTAAGAAATTGATTTCTTGGCCTTTGGGTAAAACCAAGATATGTATAAGGTACTCCATAATCGGTAATATTTTTCCTTGATCCCAGGTATTTATGGTCACCAAAAGCAAAGCCTTTAAGTAGAAGCACACGAATAAAGCACCCGTTTAACTTTAAACCATGACAAAAGAGATTAAGATACGTAGCTCCGGCACCTCCTTCAGGGAAATTCTGGGAAGTAATTAAAACATAGTTCCGTATTATTTTATTCTCAACCATTAACAGTCATTAAGTTCTCAATAAGTTCTTTGGTTTCCTGAATGTGGATTTTTGAAGATGCTCCGAATAGTACAGATTCAATTTTGGGAAATCTGCTTAAATACTCTATGGCTTCTTTCGGGCGTAATGCTCCAGAAGCTAAAACCTGCATGGCGATTGGCCGTACTGTCTTTTCATTTAAGTATTTCTCATATAAATCTTTACCACCCGACATTCTGAAACCGATTTTATTAATTGAACTGCATATGATAGGATTCTCAATTCCCACAGAGTTTAACGCGTCAAGCAATGCAGGCATATTCATGGTTATATACCCGGGCTCCGAATTATACTTTTCGCGGATATATGAATCATAAGCTTTAAAAACTTCCAGCATTTTAAGTCCAAGGATCATGTCAACCACGACATTTTGAATAAAAATCACCGGAGTGTTTATCCCCCGGAACATTTTCATTTCCGCATCAACCAGTAATTCCATCAATCCTAAAAAATCCTTCCTCAGATACGCAACTCCTCCCTTTGTAAAAGTGTTGAACAAATTACCCGGTACATACTGTTTTATAGTCCCTATAATACCAAGGTCAGTTACGGCATTTGCATATTTATGTGCATAAGGCATGCATGGGAATATGTTAAAGTTTTTATACTTTTCAGGATTAAGCCTCATGTATTCACATATATTGGCGATACGATCGTGAGTTGTACACATAAATGTGTTGATTCCCATTTCCCTGGCCTGATCCAGCACCCGAATAATTGCTTCATCATCTTTAAACCGGATAGCCTG
>Ga0153915_10002382_pt1 | contig 17184 bp, 14 predicted proteins | sample Opewatmetagenome_2_FD_107003 | JGI IMG/M metagenome (GOLD analysis project Ga0153915, IMG submission 107003) | Freshwater wetland microbial communities from Ohio, USA - Open water 3 Core 3 Depth 3 metaG | ecosystem: Environmental > Aquatic > Freshwater > Wetlands | place: USA: Ohio, Lake Erie...
AAAAATCCGATACAGCCCAGATAAAGAGACACCAGCAGCAAACCGGCATAAACAGGCGTGTATTTTAATCCGAACGCGCCATACAGAGGCGGCCAGTTCACAATCAAATAAATAAAATAGAAAACGGCAAGAGACATGCCTATCATGAATATCAATTGTTTAAGAATATGTTTCTTCTTCCAGTGACCGATTTCATGGGCGAGTACCGCAAGTATTTCCTCCCGGGAATGCGAAGCCAGCAGCGTGTCATAAAGAACAATGCGCTTGGTCCTGCCGATACCTGAAAAATAGGCATTGGTGTGTTTGGAACGTTTGCCTTCGTCAACCTGATAAATTCCTTTAGTCTTTAATCCGACTTTTGCCATCAATGATGTAATTTTTTCTCTAAGCGCTTCATCCTTGATCGGTTCATATTTATTGAAGAGCGGCGCGATAACCACCGGATAAAGCCAGAGCAGCAGGATTTCAAACGCGGTAAAAAATATCCATGCCCAGAACCACCAGCTTTTCGGCAGGTAAAGAATAAAAGCCATAAATGCGGAAAGCATTAATCCCATTAAGACGGCTGAAATCATCACGGACTTGATCAGATCGGTGAGCCAGAGTTTCCATGTGATTGTCGAAAAACCGTATTTTTTCTCCAGAACAAACGTATGATAAATATCGAAGGGCATTCCGGCGATGCCGCCGATTACAGAAAGCACGCCGAAAAAAATCAGCGCCTGCCAGATTATATGCAGGGGCAATCCCGCAAGTCCGCCTATAAGCACAGGCAATAAAAGAAACAATATGGCGAGTTCCAGTATGTCCTCTGCCAGATTTTCTTTTGTCTCCAGACGCGAATTATCATAAGTATAATCCACCATTTTCGCCAGAGTCGTCTCATCAATCACACCATGGAAAACAGGCGGGATTTCTTTGCCATGATCGCGCAAATGCCTGATGTTTGCCTGCTGCAAAATGAATCGCAGGATTATCCTGCCGAGAAATAAAACTAAAAATAAAATTAAAAGCGTCTTTTCCAAATTATTAGAACCGTCCATTATTTTTGTATTATAATTATTTGAGGAAAAAATATATGAATAACTTCTTTTTGTCAAAAACATAATGTAATCAAATGAGCGAATCAAAGGTATTCTTTAAAAAGAGCAAGTCGTCCCGGCTCATGGCGAGACACTATTGGCTGCAAAAGGGATGGCGCTTCAACGATTTTTACTGCAGGGCATGATTTGTGTTATAATCGGCTTGCAAGTTAATACCTTTAAGGCGGCAATTAATGGATATATCGAATGATTCAAAACCACCGGTGGTGCTCATCCGGCGCATAAAAGCAGTTCTTCACATTATCCTCAATCGTCCCGAAACGATTAACAGCCTGACCTTGGAGATGTTACGGATCATTGCCGCCGAAATTGACAAGGCCGGAGCTGACCGTAACGTAAAGCTTGTCATCTTCAGCGGAAACGGCGTCAAAGGTTTTTGCGCGGGCGGAGACATAAAAATTATGGCGCGGGCAGTTGTGGAAAACGATATCGAACCGGCCATGCGCTTCTTAAAAGTGGAGAACGATCTTGATCTGGCCATTCACCGTTTTCACAAACCGGTAATTGTGTTTGCCCACGGCATTACCATGGGCGGCGGTCTCGGCCTGTCCGCCGGCGCGGATATCGTGGCGGCAAACGAAACCACCCGCATGGCCATGCCCGAAACCCGGATCGGTTTTTTTCCTGATGTGGGCGCCACCGGCTGGCTTTTCCAAAAATGCGGAAGAGGCTATCCTGAATTTTTAGGACTTACCGGATATGAGCTTCAGGGCGGGGAATGTGTCTGTGCAGGCCTCGCCGATTGTCTGATCCCTTCCACGCGCTTTGATAAGGCGCTCTATGCCGTGATCGAAAGTTCCCCGGAACTGCCAACCGGCCGCAAAGCCGCAGCCGCAGTGCTTAAGGAAATACTCGGACCTTTCACGCAGCGGGATATTCCCCGTAATAAAGACATGGACCGCTGGATTGAAACATACTTCGCCGATAAGACTTCGGTGCTGGACCTGCTCGGAAATTTAAAGGCCTGCAGTACCCAGAATGAATTGTGCGAGGGAGTATTCGCGAGACTTTCAGAACGCTCGCCCCTGGCTGTAGTGACAACTTTAAAATGTCTTCGCCGCGATGAGCACAAAGACCTGGCCGAGGTTTACGAATCCGACCTGTCGGTAGCCCGTTTTCTCATGACGCAACACGATTTCCGCGAAGGCGTGCGGGCCAGGCTCATCGATAAAGATAACCGCCCGCGCTGGAACCCTGAAAGCTTCGAACAGGCAAGCCGGATGCCGGACATCCAAACCGGCATTGGCTAACCGTGATAAATATTTCTCAACACAGGGAGATATGGGGGTTTTAAAACACCTCATGTTTGGGGGCTATTCACTCTTTTCAAATTGTGATGGCCATGGGAAGAGCCGTCGCAGAAACAGCCTGAAAGCAAGATGCACCACCCCCTCCATACCCGACGCTTCAATATCGTCATTGATGCACAAAAACTTTGGCCGCCGGAGGCCGGCTGCTGCCAAAGACCTGACAGACGACCATGCATGGCCGGTCAGCATCAGGAACATATACTCACTGGAATTCCATTGGAGAGTTTTCGCTACATGCCCTTTATCCCGTTCCGCAGTCTCTAAAATATAAATGTAATAAATAATTCGCAGCACGATATCTTTCGGGTCCCTGAACCGATGGGACGAGGTCTCTCTGAATTCATCCGGGAAAAGATCTTCGAGACGATAGAGAATGTCCTTATCATAGAGCTGCGGACAGTGGGAAGGCAGCCGTCGCTTAACGCTCATTTTATTGAGTTGCCGCGCGGCCATTTGAGTGTGGGCATACGCCCGGTCATGCACTCTCCCGTGATGACAGTCACTATGAAGAGGAATGTTATCGAAGTAAAAATACTGCCCTGACCCGCCGGTAGTAAAATCAGAGCGATATACGGGTCTGCGCAGGAAAATGTCATCGTTCATGTACAAAAATCGTCTGGAGAGGCCTTTGATTTTGTGAAGCTGAAGCTCTATGGCATTGGAATTGAATACGGGCAAATGATCCCGGTTCGAAAAAATATGCTCGTGGGTTACCAGAGATATCCGCTCGCAATCCGTGTTCAGCCAGGCAGGAACCTGTCCGTTTGTTACGATATGGACTTTGCGAATCCACGGGGCAAACTTCTCAATAGATCGAAGAGAGAACAACAACTCGCCGCTATCCCGAAAACGGTTGTCAGAGGAGGTATCTCTGGCGTTGGAAGGCTCACCTTGAAGGGCGAACCTTTTCCTTTCAAATATAAAAAGGGGATCGCTTCCATCAACCCATGTGTAAACGACATCGATGTCTTCGTCAGAAATATTTCTCAAAACAGCCTCGCTGTCTCTAATTACTCACAATTTTCCTGTTCAGGATCTTTGCGGCATTTTCCATAGCTCCCAGATCGACGATATCTTTGTATCCCAGTTTTTCAAGAGCTTCTTTGGCAATTTTCGATCGACGACCGCTTCTGCAATACACATAGATCTTCTTTGACTTGCCTTTGACAACGGAACCGATTTTTTCACCAATCTGATCGTAGGGAATTAAAACAGCGCCTTCCAAATGGCCTTTATCCCACTCCTGAATTGTTCTGACGTCAATAATAAAAGGCATGGCCGCATCCTCGCCGAATATTGTCGATGAAAAACAGGCAATCATTAAAATTATCAATGTTACGCAAAAATTTTTCATATTTTCCCTCCTTTTTAGTAATGGGCAAAGAAAATAATTTACACATGAGCATAACAATGTTTTTAATTATTGGATATAAGTTAATTTAGATAAAAATATATGAAGAACTTCTTTTTGTCAAAAACATAATTTAATTAATACGCAGCGTTAAAGTAAAAGTGGATTTCATCAGCATAAAATTCCCTTGCCGTGTAAGGCTTCCTGTGTTTAACTTTATCACATGCTGAAATATACTTTTTTATCAACTTTAATTTGTATTATTAAGTTAATGGTCTTTGCCACGATGGCAAGCCCTGGGCCAGATTTAAAAGCAACAGGGAGGATACTTTGATTCGTCGTCACCTTTTTTTATTTACGGTTCTGTCTCTGGCGGCTGTTCTACTTGCCGCCCTGATTCTTCATATGAGCTATTTGTACGTCGAGGCGGGAAAAAAGATTGTCGAAAACAATGATAGATCCCCTTCTATCTTTTATGGACGTCCGCTGGAAATCCGCAAGGGTGATCATCTGGGAAACATCCGCTTTATCGAGCGGCTGAATAAACTTTCCTACAAAAAAGTCAGGGGAAAGCCCTCTACTGCCGGGACATTTTCCGAAGAGCTGGCACATATCCGGATATTTCTGCGCAAAAAAGGCATCGAAAATCGCCTTAACGAAGACGAACCGGTTGATATAGCCGTTCGCGATGGCCGGGTTGCAACGCTCACTTCATCAGCAGGTAAACAGTTGGAGTCTATCCAACTGGAACCTGAAGAAATCAGCCGCCTCGGTCAGAAGCCTGAATCCCGGCATCCGGTTACTCTCGCCGATGTTTCCCCTTATCTGCAAAATGCGGTTAAAGTTTCTGAAGATGAGAGCGGTTACTCTATTACTCAACAACTTGCGACCGGCTTATTCCTCCCTCCCCGGAAGACCTTCGCGCGAAAAATCCGTGCGATGGAACTGGCGCTGGCTATTGAGTTGCGGTACTCGAAAAAACAGATACTGGAGATGTATCTTAACAAAATTTATTTAGGGCAGGCAGGCTCCCGGGAGATCTACGGCGTTGAAGAGGCGGCAGGTTTCTATTTCTCGAAACATGCGAAAAACCTTTCTCTTGAAGAGGCGGCGCTGCTGGCCGGGACCATAAACTCTCCGAACCGTCATCTCCCCTTCAGGAATCTTGAGAAAGCAAAAGAACTGCGCAATAAAGTCCTGTCCAAAATGAAAAAACTGTCCATGATCACGGAAGACGAGTTTCGCCGGGCATCAAACGCGCCGGTACGAATCCAATTTCACAGCGGCCTTGTCAGCTCGAACTCGTATTTCATTGATTACGTAAAGCGGATCACCACGGAAGAACTGGGTACTGAAAAGTTCTATCAACCCGGATATTCTTATTACACCACGCTTGATCCCGTTTTGCAGACTATTGCCCAACAGGCGGTAACCGGGGGACTTGAAGAACTCGACCAAAAGGCCATCCCCGCCGGTGAGCCTCTGCAGGCGGCGCTGGTTGCCGTTGATCCGAAAACAGGAGAAATGGTTGCCATGGTTGGCGGACGAAGCTACGAACAAACCCGCTTCAACAGGGCGGTTGACGCGAAACGACAGCCGGGAAGCGCTTTCAAGCCGTTCGTTCTCCTCGCGGCGCTTTCGAAATCCACGGGGGTCTGGGGCAACAGAACTCTTTCCACAATGGTCTCCGGTGAGCCCATATCGCTCTCTACTCCTGAAGGAATGTGGTCACCGACGAATTTCGAAGACAAGACGTATGGAAAAATAACGATTCGGAAAGCGATAGAGGATTCTGTAAACACTGCCACAACAAGGCTGGCCAATGAGGTCGGCTTTAAAGAAGTGCTCAAAACCGCTCGTCTGGCGGGCATCACAAGCCCTCTTTTACCTGTTCCTTCCATGGCGCTGGGAAGCTTCGAAGTAACGCCGATGGAACTTGCCTATGCCTATACGACCATCGCCTCGGGCGGTATCCGCTTTGAAAGATTTCCGCTTTTTTCTGTAACAACAGCAAAGGGAGATAAAATCATCACCAGAAAGGTTAAAAGCGAACATGCGTTTAATCCGCAGGTTACCTATCTTGCGGGATATGCAATGGAGGGTGTTCTGGAGCGCGGCACGGCAAAAGAGGCCAGGCTGCTCAGGATTTATTTTCCGGCATCGGGTAAAACCGGAACAACGAACGACAATAAGGATTCCTGGTTTGTGGGTTTTACCGGAGACATGGTTTGCGCCGTGTGGGTCGGGTATGATTCCGGAGCCGATACCGGAATGACCGGCGCCGACGGAGCGCTCCGCATCTGGTCACGATTCATGCGATCCCTGTATTCCCAATCAGGGCCGTTGACCGTAACTCCGCCCAAAGGAATAGAAACAGCGGTGATCGACCCCAAATCCGGTTATCTCGCCACGGCTTTATGCCCCCAGACACTGCGTGAAACCTACCTGAAAGGAACAGCGCCGAAACAAACCTGTCCTGATCATCCGGTAAAACCTGTTAAGAATGCCATCCGAAAAAAGATGCGCGATGCCCGACAGGCGAAGCAGAAGTAGCCCCGCTGCTTAAGGGACGCTATAAACCGTTTTTTAGTTAATGCTGGAATTCGTATTGGATTTGCTTTTTATGTAGTTCCTGCCGCTCCAGAATGCTGCCTATTTTTGCAAGAAGGATCTTCGGAGAAAAAGGCTTGGTGATATAGTCGCAGACGCCTGTTTCAATCCCATCTATGGTCATTTCTGCAGATGCTCTGGCTGTGACCAGTATGACAGGTATGTTTTTTAAAATATCGCTGCTGTTTATCTGCCGACAGAGTTCGTAACCATCCATTTCAGGCATCATGACATCGCTAATGATGATGTCGGGCATAATCTCACGGGCCTTTCTCAAACCTTCCTGGCCGTCAGATGCTTCTGCGGTCCGATAATGAGCACTTATTGTCTGCCTTATATAATGCTGACTAATTACCCTAATTACCATGAATTATAAAATTGATTTATTGCACAATATAGCAATAATTATGCATGTTAGAACAAGACAATCCATCCATGATTCAATATGGTAGCGCTGTAAAACGAAATTAATAAAGAAGGTTAATAAAGGTAAAACATAACAATTTTAAATGGGAATGATAATTGCTTTCAACAAATAACCGGAGATCGGCGGAGGAATTTAAATGAAGACGGTCATGCAAAAAAGAATAATGAATTTTCAGTTGGACTCATTTAATATGGTACATCATGCAAGGTATCTTGAATTCATGGAAGAAGGACGATGGCAGTATTGCTATGAAAACAAACTGATGGATGAATACCATAGCAGGGGGATATACCACGTCGTTGCTAACATAAATATTAATTACCGATCAAGCGCCACAATTGGAAATCTGATAACCATTAATACCGAACTTTCAAAAACAACTGAAAAGAGTGTAATTTTTAAACAAACCATTTTTCGGGATGAAACGATTCTGGTTGAAGCGGATGTCACGAATGTATTTTTGAACAAAACAAATCATGCAGTTATTGCTGCAAAAGAAATGGCGTCATTCTGGGACGACCTTAAATTGTTTTAAAATTCATAATGTATATTTTATTCCCTGGAGTTTTTACCCTTCTGCAAATACTGTTTCGGTGTTTTACCGGTCCATCGTTTAAAGGCATGATTAAAAGCACTCTGCTCTGAAAAACCAAGCATAAAGGCAATGTCGCATAATGTCATCTCCGGATTTTTCAGAAATTGTATGGCCATCTCTTTTCTTGAATAATCCAGCAGCTGCTGAAAAGTTGTACCTTCCCGGCTTAGTTTTTTCTGTAAGCTGCGCACACTTACCGCCAGTTTAGAAGCAATCGATTCAACCGAAGGTTTTTCTCCCTGCATCCCTTTTCCCAATAGACAAATCACCTTGTCTGCCCATGAATTCGGGAGGTAAATCTTGTGAATAAGATTCAGCGCATAGCGTTCCAAAGCTTCCAGAAGTTGCGGGTCTGCCAGAAAGATTGGTTTTTCCAGATGCCGCTTTTCAATCACAAGCTCATCTTTGATCTGATTAAACAACAAAGGCGCCTGAAAGATTCGCTTATGTTCACGTATATCCTGTGGAGAGGCATGTTTGAAGTGAACCTCGACGGGACTAAAGGAATTTTCAGTAAGTTGCTTAAGAATCGTTTTAAAGATACTAAGCAGGGCCTCTGAGATATGCCTGGAAGGCTTCAATCGAGGGTTTGCTGTCTCCCACGAAAGATAAGCAAGTTTGTCTTTCACATCCAGCTTTGGCTGGATGGCATCACTCATGAGGTTATGATAGCAGCAGAATTTATTAAGGGCTTCTCCCACGGTAGGACAGTTCAACATTACAGATAAGACTATATTGCCTCCCGGATAATCATGTATCGACTCACCAAGATGCAATCCGAAATCATTATCTTTTGTCTTAAGCGCAACTTCTTTCCAGATATTTTCCATACAATCGAAAGGGATGCGGGTTTCCGGATCTTCAAGTGTTTTAGATGTAAGCCCCACGGCATCACAAATTGCCTGAGTATTTATTCCTGTGCCGGATACATTTTTCAGCAGCATAAGTATCATTCTGACAGAGACACTGTGTTTCATCGCACAATCCTTATTTCATGAGCGTTATGAAGTTGAAATATGCCATGTTTACGTGAAAGATCAAAGGATTTTCATCTTTCATCAATACGTCAAAAGTAAAAACATCTATTATTCATCACAAAATGGACAGCAAGGAAGAGACATTATCACAAAGTTAAGAGCGAAAACTTATTCTGAAAAATGAAAGGAGATAAATTGTGAACAGAGAAAATAAAATACTGATAGGGATTGGACATAAAATTTTTCCGGCCCCTGCGTGTCTGTTAATCAGGGATACCGCAAGAATGGCAAAAAAAATGAAGATCAGGATCAATAAAATCACTGAAGAAAAAAAACGGATCCATCATTTTGTTGTGAGAGAACTTCCTGATACCGCTCAACCTGTTTCGCTTGAATCCATAGCCCGGGGGCTCAAGATACCCGCTGATAGAGTAAGCATGCTGGTTGATGAGATGGAAAAAGACAAGGCTTTCTTCAACAGGTACCATTCGGAAGGAATCAACTGGGCCTACCCTGTTACTGTAGATAACACACCTCATCATGTAACTTTCAGCACAGGGGAGCAGATAAACGCGGCCTGAGCCATTGACGCAATTGCGGTTCCCTTCGTGCAGGGGAATTTACGAAAAAGACCGATATCTTTTATTATCAAAACCCGATGTGCCAATTCTGATAAAGCAATACAGATTGAAATCGATTCTGAATTGAAAATCAAATCCGTCGAACAAGGGGCCGAGCCTCTTATTTTTATACCGAAAGTGAATTTTTTCACGTTGAAGGATCCCAGCATAATCGACGCATTCTGAAAAAAATCAATATTCTTCTGGTCAGAAGAACATGCAAGAGAATATCGGGCAAAAAATGGCGGAGGTTATGGCGCATATTTGACCTTAGGCCAAAGCGTACGCATAACACCAATCGTACAGGGAGCAATCTTCGGCTTTCCTCAAGATTAGACGAATTGGAGCGCTATCACTGCCCTGCCTGCGGGTAGCCGCTATTAAGATGAACCATCCCTGCTAATCCACGACTTATCGGAATTGGCAGGGATGCGGTTCATTCCCGTTGATTAGTCTCTGATTAACCCCCTGATCTAACTCCAATTAAATCTTCAGGGGAATATTGAAGCTCTCCGCGGCTTGCCGCGGAGAATCTTCGATTCTTAAGGTAAATTATAATTATGCTTTCGCTCGCTTACCCCGCAGCAAGCTACGGGGAATGCGCTCGCTTAAGAATTCATTAGGACATCATTAAGCAATCTGATATAGTCTAAAACTCATTTATTCCTGTAAATAAAAAAGGAGATCATTGTGCATTCTGTTGGTGATAATATTGATTCTTACTGTCTGAAATGTAAGCTGCTTTTGGCTCATGTGATAATGTTCAAAGTGGATGGTGTGGTAAATCGCGTAAAATGCAAAACCTGCGGCGCGGAACACAAATACCGGAAATCCGTACCGGCCGTTAAAACGGAAGCCGCCGTGCGTGCTCCCGGCGCCGCCAGGGGGAGAAAGCCTGCGGCGGCAAAGGTGACGGTTAATGACGCACCAAAGCGATGGGACTTGAAAAGCCGCAATATGCCGCCCGGAACGCCCATTCTGGATTATTCCGTAAAGGATACTTACAAGGTTAGCCAGGTCATCAATCATCCGAAATTCGGGGTTGGTTTTGTTGAGAAAATCGGTTCGGACAAAAGCGTCTTCGTGTTATTCCATGATACCGTGAGGTTGATGGGGATGAATATTTCCTAGCGTCGTGTCGTAATGAAAGCTTGTCATATCGACCAACGGGAGATATCTTGTATATTCTTATGATCATTAAGATTTCTCGCTTCGCTTCGAAATGACATATTGTAAAAATATTTAGCGCTTCGGAAAATCACTTGAAGAACAGATCAGACAATCCTTCTCTTCAGAATCCTGCGTTACCGGCCATTCTCAAACATACGGGTTTGGTAATCAGGGACAACTGTCCCTTGTTTCGGTAATTGACGTTTCACAATAAATGCCGGAGACTGCTTTTTGAAAAAAACAACGCTTAAACTGATATCAATAAACATCAAGGACTCACCCCAGGCTGTCCCTCTGGCTGCCGCATCCCTTAAAGCGCAGCTTGATTCAGTTGACTCCATAAGCCGGAAGCTTGATGTATCGTTCCATGATTACACCATCGATAACTCTGCCGAGTTTATATCAGAAGATCTATGCAGGGATATTCCGGACATGATCGGTTTCTCCACGTACCTGTGGAACAAGAACCTTGTCTGTGAAACCTGCCGCCTCATCAAAGATAAATTCCCGGCTGTTATACTCTTCGCCGGTGGTTCAGAGGCAACAGCGCTTCCTTTAGTGCTGCTGGACAGCGCTCCATTTGACTTTATCGTTAAAGGCGAAGGCGAGATCGTCCTGACGGAAGTCATGCACGGGCTGCTCAAAGGCGCCGCGCCTGAAAACATACCGGGGGTCTTTTTAAAAGGCGCAAAGATCAAGCCGGGAAAAGACCAGCAGCCCGTCATGGATCTTAACGCCCTGCCCTCGCCGTATCTTTCCGGAACAATGGACCCCTGCCGATATACCGGCCTGTGGTGGGAACTCTCCCGGGGCTGTCCTTTTAAATGCGGTTTCTGTTTCGAATCACGGGGCGTGGCGGGAGTAAGACAATACTCGCTGGAACGTATTCAGAAAGAACTGGAACTCTTTGAAGAAAAAAAAGTGAACCAGATCTTTGTGCTGGACCCGACCTTTAACTGCGACCTGAAACGCGCCAAGAAAATCCTGCGCATGATTCTTAAAACAGCTCCGCTTATTCATTATACTTTTGAAATAAGAACCGAATTTATCGACCGCGAACTTGCCGGACTGTTTGCCGGGCTTCACTGCGGCCTTCAGGTTGGCCTTCAGAGCGCCCATCCCGAAGTGCTCGCCAATATCAACAGAAAGATCGACACCGTTAAATACGCCCGAAAAATATCGCTTTTGAACCAGGCCGGCGCCGTCTTCGGGCTTGACCTGATCTACGGACTTCCGGGCGATACGCTCGCCGGATTCAAAGAGAGCCTGAATTACGCTCTGGGCCTGCAGCCGAACCATCTCGATATTTTTCCGCTGGCCGTTATACCGGGAACCGCGCTTTATGATCAGGCGGAATCCTTTTCGCTAAACTGCCTGAAAGACGCGCCTTACACCATGATCTCCTCGCCGGGTTTTTCAGAATCGGAAATGGCGCAAGCCGAATGCCTGAAAAATGCCTGTGAAATATTTTACAACCGAGGGGGCGCTACGGGCTGGATGTTCATGGCGCTGGAGACCATCGGCATCGATCCGGTCGGCTTCCTCTCGGATTTCGCGGTGTATTTATCATCATGCGAAGAACCGCTGAAACTCACCAAAGAGGAAATTACCGTTATGCAGGCCTCTTTTGTAAAGGAACAGTTTATCAAGCATAACAAAAAAAGACTCTTCCCCGTGATGGAGGATATAATAAAAATTCACGGCGCATTGAACAGTTCGCTTTATGCGGGGCCGCTGGCTGCGGCGGGAAGCGGCACATTTAATGATGAAACCGTATTCGCTTTATCACCCGGAACTATTTGTCTTTCGCTAAAGTATGATTTCGATGAACTCATGACCGTCGGCGAACTTACATTTGAAGAATTCCTTGATAACAATCAAAGAAAGAAAACCTGTCTGGTTGTTTATAATTACGGCGGCGCTGTTAAAACACTGACCATAGATCACACTTTGGACAGGCTGCTTCGCTCGTTTACGGGTATCGAAACACTTGGGCAGATCTGCGAAAAGGAAAATATAAAATCCCGAAAAAAGATTTATGAATTTCTGGAAATTGCAGTTAAAGAACAGATGATCCATACCATGTAAGCGGGGATTTTAAATTCTGTAATCCCGACACAAACCCCATCCAGTCATTTGCCACGCACTGAATCACATCAATTTTATCATTGCGGTCTTTTCTGTGTCATTGCGAAACGCCTCTCAGGCGTTGTGGCAATCTCATAGAATCTTTCAAACACGGGATTGCTTCTTCGCTTCGCTCATCGCAATGACAGCTAGTGCTGATTCACTATTCTCTAACCTTGAACCTTGAACATTGAACGTAGAACAATCTTTTCTATCCACTATCCACTATTCACCATTCACTTTTTGTTTTACCAGTTTTTTACTTAACACTTAAAACTTAAATCTTAAAACTATCTTATTGAACCTTGAACTTTGAACATTGAACGTAGAACAATCTTTTCTACCCACTATCCACTTTCTTAACTACTTAATTACTTAAATCTTAAAACTTGTTCATTTTTCTGCCGCCGGTTACTTCTTCATGTTTTCCTGCCAGATAGCCTGCGGATTATATTTTTTGTCCAGCCAGCCGACACAGCGGAACCAATCGATCGTATCGCGAAGCCCCTCGCGAACATCGGGATAGCGGTATTTATACCCCGCTTCTTTCGATTTCTTATTGGATATCCAGTAGCTCGAAGACATATACGTCGCCGAGCCTATCTCCAGCACTCTTACCCGTTTGACATGGAATTTCAGTTCCAGATACAGCCATATCCTGGCGGTCAATTGCATGACCGGCCGGAGCATCCACTGCTTAATAAAAGGCGCATCATAAATCCTTCGGCCCAACAGGAGCGCGATATATTTTATAAAATCATAATACGAAATAATGCTGTCATCGACGACGTTATAGTCCTCGCCTACGGCAAAGTCCTTATCGGCAATATACAGGGCGAAACCCGCCATGTCCTCAACATGCACTGATGTCGTGATATAATTGCGCGTATCACTGGGGATGGCCGGAAGCAGACCTTTATTGATCGTCAGCACGATGCCGCCATGGCCGTAATCGCTCCCTGCTCCATATAATGGCGCGGGGCGGACAACGATCAGCGGCAATCCTTTTTCGCGATAATACTGCCACGCAATCTGCTCCTGTTTGAATTTCGTCACCGAATAATCATTCACCAGATTGGCGCCGCGGGGCGCGTCCTCTTCGATCGGAGTATTTTTGGGTGAAGAGGTGTATTCATGTTCGGCAAAAGGGATGTTGCATAATTTCCCCTCGCGTGCGGTATGGGGTTTGCCGAACACGCCGCAGGTGCTCCAATGGATAAATCGTTTTACGGTTTCTTTTTTCGAAGCAAGTTCAAATACGTTTATGCCTCCGTCAATATTCACTTTCCTGAGAATTTCCATAGGCGCCGAATAATCGTAAAGTGAAGCGGTGTGAAAAATATGTGTCACCGGCTGCTCAAAAACTTTGCCGATGCTTTTTATATCGGTGAGGTCCGCCGGAATAACCCGGCAATTCGGATGAGAAAAATCGATGCCCAGCGATTTGAATATCATTTGATTTTTGGGATGTGAAAAGGCTTTGGGCAGATCGGTTGCGATTACTTTCTGATTGTCCGCCAGCAGCAGTTTTACAAGATGGGACCCTACAAAGCCGCATGCTCCGGTTACGACATTTAATCTTTCGACCATCACACTCTCCTTGCACAACAATTTATTTATCGAACTCATCCTGATAAAATTTTAACTCGGGTCGGGCTATTTCTCCCTTTCCTTTTAACAAAACAATTCGCTGACGCAGGGATGAGAATATTTTCGGGAAGGTTGATTTCGCCAGAGTCGTTTCAATCCATTCCGGCACCCACCTGCCCGCATCCAGAGTGGTCGTATAGGTTACCAGAACGCGCGTGTCATCATAAGGCTCTACGCGCATGTAGCCCCTGGCATCCCTGATGGGGCCGCTTCCCTGTACATACGACCAGTAGGTGGTATGTGTTTTTTCATCAACGATATAGGCCAGTTTATATTTGTAATATAAAAGACCGATTTTAATTTTGCAATTGACAATCAGCGGACCGGTTGTCTGACTGACCGGCCGATAAAACACGGCATTGGGCATAAACTCGCCAAAAGAATCAAAATCGGTTATGACATACCAGACATCATTTACCGATGCTTTTACCAGACACTTTCCCGTTGGATTGGGTACGCCGGTAACAGGGTGATTTACTATTTCAGTGATTATATCACCCTTTTCAAGTTTTTGTTTAATCTTATCCGCATTATTTGTATCGGCGGCATGAACCGTCAGACACATCAATAATACACTGATAAGTGAAACCAATTTCATCTTCATATCGCTTGCCATGCCAACATAGATAACCCTTTTATTTCAGTTAGTCAAAAGATACACAAAATAGTTGCTGGTAAAAACCATATTAAGACTTCTCACATTCGTTCGAAGTGACAAAGTAGATGTTCAAACTTACAGAGTAGCTGTTCGAGTAACAGAGTAAATATTCCAAGCGACACTCAGTAAATTGTCATTCCGAACCACAATTATTATGTCATTCCGAATCCCGATTTATCGGGGTGAGGAATCTTAATTATCATAAAAAAGTATAAGATATCTCCCGTTAGTCGATATGACAAGGCCTAATGTTCGGTCGAGTATTTTTACTAGACCCTCAGCCGCCGCTTGCCCTCGATGTAATCGGCGTGCCAATCTCTGTCCTCCGCCCTCTCTGTCATTGCGAAACGCCTCTCAGGCGTTGTGGCAATCTCATAGAATCTTTCAAACACGGGATTGCTTCTTCGCTTCGCTCATCGCAATGACAGCCTGTAACCTAGCCTGGGTCTTCAGACCCGCTAAAACTTAAAACGTAAAACATAACACGTAAAACTTTTTCTTAATTACTTAAAACTTAAAACTATCTTATTTAACCTTGAACATAGAACATAGAACAATCTTTTCTATCCCCTATCCCCTATCCCCTATCCACTATCCACTATTGTGTCCCCATCGTAAGGATGTCGTTCGCCTAACCAGTTCATCGTAAAGTTCTTCCAGCGGCCTGGCGGCTTCAACTCCTTCGATCTTTGCGACTGCCGCGGCTACCGCCTCAAGCGTTGACATCCCGTCCGCACGATGCTGTTCCCGCAACCGCTCTCTACTAACTGGCGGCGGTAGAACCAGCCGGGGTAATGCCCGTAAAACAGGCATACTGCTGTATAACCGCCGCGCCTGTTGCCATGTTGCGTCAATAACCACTACACGGGATGGCGGAGTATTATCTGACATTTCCGGCTGTGCGCCGGTTCCATCGGGCCATAAAAGCCAGGTTCCGGGAGCCCGCAGAAATTCATCATCAACGGGCGAAAGCCCTATGCGTGTGCCGCCCCCGCAGGGGATAATCCGCGAGTTGGGCATTGCCAGCGCAACCAACCGGCCGGTGTTGCTGGGGCGGTCAGCTTCGTAAATATGCCGCAGGATCAAAAATTCCGTTCGCGTTTGCACCGTGGGCAGGATCGGGCAGATGCAGATTTCCCGGCGCTGGTAACAGCGGGGGCAGTGGCTGTTTTCATCACGGGGCTTTTTAGAACGCATTAGCGCAACCCTTCTGCCGCACAAGCTCATCGGCCCTTTTAGCTTCCTCGACAAGCTGCCGGACTTTTTTCATATCTTTTTTAAAACGCACAGGCCTGCCCTGCTTATCCACGGCGTTGGTTCTGGTGCAGCTATCCACACCCGCCGGTTGTAAGGTTGTAATGGCTTCAAAAACATTTTCGCCGGAAAGGCCGCCTGCCAGAATAACCGGTATCTGACTGGACGCAATGATTGCTCCGGCAATATTCCAATCGCAGGTTTCGCCGGTGATCCCCACGTAGCCCGCCACAGGCTGAGAGGATTGACCTGCCGGACTGCCGATAAGCGTATCGATGAGAAAATAATCCGAAACCGGCGCGAAGAGTTCGGCAAAGCGCAGGAGATTTTTTTGAATATCGTTTGCCTGAGAAACACCGGCCAGAGGCACGCAAAGCGAGCGCATAATCGCGATCTGCGGGTAGCGGTTTTTCACATCCGCCTGCAACCAAAGCAGTGCTTCAGATTCGCGCACAACCGGGGCCTGATCTGCCGGAAAGGGAGAAAGCACATCGCAGAAATGAACAAAGTCCGGCTGATAATAATCAAGCGCGTGATAAATTTTTACCGGATCTTTAAAAAGCGGGATCAGGCCGCTTTTGGCCCCCGCCTGCTGTATCGCCCGGACCGTTTTGCGGATGGCTGCATTTTTGAGCTTAACCGGATCAAGAAGCACACTGCCGATATGATCCACGCCCAAAGCTACCAGGGCTTCAGCCTCTTTCGGATTTTGAACTTCATAAATTTGTACGATGGTTTTTTTCATAGGGAAAACACATACCATTTCAGGCGGCATGGAGCAAGACCTTGCCGGTTTTTTCCCGCCGCTGCATAATCCCGCGAAAAGCAATTTGATTCTTCCGAAAGCAATTTTGAAAAAACAGAGCGCTGCTGCTAAAATCGCATTCAGTTTTTCCAGCTTGTCATGTTTGGATGGGCGTATTTTTTTCATGGGGGTATTATAACCCCGGTTTTTGCCGTTTTCTCTCAGTCGGTCTCAACAGCTCTCCACAGCCCTCAACAGCCCCTCAAAGGCGTTGACAGGAAGTTTTTTTAGCAAGTGAAATGTGAAGGGTGAATTGTGAATCGTGTAGTGTTTCGTAAATATTTTTACAGCATGTCATTTCGAAGTCCCGCATATTCTGTCATTCCCGCGGAGGCGGGAATCCAGTTTTCTTGTCCTCCGCTGGCGGAGGTGTCACGAAGTGACGGAGGTGGAAGTTTTTTCCATTCACCATTCACAATTCACGATTCACGTTTTAAAAAGGTCATTTCGGCTATATATATTTATCTATTTCTATTTCTATATCTGTTGCGTTACATTGCGTTACCCGTAACGTTACACTGCGTTAC
>Ga0153915_10002383_pt1 | contig 17180 bp, 9 predicted proteins | sample Opewatmetagenome_2_FD_107003 | JGI IMG/M metagenome (GOLD analysis project Ga0153915, IMG submission 107003) | Freshwater wetland microbial communities from Ohio, USA - Open water 3 Core 3 Depth 3 metaG | ecosystem: Environmental > Aquatic > Freshwater > Wetlands | place: USA: Ohio, Lake Erie...
CCCTGCGAAGCTCCACGCCAGCGACGCACCGAACGAGTTGCCGACGCAGAAGACCTCCCGCACGCCGAGGTCGTCCAAGAGCGCATTGAGCCATGTGACGTAGTCGGCAAGCCGGGCGCAGCCGGGCTGCGTCGGGTCGCCCAGCCCCGGGAGGTCCGGCGCCACCACCCGGACGCGCCCCGCCAGACGGTCCCAGACCCTCGACCAGTGCATCTCCGCACCGCCCCACCCGCCGTGTAGCAGCAGAAGCGCACGGGGACCCGAGCCCCCCGTGTACACCCGGGTCGGCTGGCCCAGCACCCGAAGCTGCCGCTGTTCAACGACCCCGGGCGACTCCGTGCTCATGACCGCAGCCCCTTCCTCTCGTCCTCGGTCCCACCGGTTACATCGAGCGGCTGGTGGGCTGGACCGACCGACCCCCTACTCGTGAGCCGCGCAGGTCCCGAGAGGGTGGACGTCGAGGTTACTCTCGTAGCGCGAGTCTCCTCCGCGGCCCGCCGTCGCCTCCAAACTCGCCTCCACTCCGCGAGGACGAAGTGCGGATCAGGGCGTCCCGTAACTCGCCGTGTACTCACCCGCCGGCGCTGGGAACATGACGTACTGTACGCCCTTGATGGTCTGCCTCACGAAGGGGACCCGGTCCCGGCCACGCTTGACGCCCATGAGATTCGCGGTTCCCGCTCGCAGCGGCAGCATGGCCTGGAGGTTCCTCGCTGCCGGCGGAGCGTTGACCTTGAAGCTCAGAACCCCGGCCTCGAAGCGGAGCGACTCGAACGAAGACCCGTTGCGGGCGTCAAGCCAGTCCAACAACTGGCGTGCCGAGATCACCGGGACGCCCTTCGCCTGGGCTGCGGCTAGGATCGCGTCCGCGCGGGGCGAGGTCGGCTCGTCGGTATGCATGTTGGCCGTGAAGACGCCGAAGTACCCGGCGGGCCCGAGCGCGTTCCGGAGGAGCTCCTCGATCGTGTGCGGGTAGGTCTGACCCGACTCATCGGTCATCTGGGTGGCGACCTGGAAGACGTCGAGAACCCTCCCCGATCGGTCGGCGAAGCGCATCGGAAGCGCCGAGCCAGTCATGAAGCCGGGCCGATCCCTCACCCACGACGGCGGGTAGTAGTAGTAGTTCGTGTCGAGCCTGATCCCGTGCACCAGCTCCGCCTTGGGCTGCGTGTCGTAGTCGCTCCAGATCACGCAGTGCATCCGAGCCGTGCGGGGACGTGGGACGCCCGGATAGCTCGACGCGAAGGCGGAGAGCTGGTCTGTGTACATGGCCTCGAGCGCGGTCCGGGAATCGAAGTCGGCGCAGTCCGTCGTCGCGTGCACCGAGATCTCGAAGCCCAGAGACGCGTAACGCCGTGCGGCCTCGGCCTCCAGCGGGCTTCCGGGTGACAGATAGGAGGTGCAGCGCACGCACTCCCAGTCCTCGACCGAGCACCCTGGCCGGCTGTGCGCCAGGTATTCCTCCAGCCGGCGCATCGGCCCCCGCACGGCGTGGTCGTCGCCGGTCATGACCACGGCCGCCCGGTGGCCCGAGGGCAGGTACCAGAACCTCGGCAGGGGCTTCCTGGCCTGGTTCATGTGGAGGATCAGGTTGACGAGGAGCCTCTGCTGCTCGTCGGCCTGGGGAACGTCGATCCTGGAGAAGTCGACCCAGTCCGGTCGAGGATCGAATTCGGCGGCGCCGTAGAACAGGTCGTGGGGGCGCCGCGGGGTGGCGCCCGATCTCGCCTGCCGGCTCCAGGCCGGGTTGCCCTGTCGCGTGTATACGACGGAGCGCGCAAGGTCGTACACGAACGCCGCTGCTTGGCCTTGGCCGGCCCTTCGGAGCGTCACCGCGGGATGGCCCGCCCGCTGATCGCCGGTCCGAAACAGCTCGGCGATCGCCGTCGCTCCATCCAGTTCGTACAGATCGGCGGTGCCGTGGAACTGAAGCGACCGCGACGTGATCCCCCGACCCGGGCCCGGCGCGTCCACGACCCTGAGGTACGCGTCGCTGAGTGGCCCGCCCGCCTCGCGCAGGCCGAGCAACGGAGCGAGCTTGCGGTCGGGCCTCATGGCGACGAGATTCCCGCCGCCCATGACCCATTCACTAATTGTGACAACCTGTGCGTCGGTCAGGACGACGTCGCCGAGGATGACCAGGTCGTGACCAGCCAGGAGGGCGGCGTCCATGCGCGAGATGTCCGTGGCCAGGAACTCGTTCAGCCCTTCCGTCCTGAGGATCTCCGCGAGGTAACGGCTGAAGCCGCCCGTGGACGCGGCGACGATCAGGAGCGGACCTCCGGGACCCTCGTCAGGGTGCGGCGGCGGGACTGGGGCAACGAGCCTCGTGACCCCGGCGACCCCGCGGAACCTGGCACGGATGCTCGCATCGCCCACGCGCAACGCGGTCGCCGCGCCGTCGCCTTCCATCGAGGCGGTCAGCGGGTCCGAGGAGTCCCAGTCGGCCAGCCGCGTCAGGTCCCACTCTCCTCCTCGTGAGTCGAGACCGATCCCTCTGAACTGCTGGTGCTCGCCGAGAGCGACTCGCGGATCACGGGGCCTGACGTCGATCGATGCCAGCGGGGGGGGAACGGCCGCCGGCACGAAGACCACGTCCACCCACGGATTCGCCCCGCGGAACCCCTCCGTCGGGAACGTTCGGGTGTGGCCGAAGGCGAACACCCCACCCACGTTGGCCGGCGTTCCGACATCGACGTGGAGTGGCGGATTCGCTACGCCCTGCTCGAAGTAGCTCTTGGTGACGGGGACGCGGCCCTCGCCGAGCTGACGAGACGCCACGTACGACGCTCCGGCCTCGATCGCGACCGGCCTCGGCAAGGGCACCTCCTGCCAGCCGCTCACGCCCTCCCAGTCCGACCGCGCCTCGGCGAGCAGGTCGCCTTCTCCCGTCCAGAGGTGGACGACTTGGCTCGCGGAATCGTCGACCCTGCGGTGGAACCGGATGGCGACGACGTAGCCGGCGACCTCCGACTTGAATCGGACCCCCGCTTCCGTGGCCCGGTCGGGCCCGGGGTCGTTTGCAGAGACCACCAGCGCGCGCGGCCAGATGCCGTAGCTCGCCGGGCCGATGGCCATCCGCAGCGTCCTCGCCGCGGAACGGGAATCGGCATCGGTCGCCGTCACGCGTACCTCCGAGCTCCCGGCTGCGGCGGGCTTTCCCAAGATGACTCCCGCCGACTCGTCCAGCCGCAGGCCGGGCGGGAGCTCGCCGTCGACCGCCCAGCCGTACGGTGGCGTCCCTCCCGACGCGACGACGCGCGCCGCGTAGGCGATCCCGAGCATCCCGTCGGGCAATGCCGTTGTGGCGATGGTCAGGCCGCCGGGAGGCACGGGCGCAGGGGCTGCTGGGTTTTCCGGCGGCGGCGACACCGAGACCACGGCGGCTGCGCCGGAGACGGTGCCGATTCTCGCCGTCACCGCGGCCGCACCCCGGCCCACCGCCTTCGCCAGCCCCGCCTCGCCAACGGAGACGGCAGTCCCCTCGTCGGAGGTCCACCGCGCGAGCGACGTGACGTCGCGGGAGCTACCGTCCCCATACCTCCCCGTGGCCGTGAGCCGCGCGAAGTTGCCGGACCCCACCGCCGAATACCGGGGGCTGACGTCGATCGCGACGAGCTCGGTGGCGAGCGCCCGCTCTGGCCGGAAGGCCACGTCCACCCAGTAGTTGGCGGAGCGGTGGCCCTGGGTCGGAAACGTGCCCGGGGGCCCGTACGCGTGCACGCCGTTGGGGCCCGCCTGGCCGTCGGCGGGCGCATGGAGCGGAGGGCGGTCGACTCCCTTTCCGGCGAATGCTGCGTAGTCGATGCTGTAGTGTCCCCCTGGAGCGTGGTACGAGGCGACGTAGAACTTCCCCGGGTCCACGGCGACCGGCTTCGGGAAGTCGGCGCGCTGCCACCCCGATGCGGTCTCGACACGCGGGCTGGCCTGCGCGAGCAGGTTTCCGTCGGCGGTCCAGAGGCTGACGACGTGCCTTCCCCTGTTGGCGGCGGCCTTGTAGAAGCGAATGCCGACGACGCGCCCTGGCACGTCGGACCTGATCCTCACTCCCAGCTCAACTGGCGCGTCCGCGCCGACGTCGGGGACTCCGGGCTTGGCCGATTTCGGCCAGAGGCCGATGGCCGGGCGCGGATCGGCCCCTCTTGCCAAGCCGCCGGCCATCGCGCAGGTCGTCCCCGTGACGAGGAATGCCGCCGTGATGGTCCGGACGGCGTTCCTTGCGACGCGTCGCCTCACCGGGTAGAGACCATGCTCTCGCTCCTCCTGGAACGCCATCCGTCGATGGTCAGGCGAGACGGACCCGACGGATTCGATCGGAGATTATCCCAAGGTCCGGGCCGCCGAGCCGGAATCCACCATGGCAGCCGGGGTCCTAGCACCCGTCGGCAGCGACCCGGGGGATTCCATGTGGACGAGGACACTCACGGTGCGGCATCATTCCAACTGAAGGAGCGAAACCCATGGGCGCACCGCCCGACGATGTCCGCCTCTTGTCGATCTTCCACTGGGCCCTGGCCGGCCTCGCGACCCTATTCTCGGCGCTACCACTCCTCTACGTCGCGATGGGCGTCGCCATGCTTCAGGGGAAGCTCGACGGCCGGAATCCTCCACCGGCGTTCTTCGGGTGGATGATGGTCGTCCTCGGGATCGCGCTCGCGGTCATGGGCCTTGGCTACGCGGCGCTGATGGCGTACGCGGGGCGCTGTGTTGCCCGGACGCGCCACTGGACCTTCGTCATCGTCATGGCCGCTCTCTCGTGCGCGTTCTTCCCCTTCGGCACGGTCCTCGGCGTGTTCACGATCATCGTGCTCTCGAAGCCAGAGGTGAAGTCGCTGTTCCAACCGCCAGCAAGCGCCGGCGGTGCCGCGACGGCTTCATCGCCTTGACGGTCAGGCAGGCGCAAGGGTGCTCGCGGACGGCCCGGCGCAGGCCCCAGACCAACTGGAGTCGGCCCACGACACCCCCATCGCGCCGGTTGACGCGATGCGTCCAGGAAACGCTCCCCCTAATGGCCGGCCCCTCGCGCACGGCAGGCCGAAGGGCGGCGCAGGTGAAGTCTTCCGTCGAGCCTCGCCTTGACAGGTCGCGCACGTCCGCACATAGACGTGTCTCGGCGGGCGCCGGGAGCCGCCATCCACCTCCGGAGGGCGCTGTCATGACGAATCGACGCCAGTTCCTGAAGGACGTCGCGAAGGGCCTGGTCGCGGTCGGCGCCGGCGCTCTGGCGCCCAGGTTCACGCTCGGGGGGGAGGACCTCAGCGTGGCAACGCCCGGGCTCCCCTCTGGCACGCTGGACGAGTCCATCCTGCACGCGCTCCCCGGCAAGCAGCCCCTCATCAAGCGGGCCTTCCGTCCCCCCAACTACGAGACGCCGGTCGAGTACTTCAACGAGCCGTTCACGCGGAACGACGCCTTCTTCGTCCGCTACCACCTTTCCAACATCCCCGAGGTCAGCACGGCGGAGTGGAAGCTCGAGGTCGGGGGCGACTCGGTGGAGAGGCCGTTGACCCTCAGCTACGACGACCTCACCAAGGGGTTCGAGCAGGTCGACATCGCCGCCCTCTGCCTGTGCTCGGGCAACCGGCGAGGGCTCTCCGAGCCGCACGTGCCCGGGATCGAGTGGGCCTACGGCGCGATGGGGAACGCCCGCTGGAAGGGCGTGCGGCTCAGGGACGTCCTCGCCAAGGCCGGGGTCAAGAAGGACGCCCTCGAGGTCGTCCTCGACGGGACCGACTCGCCGGTGCTGAGCACGACGCCCGATTTCGTGAAGAGCCTCCCCGTCTGGAAGGCGCTCGACGAGAACACCCTCCTCGCCTTCGAGATGAACGGGGGCCCGCTGCCGCACTGGAACGGCTTCCCGGTCCGGCTCGTCGTGCCCGGGTGGACCGCGACCTACTGGACCAAGCATGTCGCCTCGGTGCAGGTCGTCTCGCAGCCGTTCAAGGGCTTCTGGGTGAACACGGCGTACCGCATCCCCAGGGGCAAGTTCCCGGTGGTGGAGCGCTTCCTGTCCCAGGAAAGCGAGGCGAGCACGCCCATCACCGAGATGGTCGTCTGCTCCCTCATCACCAACATCAAGAACGGCCAGCGCTTCCGATTCGGCCAGCGCGTGGAGGTGAAGGGCATCGCCTGGGACGGTGGCTACGGCATGCAGGTGGTCGAGGTGTCCACGGACGGCGGCCGGTCGTGGCGGCCCGCCGATCTGGGAAGGGACTACGGCAGGTTCTCCTGGCGCCAGTGGAGCTACGCCTTCAAGGCGGACCGGAAGGGCGCGCACGCGGTGATGGCCAAGGCGACGAACCGCATGGGCAGCAGCCAGACGTTCGACCTCATCTTCAACCCGGCCGGCTACCACAACAACGTGGTGCAGAAGATCGACGTGCACGTCGCCTGAGGACGGCTTCCATGAGAAAGCTCATCCTATCGACCCTGCTGCTCGGCTCCGCCGCGCTCGCCGGCGAGGACCAGGTCAAGCTCAAGGAGGGCCCGGGGAAGGACCTGGTGGTCGCGAACTGCGTGATGTGCCACAGCCTCGACTACATCCCCATGAACTCGGTGTTCCTCGACAGGAAGGGGTGGGAGGCCTCCGTCAACAAGATGGTGAAGGTCATGGGCGCGCCCATCCCCCCGGAGGACGTCCCGAAGATACAGGAGTACCTGGTCACCCAGTACGGGAAGAAGTAGCCGCCCGGCTCGGCTCCCCTCGCCCGCACCTGCCGGGCCCGAGTCGGGCGGAAAGGCCGGGCGGGGCGCCGCCGCGGCACAGGGCAGAGTTCAGCGGAAAGCGTATGCTCACGTCATGATCGACGAACCCGTCCTGCCCATGCGGATCACCCAGCTCCTGGCGGTGGAAGCCAGCCTCTCCGACGCCCGCCGTGCACTCCTCCGTGCCGCGCGCATCCCTTCAGCGTTCTCGGCCGAGGTCCGTGCGCTCCTGCTGGTCGTCGCGGACATCGACCGCCGCGTGTTGCTGGATGTGGCTGGGTAGAGCACGACCGGCGCGACCCGCCGGTCGATGACATCGAGCCGGTGCCCCGGTGAGCGCGGGTGCGCCGTTGCCGCCTACGCCGGACCCGCCTCCGTCCCGGCGAGGCGGCGAGCCTCCGCAGCCTGGACCACGCCGATGGCAGTGATGTTCACCAGATCTTCGGCGGAGCTGTTCTCGTGCTGCAGGATGTGGAATGGACGCCGGGTTCCGGTGAGCACGGGGCCCACCGCGACCGCGTCCCCGAGCTTCTGCAGGAGATGCAGGGCGAGCGTGCCCGCCTGGAGATCGGGGAAGATGAGGACGTTCGCGTTCTGTCGCAGCTCGGAATACGGGAAGTAGCGGCGGCGCGTGGCCTCGTCGAGGGCGGTCCCGAGCTGGATCTCGCCGTCGATGACGAGGTCCGGAGCGCGCTCCCGGGCGATGTCGGTGGCGCGGCGCACCTTGCGTGCCAGGGGGTGCACGGCGCCACCGTAGTTCGAGAACGAGAGCATGGCCACTCGGGGCTCGATCCCCAGGAGGCGCACCATGCCGGCGGAGAGGAGCGCGATCTCGGCGAGGTCCTCCGCTTCGGGCGCGATGTTCACTGCGCAGTCGGCGAGGAAGTAGGTGGTCCGCGGCCGGAGCACCACGTGCACGCTGGCGATTCGCCGGACGCCGGGCGCCGGGCCGATGACCTCCAGCACCTTGCGCATCGCGTCCGCGTAGTGGCCGGCCGCTCCCCCGACCAGCATGTCGGCGTCGCCGAGGTGCACCATGAGCGCTCCGAAGTAGATGGGATCGGTGAGCCGCGCGCGCGCCAGGTCCGGCGTCACCCCCCGGCGCGCGCGAAGCCGAAGGTACTCCTCGGCGTAGGCGTCGAGGCGCGGGCTTCGCTGCGGATCGAGGATGGTCACCCCCTCGAGCTCGTGGCCGAGGCGAAGGGCTGCGGAGCGGATCGACTCCTCGCTGCCCAGGAGCACCGGGCTGGCGATGCCCTCCTCGACCAGGATGCGACAGGCCCGCAGCGTGGTCTCCAGGGTCCCCTCCGGCAGCACCAGCCGGCAACCGTGCTGCCGGGCCTTGAGGATGATGCGCCGCATCACCTCCCGGCCCGTGCCCAGGCGCACGGTGAGAGCGCCCTCGTAGCTGTCCACGTCCAGCGGCGCGCGGGCCAGGCCCTCCGCCACCGCCTGGGCCGCCACTGCCCGCGACTCGCGGACCAGGATGCGCGGGTCGATGGGCTTCGGGAGCAGGTACTCCGGACCGAACGTGAAGGTGGCGTTTCCGTATGCCCGGCTCACCTCCTCCGTGACCTCCTCGCGCGCCAGCTCGGCGAGGGCACGGGTTGCGGCCAGCATCATCCCCACGCTGATCCGCGAGGCGCGCACGTCGAGGGCACCTCGGAAGATGTAGGGGAAGCTCAGTAGATCCACGATGGCGTTGGGATCCTGGGCGCTGCTGGTGGCGACGATCACGTCGCGGCGGACCGCACGCGCGGCCGCGTATCCGATCTCGGGCTCCGGCATCGCCATGGCGATGACGATCGGGAAGCGCGCCATGGAGCGGATCATGGGGGGGTCGATCACCCCGGCTGCCGCCGCCCCCAGGAAGACGTCTGCGCCGGCGAGCCCCTCTGCGAGCGTGCGGGGTCCCGCCCGGGCGAACGACCTCTGGTAGTCGGAGAGGTCCTCGCGTTCCGGGTGGACGAGCCCGTGGACGTCGTAGAGGAGCAGGTGGTCGGCGGGGAGGCCGAGGGCGCCGAGCAGGCGCGCGCAGCCGAGCCCGACGGTGCCGGCCCCGGCGATGACCACGCGGACGTCCTCCAGCCGTTTCGCCGCCAGCTCGAGGGCGTTGATCAGGGCCGCCAGGGCCACCACTGCCGTGCCGTAGAGGTTCTCGTGGAATACCGGGATCCGCATCGCCTCCACGAGCTGGTCGTAGATGGCGAGGCCCTCCGGGGCCCGGACGTCCTTCAGGTTGATGGCGCCGAAGGTGGGCTCGAGCATCCGCACCGTCCGGGTGAAGTCCTCCACCGCGGTGGCGTCGATCTCCAGGTCGAAGACGTCGATGTCCGCGAGGGTCTTGAAGAGGACGGCGATTCCCTCCTGCACCGGCTTGGCGGCCTCCGCTCCCACCGCTCCGAGTCCCGGAACCGCCGTGCCGTTCGTGATCACGCCCACCAGGTTCCCGCGCGAGGTGTAGAGGTACGACGCGGCGGGGTCGGTGGCGATCTCGGAGGACGGGAAGGTGGCTCCCGGCAGGTACGCCAGGCGGATCTCCCGCGGGCTCAGGCACGGCTTCGTCGCCTTGACCTCCACCTTCCCGGGCCGGTCGCCGGCGTGGTACTGCAGCGCGTCGGACTTGCGGATCATGTGGCCTCCTTCACGTGCGCGCGCCCGGCGCGCAGCGGGTGGCGCGCCAGCGTCTCGCGCCAGGCAGCGTCGCAGAGCGGAATCGGGCGGGCCTGCAGCAGGAACAGGTCCCGGCCCTCGATGGCGAACTCGATGTCGAGGGGCTGGACGAAGGCCTCCTCGAGCCGCACCGCGGCCCGGACCAGCTCGCAGAGCTCGACGTATTCCAGGGCCGCCCGGAACCTCTGGTGGTAGCGCGTCTCCTCTCGCCGGGTCCCGGTGCCCCGCTCCCGGTCGAAGACCACCTGCTCCCGCTTGTCCCCGACCCGGTAGCGAAGCTGGAGGTCGCCGTGCAGGAGGCCCTCGGTCTTGGCCACCAGGACGTGGTCCACCTCGACCGTTCCGGAGACGACGCCCTCCCCCAGGCCCAGACCCACGTTGGCGACCATCTCGCGGAGCTGGCCGGTCGCGGCATACAGGGTGTGCAGCACTCCCGACGCCCGCGCGTCGACCATCCGCTGCACGATGATCCCGCCTCCGCGCGCCAGCGGCGAGATGCCGAGGATGCGCCGGCGATCGATGGCGCGCGCGGTCCAGAAGCCCGCCCACGCGAGCTTCAGGTGCTCCAGCACGGCGCCCAGGCCGCGCACGAAGAGGAACGTGTCGAATTCTCCCGCCCAGGTCGACGACTCCGAGTCCTCCTCGCGGCTGGAGGAGCGGATGGCGACGGCCGGCTCCTCGGCTTCCGGCCGCGCGAGCGAGCGGTACGCCGCGCCGATCTCCACCGCCAGGCCCGGAGGCAGCGGCATGGCCTGCCACAGCTCGCGGATCGCGGTGGCCTGCTGTCGGGCATTCCACCCGGCTCGCGCCGTCACCCGCCCGATCGCGTCCTCCAGGCTCGCGGCCTCGGCCATCCCGACCCGTTCCAGCGCCGGGTGCGGTACGGGCGCGGAGAGCACCTCCCGGAAGGCCGCGTCGGCGACCGCGAACCACGGGGGGACCGCGGGGGGGCCCAGCACGCGGGCGATCTCTCCCAGGAAGGCGGCCTTCCCGCCCACGAGCGACAGGAGCTCGATGCCGCCGGCACCCGCCTCGAAGACCCGCCGCGCCCGCGGCCCGCTCACGAGCTCGTCGTCGGCGCGCCCGAGGGCGATGGCGGCGGGGCGTCGGCCGGACAGCCGGGAATCGAGCACCCCTTCGATCTGATCCAGCCGCGGGAGCAGGTGGCGAAGCCGCCATCTCTCGGCGTCATGTCCGTCGCACGCCGCGGCCCGCTCCGCCAGGGAGGTGCGCAGGCCCTCCAGCCGCGCCCGGCAGGCCTCGTCCACGTCGATGGGATCGACCGGGGCGCCGACGTCGAGGTCGTGCGCGCGGGCGACCCCCAGCGCCTGTCGCAGTGCCTCGTACATCCTTCGCACGCCCAGGCGGGCGAGCAGCGCCTCCGCCGGATTGGCGAGGTGAGGAAGCTCCTCGAGGGCGACCTGCCGGGCCGCCTCGAGGCGCGCCCGCAGGTCGCCGAGCCGGGACGAGGCCGACGACCGCGCCTCCGCCGCACAGCCGGGGTTGCGGAGGACGGCGGCGAACAGCCGGGATCGGCCCTGCCGGCCCTCGGCCGACACGGGTCCCCGGGGGAGGACCAGCAGCTCGCGCACCGCGTGCCGCACCAGAGCCGGGCGCTCCAGGCGAACGAGCAGCTTCTCGAGCTGGTGCATCGCTCGCAGGAATCGGCCGCGGCCTTCGAGGATCTCGCCGTCGGAGCGGGTGGTGGCGAGCAACGAGGAGGCGGTCTCGAGCAGGTGGAGGTCCTGGTGGAGGGCGAGCGCCTGCGCGTCGTGGCCGAGCACGACGAGCCCCCCGCTCTCGCCGTCCACCACCACGAGGTCTCCCTGCTCCAGGGCCTCGTCGGAGTGGCGCAGCTCGTGACGGCAGACCACGCGGTAGCCGGACTCCACCGACTCCTCCTCCCGCCAGTGCGGCCTGCGGTAGACGAGCACCTCCGCGCCGGAGGCAACCGTGGACCAGGTCCCCTCCACGATGACCGCCGGCTTCTCCAGCTCGAGCGCGACGAGCCCGACGTGGCTGAGGATGCCCCCTCCCGTCGAGACGATGCCGGCGGCGCAGCGGACCCAGGGAATGTCCTCCGGTCGGACCACGCGCGCCACGAGAACGCACCCATCGAGGTCCTTCGGCTGCCGGCCGGCGGTGTGGAAGAGGGCGAACCCCGTCGCGCGGCCCGGCGAGGCCACCGCACCGGGGACGATCCGCTCGTCGGAGAGGAGGCGCGGGAGGGGCGCAGCGCTGAAGGTGGCGAGCCTCCGTTGCGCCTCCTCCAGGTCCTCGTCGGCCGGGAGAGGCGAGCGATCGGGGCCGGTACCCAGGTAGTTGTAGGCCCGGAGCGCGCGGGCGAGGCCGGGGACGTCGAGATCGGCGCCCGGGACCCAGGGATCCGCGGAGGAGCCACGGGCGCGATAGAGCACGCCGCCAGCCGCGGCGAGGGCGAGGCGGATGATGCCCTGGGAATCCCGCAGGACGAAGAGGCCGATCGCCTGGGGAGCCGTCGGCAGGCTCGCGGACTGCACCGCGCGCCCCTGGATGCTGCCCGTGGTCTGGAAGCGCGCCTGGCGCTCCACGCTGCGGACGAGCGCGGCCATCTGGAGGGAGCGCCGTAGCGCCGGGCCGCCCCCGGCCAGCGTCGCGGCGAGCCGGGTCGCCTCGTGCTCCCTCTGGAAGAGCTCCTCCGGAACGCGCTCGACCCCGGACGGCGTCTCGCGGACCTCTCCCCGGGCCGCCGCCGCGGCGAGCGGCCTCAGCACGGTCTGCTCGAGCCATCTCTGGCCCCATCCCCCGCGCGGCGCTGGTGCCTCGGTGGCGAGCGTGCCGAGCCCTCGCCGGTCCAGCTCGCCTCGCAGCCGCTCCTCGAGGGCCTCGTCGGGGGCGCCGCTGAAGCGATCCCGGTATGCGCCGCGCCCGTCCCATGTCACCTCGCGCGGGCCGGCGGGATCGGGCTCGATGGCGGCGACGATCTTGCGCCGGCTGGAGCTGACGGCCTCGACGGTCGGAAGCACGCCCCAGCGAACGAAGAAGCGGGCCCAGGAGGACGCGATCTCCGCGCGCGCGGCCGCCGGGTAGTCGAGGTCGCCGATCACCCAGTCCACGTCCATCAGGTACGGGAGAAGGTCGAAGAGGGAGCGCGTCTTCTGGACGATGTCGCCGAGGTCGACCGCACGCTCCTTGTCGTAGCGGGCACGCAGCCGCAGGCCGTCCTTCGTCACGTCGAGGTCGAGCTCGCGCATCACCCGCTGGATCCCCTGCAGCGACAGGTCCGGGTGCTGGTCCAGCTCGTACTGGCTGACGGCGAAGTACTCGAGGTCGACCATGCCGCCCCGGAACGGGGGAGAGAGGTCGATACGCACGAACGCCGGGTGATTGCGGTAGCTCACGTAGATCTGGAACTCGTTCCCGTAGCCGAGGACGGTCACCCAGGGGAGCTTGCGTCCGTGGAGGAGCTGGCGACCGAACGCATCGGCGAGGAGGGAGACCAGGAAGGGGAGGCGGGCGGGCCCGATGGGCGGGGTGGGCTCGAACTCCAGGTAGCGGAGGACCTGCTCGTGACGGAGCACCTGCCGCTCGTCGGTGACGACGATGTCCACGGTGCGGCTGGCCCCGCTGTGGGAACGGAACAGGCGGAAGGCGAGCCGTAGCCCCTGCTGGTGCAGGTAGCGCTTGAGGCCATGCAGGGTGGTCACCTCGTCGAGCCGCTGCGGGTCCTCGAACATCTGGATCCGGCGGACCGTCTCGGCGGACAGGGCGCCATTGTCACGGTCGCGGGCGATGTCGGACCGCACGAGGCGGCAGAGCCTGTCGTACACGGACGCGACCTGGCGCGCGTCGTCGCTCACGTTCGCGAAGAGGGCGGTGAAGTCGCTCACCACGCGATCCAGGAGCGCCGTGATGCGCAGGGCCTTGGCGGCGTCGACGGGCTCGACGGCGAGGATCTCGTCGAGGAGCTCGGCGTGAGCCACGTTGTAGCGGCGGAAGCGCTGCACCGTCTCGTCGGAGGCGCGCGGGGTCCCGTCGCCGGCGGCACCGCCGTGAGCGATGACCAAGTGGCGACTCCAGACGATCTGGGCCTCGACGGCGTCGCCCAGCAGCCGCGCGTGCGCCGGCGCCATCACCAGGGGGAAGCTCCCGCCGACGCTGACGCCGACGCGGGCCTCGCAAGCGAGCCCGCCGGCGAGGCGAGGCCATTCCAGCTGCCCGATCACCTCGCGAAGAAGCGCCGGTCCGAGGGAGGCCTCCGCCTGCCGCAGGCCCTCGAGGCAGGGTGGGGCGCGTCCGTCCGGCGCCGAGATCTCGACGAGGTCCAGGTTCGTCGCGCCGCTGTAGTCGAGGAAGGGTCCGAGATAGGCAGCCGCGTCCTCCCCGAGCTGCTCGCGGACCCGCGCGGCGCCGGGCCGGTCCCCCGCCGCGTCGAGCACGCGCGCCACGAGGCGCCGCACGCCTTGGGAGGAGCCGCGAAGCAGCGCCGACGCCGGGTCGCCGGAGGCGCCGGCGGGAAGCTCGCGCGGCGGCAGGCGCCGTACCAGATCCCCAACGTCGCCGAGGGCTGCCGCCGAGAGGGGGGCCGCCTCGTCGGCCCGGGCGATCCGCTCCAGCAGCGCCGCGTCCACCGCCAGCCTGCCGGCGCGCGCCAGCTGCGCGGCGAGCTCGGCGGCGCGGTCGCGCAGCGCTTCGCCAGAAGCCGCCAGCAGGTCGGCGACGGCCCCGGCCGCGCGGGGGAACTTCCTCAACCCCGTCGCGATCACCTCGAAGAGCGCCTCCGCGACGGAGCCTCCACGCGTCGGGAGGAGCGACGCCAGCTGCTGCAGGGTGCTCGCCGAGAGATCCGCGTCGCCGCGGGCGGCGAGGAGAGCATGAACCTCCCCACCCAATTCGGCCAGGACCTCGGCCGATCCGTTGGCGAGGTGGAGCTCGGTCTGGATGCCCGCGACGGCCCGCTCGAGGGGGTCCACCCTCGCCTCCCGTCCAGCCCACTCGCGCGCTACACCCTAATGGATACGCCTCCGTCCGGAGACCACAATGCCCCGGGTGGGGTGACGGCGGCCGGGAGGCGGGAGTGGGCCGCGGTCGCAGCGGGAGTCCGTGCTGCGCGTTGGCGCCCATCGCCGCGGGCGAGGCCGCAATGTCCTCGTGGCAACCAGTCCCGAATAGGGTGCGGCCTTGGATTCTCCGCGGCTTCGATCTAGGAGATTCCCTTCTCTCGTTCCGCGAGACGGCGTCGTTTTCGAAGGAGGACCGCCGATGGCGAGCACCAGCAGGAAGTCGGCAATCCGAAGGCGGCGGGCGGCCGCGCCGGCGAGACCCGGGCCACGGAAGCGTTCGCCCGGAGCGCTCATCCTGGTCGCGACCCGAAAAGGCGCCTGGCTCTATCACGGCGATGCGACGCGACGGAGCTGGCGAGCCGACGGACCGCATTTCCTGGGCCACATCATCAACCAGGTCGTCTTCGACCCACGCGACGGGCGGACCCTTCTGGCGGCGGCCAAGACCGGCCACCTCGGCCCGACGGTGTTCCGGTCCGGGGACCTCGGCCGGACCTGGAAGGAAGCCGCACGGCCGCCCGCGTTCCCGAAAGCGCCGGACGGCGAGAGGGGCCGTGTCGTCGATCACACCTTCTGGCTCACCCCCGGCCACGCGAGCGAGCCGGGCGTGTGGTACGCGGGAACCTCGCCGCAGGGGCTCTTCCGCTCCGGCGACGGCGGCGCCACGTGGGAGCCGGTCTCCGGCCTGAACGATCATCCCGGATACCGGCCGTGGATGAGCGACCCCCAGGCCGGGACGCCCGACGGACCGAAGCTGCACTCGATCATCGTCGATCCGCGCGATCCCGCCCACCTCTACCTGGGCATGTCCAGCGGCGGTGTGCACGAGTCGCTCGACCGCGGCGAGACGTGGACGCCCATCGTGAACGGCCTCGAGGTCGTCGAGGGGTTCGACCCTTCCAAGCTGAATTTTCACGATCCACATTGCGTCCGGATCTGCCCGACCAACCCGGACAGGCTCTATCAGCAGAACCACTGCGGCACGTACCGGCTCGATCGTCCGTCGAACGAATGGGTGCGCATTGGCAGGAGCATGCCGAGCCGCGTCGGCGACATCGGCTTCCCGCTGGTGGTGCATCCGCGCGACCAGGAAACCGCGTGGGTGTTCCCGATGGACGGCACCAGCGTGTGGCCGCGCACGAGCCCCGGAGGCAGGGCCGCCGCGTACGTGACGCGCAATGGCGGCAAGACGTGGCGGCGGCTCGATGCCGGCTTGCCCAAGAGCCAGGCGTGGTGGACGGTCAAGCGCCAGGCCATGTCCGCGGACGCGCGGGAACCGGTCGGCCTCTACTTCGGAACGACGAGCGGAGAGCTGTGGGCGAGCCGCGACGAAGGCGCTCGCTGGACGTGCATCGCGCGGCACCTTCCCGAGATCTACGCGGTGGAGGCCGCCGACCTGGGATGAAGGTGCTGATCCCAACGCCGCTGCGCTCCTACACCAGGGAGCGGGAGGTCGACGCGAGCGGCCAGACGCTGGCCGCGGTGCTCGTCGACCTCGACCGTCGGTATCCGGGAATTCGCTTCCGCATGGTCGACGAGCAGGACACGATGCGGCCGCACATCCGCTTCTTCGTCAACGGCGAGCAGGCTTTCGACCTGTCGCGATCGCTGCGCCCCACGGACGAGGTGCAGATCGTCCAGGCGCTCAGCGGCGGCTGACGGAACGAACGAGAGCCGCGGATGGAGCGACGCGTGAAACCCGGGCCCCGCCTCGCGGCGATCGCGCTCGCCAGCGCGGCCTGCGCGGCTGCGACCGCGTGCGGCCGCGCCCTTTCGGAGTTCACGGTGTACCGCGACCCGAGCGTACCGCTCGAGGCCCGAGTCGAGATCCTGCTCTCGCTCATGACCCTCGAGGAGAAGGTCGAGCAGATGCACGGCGTGCAGGGCGCCGACGACAGAGGGCTGAGCGCCACCCCCGACAACGCCAGACTCGGTATCCCCGGGTTCCGGATGGTCGACGGGATGCGTGGCCTGGGCATCGCGACCGGCCAGGCGACGACGTTCCCCGTCGGCTCGGCCCGCGGCGCGACGTTCGACCCGGATCTCGAGGAACGCGTCGCCGAGGCGATCGGCTCCGAGGCGCGCTCGCGGGGCGCCAACGTGATCCTCGCTCCCACGATCAACCTGCTCAGGCACCCGCGCTGGGGGCGGGCTCAGGAGACGTACGGCGAGGACTCCTTCCACATCGGAACGATGGCGGCCGGGTTCGTCCGCGGTGCTCAGAACCACGTGATCGCGAGCGCGAAGCACTTCGCGCTGAACAGCATCGAGAACACGCGGCTCACCGTGGACGTCCAGGTCGACGAGCGCACCCTGCGAGAGGTGTACCTGCCCCACTTCAAGCGTGCGGTCGACGCGGGCGTCGGCTCGATCATGACCGCATACAACCTGGTGAACGGGGAGCATTGCGGGGAAAATCACCACCTCCTGTCCGACATCCTCGACGGGGATTGGGCGTTCGACGGATTCGTGGAATCCGACTGGGTCTTCGGCACGCGAAGCACCGTCCCATCCGCCCTCGCCGGGCTCGACATCGAGATGCCGGTGGCCATCTTTTACGGTCAGCCGCTCGTCGACGCAGTCGACGCGGGCAGCGTCCCCATGAGCGTCATCGACGGCGCCGTTCGACGGATCCTCCGCGCGAAGTTCCGCTTCGGCATCTTCGACGGCAAGCCTCCGCTCGACCCCGATGCGGTCATCGAGAGCGCCGAGCACACGGCGCTCGCGCGCGAGGCGGAGGAGGAGGCGATCGTGCTCCTC